>ERZ791812.1-NODE-1-length-313379-cov-104.020231_pt1 | contig 313379 bp, 266 predicted proteins | sample MGYA00510303_ERZ791812 | MGnify/ENA primary metagenome ERZ791812 (study PRJEB30046, sample SAMN00791985) | human gut metagenome | study: EMG produced TPA metagenomics assembly of the A metagenome-wide association study of gut microbiota in type 2... | reverse complement strand
AGCATTCTGACCGCTATCGCTACTACGCTCGGAGTAACGAGCTGCATGGGATAAAGGAAACTGAGAAATCCGGTCATTAAGGTCATTAAGGATTTACAAAGAAAGTTAAAGGGAAATGAGTAAAAAATCATCATTTTTTTGCTCATTTTCCTTTTTTTTTATTATCTTTGCCTTAAAATTAATAATTGAACTTTCGTATGTGGTTCAAGTACGGGTTGAAGGCCTAAAAGCTCCTAGCCCTGGGCTAGGGGCTTCTGCCCTTTACCTTTGCTTTACCCTTCGGCCAGCGATTTTCAATTCCCTTCGGCCGGTGACCGTTGGTTCAGGGCGTATGGGACAAAACTTGCGAAACTTGAACAAATGAAAAAATATATAGATGGAAAAGAATATTATAAATATAGATGCACATGTCATAGATGATATCAGAACCATCATCACAAGGGCAAGAAACAAGGCGTATCAATCTATCAACGAAACCCTGATACGCTCAAACTGGGAAATCGGCAAACGTATTGTTGAAGAAGAGCAGCTTGGCAAGCAGCGTGCTGATTATGGAATACAGCTCATCAAGTCCATATCTCAGCAGTTGACGACTGAGTTCGGCTCCGGCTATGGTGTTCGTAACCTTGCCTATTTCAAGCAATTATACCAATATTTTCCTGATTGGGAGATTTTGCACGCGCGCGTGCAAAATCTTACTTGGACTCATCTAAAGAGTATTCTAAGAGTTACAGATGCAGAAGCTCGTCTATGGTATTTAAAGGAATCGTCAGAGCAAATGTGGAGCACAAGAACCCTCGACCGCAATGTTGCCTCACAATACTATTATCGACTCCTGCAAACCAGCAATGAGCATAAAGATGAGGTAGAGAACGAGATGAAAACCCTTACAAAAGGATACGCAGACTCACCTGCCATGTTCATCAAGTCGCCAATGGTGACAGAATTCTTGGGCTTATCCCGAGACATGAGCTTCTCGGAAAGCGAATTGGAGAGTGCCATCATCACCCATCTTCAGAAATTTCTGATGGAGATGGGCAAAGGCTATGCCTTCGTAGAGCGACAGCAGCACATCATCACCGATACCCAGGACTACTACATAGACCTGGTATTCTACAATTACCTGATGAAATGTTTTGTACTGATTGACCTGAAGACGACCAAGATCACCCATCAGGACGTAGGACAAATGGATATGTATGTAAGAATGTATGATGAACTGAAACGCACGGAAGGCGACAATCCGACCATCGGCATACTACTCTGTTCGGAAACCAGCCAGGATATCGCAAGATTTTCCATCTTGCACGACAGCAAGCAATTATTTGCTTCAAAATATCTTACATATCTTCCTACAGAACAGCAACTTAAGGAAGAAATAGAAAAGCAGAAAGAAATATTTAGATTACAACATATAAGATAAGCTAGTACCCCCAAATATCTCTGCTACAAGATAATAGACACAAAATAAAGAACGAAGAATTTCATTGAAATAATCTGATGGAAACAGAAAGAATTTTACTTCGATATTGGGAGGAATCTGATGCAGAGGCGCTCTTCAAGTACGCCTCCGACCCTGACGTAGGACCACGTGCTGGATGGCCGGCGCATAAGTCTGTTGAGGAAAGTCGGGAGATAATCCGGACATACTTCCATAATGAAACGACATGGGCGATTGTGTTGAAAGAGACTGGCGAGGCTATCGGCTGCATCGGCTACTACACCCATGAAACCAGCAACATCCCTATCGGAGAAAACGACTGTGAGGTGGGCTACTGGGTAGGAAAGCCATTTTGGAACCAAGGAATCTGCACCGAAGCCTTGAAGCTGATGCTTGACTACTGCATCAACGAGAAGCATTTCGAAAACATCTGGGCAGACCATTTCACAGGCAATCCTGCATCAGGAAGAGTCATGGAGAAATGCTGTTTCGCCGATACTGGTATGTTGAATAAATGTAGCCAACTCGTGGGTGGCGACAAGGAAATGGTCAAGGTGTTCAAGTACAACGGATAAAGGAGAAAAATAGAATGATGAAACTCAATAACACCAAAAGTGAGTGGTTTATGTAAAAAGTTACGGAGAATATGAATTATCTCCGTAACTTTTTACATTTTCGGCTGATTTACCGCTTCAGCGCTATGTTATAATTATAATATTTGCTGTTGCCCGTAATATCCTCCAGCACCTGAATGAAAGGAGGAAACTTCACACTCTCGTTGGCAGAAATGCCGCGGGTTTCAAGAATCATCAGGTCGGAAACCGGCTCAAGAAACTCGTCGAGCTCGAAATACTGGCCCTTCCAGATAAAGCTCTTGCGATGCTTATGAATGCGCTGGCGGTAAGGGTCAGCCTGCTGAAGCATACTCTCGTAAAGATTAGCATTAATCTGTCGCTCAGTCTCAATCTGCTCATTGTCTGAAATACGCTTCTTGGTGGTGTGAACATACACATACTTGCCTCCCTCAAAACCGCGACGGCGAAGACGAATCTCGCTGCCCGGCTCACCCGTAAGATAAGTCTGAACAATATCGCTGTCTATCGCATTAGGAACCTCGCCCGTCAGCTTCACGATATATTTTCGCTCCTCCTCGATCGGCTGCGGAATGGCAAGCACATTGCTTATCTCCTTGAGCACACGGTTCAGCTTGTTGTTGAAATCTTCGTGGTTATTGATTACCCTGAGATGAGGATGCCCCTTCCATGCAGAAACAATCTTCTTGTCCAACTCGCGCGCTATCTTCAGTCCTTCTTCATCCGCCTTCTCCAGGCGCTGCGCATTGTTGGCTGTAGTATAAAACTGCTCGGCACCATCAGCAGCACTCACCAGATGCAGCACAGCATCATAGCGGTCGCGAAGCTGGGCATCTGTATAACCCTCTTCAGAGATGATGCGGTGCCAGAAATCAGGAGTGAGATAGGTAGAAATATCCATCGTACCACGATCGCAGACGATGATGACCGGCTGCTGCAATGTTTCAGCCATGCGCTGGAAACTGTCTTCCAGGTTGATCTGAGTCTGGAAAGTAGCCTTCTCGCCCTCGAAGAAAAAATCCTTGTTGGAGGTGAGATAATTCATGCCCGCCTGGGTGAACATGGTTGGAACCTCGGGAATGGTAAAGACCTTATAGCCGAGACTGGAGAAATGTTCAATCACCTTAACCATAGCGGTAGTCTTGCCCGCACAAGGTCCACCCGTCAGTACAATCTTCTTAATCTGATTCATATATCAAGTAAATATTTTTCGTTTCTTCTAATTGATGTTCTTTCCGGAGCATCTTATTTTCGGGTGCAAAGATAACAATAATTCTTCAAACGAAAGCAATAATTTATGCAAGAAAAGAAAAATATTGTATTTTTATTTTGATTTCTCATTGTTTTGATGTACCTTTGCAAAGAAAATGGCTCATTTCGAGCCATCGGAAACAAAAATATAACTATAAGATAAAAAATGGAAAAGATAAAGACATTAATTATAGGTAGCGGTCCTGCAGGATATACGGCTGCCATTTATGCCGGCAGAGCCAACCTGCAGCCAGTACTCTATTCAGGTATGCAGCCGGGCGGACAGCTCACCATCACCACAGAGGTAGAAAACTTTCCGGGCTATCCTAACGGCGTAGACGGAACACAGATGATGATGGACATGAAGGAACAGGCAGCCCGATTCGGAGCCGAAATGAGAGACGGAAGCATCGTGAAGGCAGATTTCAGCTCACGCCCATTTCATCTTACAGATGAGCGCGACAACGAGATTGAGGCAGAAACCGTGATCATCGCTACAGGTGCATCTGCCAAATATCTGGGTCTTGCCGACGAAGAGAAATATCGCGGACAGGGCGTTTCTGCCTGCGCTACCTGTGACGGATTCTTCTACCGCAAGCGCACCGTAGCCGTAGTGGGCGGTGGCGATACAGCCTGCGAAGAGGCTATGTATCTATCCGGACTTGCCAAGAAGGTTTACATGATTGTACGCAAGCCTTATCTCCGTGCTTCAGAAATCATGCAGCAGCGTGTAAAGAACAAGGAGAACATCGAGATTCTGTTCGAAACCAATACGCTGGGGCTCTTTGGCGACAACGGTGTAGAAGGTGCTCATCTCGTGCGCCACAAGGGCGAAGCCAACGAAGAGAAGTTTGACATCAGCATCGACGGATTCTTCCTGGCTATCGGACATAAGCCTAACACCGACCTCTTCAAGGGACAGATAGATCTCGACGAGCAGGGCTTCATCAAAGTAGTGCCAGGTACTGCCACCACCAACATTCCGGGTGTTTTCGCAGCAGGCGATGTGGCCGACCCAATCTACCGCCAGGGTGTTGTTGCCGCAGGCTCGGGAGCCAAGGCTGCCATCGAGGCCGACAGATTCCTGCAGCAACAGTAAAAACTATAGTATAAAATCCTATAAAGCGGGGTTAATATAGTTAAAAAATAACAGCAATATTTTGTCAGATGCGAAAAATGTATTACTTTTGCATCTGATAAAATAAAAGGAAGATTGGCAGAGTGACCGAATGCGCTGGACTCGAAATCCGGTATACCCTCTTCTGGGTATCGGGGGTTTGAATCCCTCATCTTCCGCTAAGTTCCCCTACAGGAACCGTCATTTTATAGTTTCATAAAACAACTCGACATGAAAAAAATCATCATCCCCATATTTATGCTCCTCCCGCTGATGACTGCACAGGCCCAAACCGTGCTGACAGAAGAGCAGCAGCTGGAACAGGCACAGAAACAGCTGGAAGCTGCCAAGAAGGCACTAGAAGTGGCTAAGATTAAAGCACAGGCTGCCAAACTGAAGGCCCAGGCCGACAGCATCAACGCTGCAAGCGCCAAGGCTGAAGCTGAAGCAAAAAAGGCGGAAGCAAAGAAGGGCAATGCTACTGAGCCAGAACCAGTTGTTGTAAAGGAGCCAACCACATCAACCACGGGATGGGCGATTCCTGTTGCCGTAGCCGCTAGGCCAAAGGAGGCTAAGCCTGCCAACAAGCTGGCAAATGGCACCACAGCCAAAGTGGACATGAAATATCTGGCAGGCGCCATCACATATAATGATGAAAACAAGATAGAATTCACGCTCGATACGGATGCTAACGGGAAAACTGCCAAGCAGATTTACGACATCGTATTAAAATACATGAGTGAACTGACACAGAACGAGCAGAACATAGCAAGCCGAGTAGCACTGGTAAACGAGGCTGAACACATCATCGCCAACACGATGGACGAATGGCTCGTCTTCAGCCAGTCATTCATCTCACTCGACCGCACGGAATTCAAATACCAGCTGGTAGCCAGAATCTCAGACAATCATCTGAATCTCTCGCTCGGCCGCATCATCTACAACTACGAGGAAGGAAGAAGCACCGGTTTCAAGGAACCTGCAGAAGAGGTAATCAGCGACAAGATTGCGCTCAACAAGAAGCAGAACGACCTGGCTAAGATCTTCGGAAAGTTCCGCAGATGCACCATAGACCGCAAAGACCAGATATTCGCAGAGTTAGCTGCATTAGTAAAACAATAACTTGAAGAAAAATGGATAATCAGAATACAGACAACAAGATACAACAGAACGAGGCACAGCAGCCTGCAAACGCTACAGCCCAGCCTACAGCTGAGCAGGGAGCAGAACAGACAGAGCAGAAGCAGCCTACCAGCTACGCCGTAAGACCTCAGCACCGCCGGCTTCGCCCATTGGCCTACAGCGACCAGAACAACATGCTGAAGGTGCGCAACTATCTCAACATCGCCTTCATGCTGCTCGCCATCGTGGGGGTAATACTCTGGACCCAGCTGGAAGAAAGCCGCAATATCGCCTACATCGTACTCATCGTGGGTGTAGTGCTCAAGATTGCCGAAGTATGTATCCGACTATTTAAGAAATAATGAAGAAGAAGAAAATTATATTCTCATCACTCCTATTTTGTGCTGCAACCCTCCCGGTTGCGGCACAAAACGATTTTAACTATAACGAAGATTCGCAGTTCCGTCCTCAAACCAACCGCAAGGTGAACACCGATTCACTGGGCTCAGACAAGGAGATTCCGAAAGGCATCAGAGTATGGACCGTAGACGAACGCTTCGGCGACACAAAGGCTGCGGTAGTAGACACCTTGCAGCACATGTACATGAACACAACCTTCACGGAAGGACTGAGAGGCGAATACAATACCCTCGGAAACATGGGTACTGCCCGACTGAACCGAATCTTCATCGACCGCCGCAACACGCAGGGCAACTTTATCTTTACAGAGCCCTACGATTATATCGTAAATCCGGTAAGCGACTTCCACTTCACCAACACCTACTCACCTATCACCAACGTAACGCTGAACAGCTGCGGCGACAAGGTGACGGGAGAAGATGACTTCAAGGCCATGTTTGCCGTGAATGCCAACAAAAGGCTAGGCGCCGGTTTCAGATTCGACTACAAGTATGGCAGAGGATATTATAACGCCCAGAGTACCAGCCACTTTAAATACACCATGTGGGCATCTTACCTGGGCGACCGCTATCAGGCACATCTCCTCTTCAGTACCAATCATGAGAAGATGACCGAGAATGGCGGTATTACCAACGATGATTACATCAAACATCCGGAAATCTATACCGAATCGTTTGCCACCAATGAAATTCCTACCGTTCTGGAACAGAACTGGAACCGACTGGACAACCAGCACATCTTCTTTACCCACCGCTACAACGTAGGTTTCAGCCGAAAGGTAAAGATGACCGAAGAAGAAATCAAGGCAAAGAAATTTGCCATGGCTTCGAAAAAGGAAAATGCTGAAGAGGAAGCGAAGGAAGAAGCCAGAAAAAAAGCCAAGGAACAAGGCAAGAAATTTGATGAGAAAGCCTTCGAAAAACAGCAGAAAGCTAAATTCAGCGGCCGTCCTGACGGAGCCAAGATCGCAGGCGATGAACCGGCTAAAGACTTAGCCGCAAAGGACACCAGGAACGACAGTACCCGAATCGCAGTAAACGGAAAAGCTGCTGCCGACAGTCTGCTTGCCATCCAGAAGAAAAATGCCGAAGACTCGCTTTTCTACAAGAGCGAATATGTTCCGGTAACGAGTTTCATCCATACGGTAAAGTTTGACAACTATCGCCGTATTTACGAAGCTTATCAGACTCCAGCCGACTATTATCTGAATGAATATTACGATGCAGGCAGGCTGACCGGTGATTCCATCTACGACCAGACCAAGCACTGGCACATGAAGAATACCTTCGCCATCGCCATGCTTGAAGGTTTCAACAAATGGGCAAAGGCAGGACTGAAGGCTTTCGCCAGCTACGATCTCCGTCACTATGAACTGCCAACCATGGAAGGCGGTTTCGAAAAATATAACGAGCATGTGCTGAGCGTAGGCGGACAGTTGAGCAAGCAGGAAGGCAAGACCCTGCACTACAATGCCGTAGCAGAAATAGGACTGACGGGTGTTGACGCAGGAACCCTTGCCATAGATGGTAATGTAGACGTGAACATCCCATTCCTGGGCGACACGCTTCAGGTAAGAGGCGATGCTTTCTTCCATAGAGAAACCCCATCGTTCTATTACCGCAACTATCACGCCCGCCATCTGTGGTGGGAGAATGATCTCGACAAGACCATCCATACCCGCATCATGGGTACGCTCTCCTTCCCTAAGACACGCACCAAGCTGAGAGTGGCTGTAGATGAAATCAAGAACTACACCTACTTCTCGCAGAGCTATGACATTACAGAAGAAGGTTTGCGAACAGGAGTCATGGTAACACCAATGCAGGAAAGCGGAGGAATCAACCTGCTGACAGCACAACTGGAACAGAACTTCAGACTGGGCATTCTGAACTGGGAAAACCAGTTTACCTACCAGCACTCAAGCAAGGAGAGTGTTCTGCCAGTACCAGCCTTCAATGCCTACACCAACCTCTACATCAAGTTCAAGGTAGTAAAGGTGCTGAACGTAGACCTGGGTGCTGACATGCGCTACTTTACAAGCTATGAAGCTCCCGACTATTCACCTTATATGGGACAGTATACGGTACAGGGCAACGGCGAGAACAACGTAAAGATAGGCAACTATCCTATCGTCAATGTTTACGCCAACGTTCACATCAAGCACACCCGTTTCTTCGTAATGATGAGCCACATCAATGCAGGACAGGGCGACAAGAACTACTTCTTCGCTCCTCATTATCCGATGAACGAGAGAGTGTTCCGTATTGGAGTAAGCTGGAACTTCTTCAATTAATCTTTCTGATTTTCCTTAAGAATTTCAGGAGATTCAATTTTAATCTTTTCAGAATATGATAGAAACAAATTCTATAAAAGCATGGTATCTAGCCGCTCGCCCGAAGACTCTGACGGCGGCGGCTGTTCCTGTTTTATTGGGTATTGCGCTGGCTTATAAAGACGCTCAGCAGATACAGACATTGCCAGCCCTACTCTGCCTGCTCTTTGCATGGGTAATGCAGATAGACAGCAATCTGGTGAATGATTATTTCGACTTCAAACATGGTAATGACGACGAAACCCGGCTGGGACCGAAACGTGCCTGCGCTGAAGGCTGGATAACATTGGGAGCCATGAAATGGGGAATCATCCTCACTACTCTTCTGGGCTGCGCCATAGGGCTTCCGCTGGTTCTTTTCGGAGGTTGGGAAATGGTTATCGTAGGCATCTGTTGCGTAGTCTTCTGTTTCCTCTATACTACCTGTCTCAGCTATCTGGGCATGGGCGATCTTCTGGTACTGCTCTTCTTCGGCATTGTACCCGTATGCTGCACATACTATCTCGTAATGCCCGAAACCATGCAGGGAGTAAGCCTGGAAGCGGTTCTCGTATCTGTAGCCTGCGGACTGGTAGTTGATACACTGCTCATTCTGAACAATTATCGTGATCATGACAACGACCTGAGAGCCGGCAAGAAGACCCTTGTGGTTCACATAGGAAAGAAGAATGCCGAGCGGTTATACTGCGCATTGGGCAATCTGGGCATCCTTACCATAATAGGTGTAACCATCTGCGAAGTATTTCAGCATGAAGCCAGCAGCATGTTCCTGCCGTTTGCAGCACTCTATATCATTCTGCACAACAGAACCTATATGGAGATGAAAAAGATAGGCGAAGGCAGAGAACTGAACAGAATTCTGGGCAAAACAGCTCTGAACATCTTCTGTTTCGGCATTGTATCATCCCTGATCATCATCGGAATGGCGAATTGAACAATAATAAACTAATAATAATGTACGCGCGTACCTTATTATATAAATAAAGTGGAGGAATATCAATGAAGCAACAGGTAAATCTCGAAATCATGGACTTTGTGGAGAAACAGATTCTCCCCAAATATAATGCTTTTGGCGAAAGTCATGGACTCAGACATGTTACCCGAGTCATCAGAAACTCTCTGAAACTGGTTCCGGTAACCGGAGCCGACATCGATATGGTGTATGTAATAGCCGCTTACCACGACCTGGGGATGAGCGGTCCGCGTGCCATTCATCATATTACCAGCGGTAAGATTCTGCAGGCAGATGCAAGACTGAAACGCTGGTTCAATAAAGAACAGATCAAAATCATGAAAGAAGCCGTTGAGGACCATCGGGCTTCATCCAGCCGTCAGCCTCGCAGCATCTATGGCAAGATTGTGGCAGAAGCCGATCGCGACATTGATGTTCACGAGATATTTCTGCGCGCCATACAGTATGGCAAAGAAAATAATCCAGCTGATGACAAGGAGCAGCAATGGGAGCGGTTCAGCCAGCACATGGACGAAAAATATTCAAGAAACGGATACATCAGGTTATGGATTCCCAACTCCCCTAACGAGAAAGCGCTCAACGAACTGCGCAATATCATAGAGGACAAAACGGAGTTGAGAAAATATTTCGAAAAAATATTCGAAGAAAACAGCTAAAACATTTGGTAGTTTCAAAATATTGCATTATCTTTGCATTATCAAATAATGACTAAGATGTTTGCACCGTTGCATCGTGATGATGCATGGGTGCCAGAAGGAATAAGGGTCGTTTCGGTTCGATCGGGATACTCATCAAATTACACTATTGAAACCGAGAGGACATTCTCTTGCTCATGGCGGGCCACATAAACTGCAGCAGGCAGGTAAGCTGAAAAGCCGGTGGATTACAAAGGCGGAGGACTCTCAAATGTTTATACATTCGGAGTTTCATCACATCATCGAGCGGCCCTTTCTTTTACAAGAGGCGGATTTCTGAGAAAGAAATCCGCCTCTGCTCGTTTTAGGAATGAAAGCACTCATCATACTGAAAGAAAACAACCCCTGATAATGTGGGAGTTACAAAGAAAATGCATTTTTATCGAAAAAAAGTTGCAAAAAGATTTGGTAGAATCAGAAAAAAGTAGTACCTTTGCACTCGCATTTAAGAACGATGCTTGGTTGATTCGGTTAAGAATCCGACTGGAAGGTTGGGTGAGTGGCTGAAACCAGCAGTTTGCTAAACTGCCGTGCGGGTTACCGTACCGGGGGTTCGAATCCCCCACCTTCCGCAAGCTATCGTCCGAATGATGTACCGTTGGTCGATTCATCTAATGGTTAGGATACAAGATTCTCAATCTTGGCATAGGGGTTCGATTCCCCTATCGACTACATGTGTTTTTCATGGTATTAGATTTATAAAGTCTCTATAAGTCGGGAGACCAATAGAGATTTTTTGAATGGTCGATTCATCTAATGGTTAGGATACAAGATTCTCAATCTTGGCATAGGGGTTCGATTCCCCTATCGACTACAAAAGTGTTTTCATGTATTAATTTAGATTGTTTAAGCTTGCATTTAGTTCTTTATCAAAAGGCTACTGCAAGTTATTTTTTTATATATACGTACGAAGCCATATGAAACAATTATACACTATCATCTCCCTTCTCTTTCTGTTTACCTATCCTGCCTGGGCACAGCAGCACGAGATATTCAACCAGCGCATCAGAACCCTACAGGTTGTAGGCGGAACCAACTGGTTATCGCTCCCAGTATCGTCACTGGGCGGCGAACCTATCCATATCGATTTTGACGACATGACACACGATTATCATCGGTACAGCTACAAGATTGAACATTGTGATGCAAACTGGAACGTATCTGCTTCGCTCTTTGAAAGCGACTATATGAGAGGATTCAACGACAACCAGATTATTGAAGATGTAGAGCAATCCATCAACACCAATCATCCGTATACCCATTATCATCTGGCAATTCCCAATGCCGACTGCCAACTTACCATGAGCGGCAACTACAGACTGACGGTTTATGACGACAATGCGGAAAACGAGGAAGAAGGCAAAATGTTTACAGCCTGCTGGATGATTACAGAGCCTCAGCCATTAGTTAAACTGAAGTTAGAAGCTACTTCAACAACAGATATAGACATCCAGAAAACCCACCAGCAACTGAAAATGGAACTGGATCACAGCCAGCTGAGAATCACTCATCCCAACCAGCTGAACATCGTAGTGCTTCAGAACGGAAGATGGGACAATGCTGTCATTAATCCTAAACCCGACTATCTGAGTGCGGGCAAAATGAGTTGGCAGCATGTAAGAGCTCTGATTTTCGATGCGGGCAACGAATACAGAAAGTTTGAGTTTCTGGACACCGACCATCCAACCATGGGAATAGACGCCATAGATTGGGATGGAAGCGACTATCAGGTAAAGGTTATGACCGACAGCCCTCGCCCCAATTACGTTTACGATGAAGCTGCCAAAGGTTCGTTTTATATCCGCAACAGCGACAACGTAGAAAACAACAACACCTGCGAATATGCACAGATTCACTTTACCCTGAAAGCTCCAAAACAGCCAGGCGATGTTTATCTGAACGCAGATTGGACTTACGGCCATTTCCTCCCCGAATATCGGATGGAATATGATGAAATGACGAAAACCTATCACGCACGTCTCTTCATGAAGCAAGGTTATTACAGTTATCAGTATCTCATGAAGATGGAGGACGGAAGCATCAGGCTGCTCCCATCAGAAGGAAATTTCTACCAGACCCAGAACAAATACAATGTACTGGTTTACTATCGGGCTCAGAGCGACCGCACCGACCGGCTGGTAGGATATGGAGAATTAAAATAAAGGAAGGAGATAAATGAGATTAAAAAGAAAAGGAGTTCTAGCATTTCAGAATGCCGGAACTCCTTTTCTATTTAATCCTAAAAGTGGAATTTCAGATCAACACCACATTGGAAAGGATTGCCACGCTGGGCAAAATACAGTTTCTTTCCTGTTGCTGCATTATCAACAGCAAAGGTATTGTAATTAGTATCAGTGAGGTTCTTACCCCAGATACTGATGCTCATCTTGCTGAAATCAATATCACAATGCGCACCCATCACGAAATACATCTTCTGGCTGTAGGTATTGGCATTATCCCAGTAAGTCTTGCCCTGCGCATTCATATTCAATCCGAAGGTAAACTGTCCTAAATGATAGTCAGCCATGGCTGCTATCGTATGCTGGGGAACATAAGGAACCTTCTTGTCCTTATAACTCACAGCCTTATCACCCTCGCCATCAGTATATTCATCAAATACGGCACGTGTAAAACCATAGTTTACACCCCAATCAAAAGCACCGTCGAAAGCCTGGCCCTTGAGTGCGGCTTCAATACCACAACTGTGACTCTTACCTGCATTAACCATCATTCGGCCAAAGCCATAGGTTCCTGCCATCACAGAGAGTTGCTGATTGCGAACCTGCATATAGAAGGCACTCAAATCGAAATGAAGACGATGATCAAAAAGATTAAGATGCGTTCCTACCTCATAATTCCATGAGGTTTCCGGCTTAAAGGCAATAGTCTGGTTCACCCTATCATAATCTTCATCGGTATGAGGAACATCATAATCGCCTCGCATCGCCTGCTGACGGTTAGCATTCAGTTCGGTCTGCAAGATGTCACTGAACATCTGGATATTATAACCGCCTGCACGATAGCCCTTGCTCACCGTGGCATAAACATTGCTACCCTGCTCATCAAGCTTGTAACTTAAGCCAAATTTTGGCAAGAGCTGGTTGTAATCATCACCCGTTTTGCGGTCGAGCATTGAACGCAAAGTACGAGTAGCCTCCATGCCCATCACCTTAGCTGTCATCGCCATATAAGCATAAGTATCGTAATGAATACTTGTATGCATGAAATCGTAACGCAAGCCAAGCGTTGCTTTCAGACGGGAAGTAAGATCAAACGTACTCTCGTGATAGAGACCCAAATTGCTCTGAGGAGTATGGAACAAACCCGGAGCTCCCATATCTACATTGACAGAAACTCCGCTAGCCATTGCCGGAGGCATTGCCTGCTGCATCTGACTCTGGATAACGTTACTTATAGGCTTCGTCAATGCTGAACCGAATTTGACAGGACCATTTGTCTTCAACCACACATGGGAGAAGAATGCACCCTGTGTAAGATGCCAGAAGCCGAAGAAAGGCTGACGGCTCTTAAATGTGAACTCCTGAGTGATAGAATTCTGCAACTGGTCTTGCAGCAAGCTCAAATAATCTCCAGGAAGATAATCCTGATCCATCTTCATATTGTCATCCAGGAACTGATAGCTGGTAGTAGAAGCAAAATCCCATTTCGCTCCTTCATGACGAAGATTGACACCCGAAAGCAGCATGTTGCGGCGATAAAGCCCCGGGAACGTAGTATTTGGCAATGAAGCCTTACCACTGTTCAAATCCAGCTGACCATAAGGAAATGCATGCTGATAGACAAATTGGTAATTGGCCAGCAAATCCATGCTCCATCCTCTTTCAAAACGGAACTTAAGATTAAACTTACCGCCAGCCTCATCATAATTGTCGGCATAATCGCTGGTTCCTGCACGATGGAAGAATCCCTTCTGTCCATCATAAAAAGCAGCTACCCCTAATCCGATACGAGGTGAAAGCTTCATATAATGAGCCGCTTCTACATTACGATAGAAATGAGAACCCAATCCCAGATTAACGTAGGTGCCCCTGCTATCATAAGCATCGCGGGAATAGATGCGCACCAAACCACCTTCAGAGTTCTGACCATAGAGTGTTCCCTGTGGACCTCGGAGAATATCTATACGACTAGTCTGATAATGGTGAAGATTGAAAGCTGCCTTACTCAACACCGGAATTCCGTCAAGATAAATTCCTACAGCCGGACTGTTGATACGACTTCCAATACCGCGCACATACATGGCGTTGGTAAAACGCGAGCCATAGTTTGGCATTACGAAGTTAGGAACATAGCAGGAAAGTTCACGCAAATCGCGAGACCCCAGTCGCTGCATCTGATAAGAGCCGAAGGAAGTACTGCTGAGAGGCTGTTGACGAAGACGGAAATTCTCCTTAGGCTGCGAAACAACCACAACTTCATCAATATCATAAACTCGGCTGCTATCAGCCAGCAAGCCATTAGCAGCCGTAAACTTTTCACTCGTACCCAATGACAGGTCAGAGCAAGTAGCTCTTTCGTTATCCGCAGCACTAGCCTGCAACGCTACCGCTGCCAAACCCATGCATACGCTCTTTTTACTATAAAATACTATTTTTTTCATAACGGGTGCAAAGGTACATATTTTTTCCTGCACCCCCTATCCTTATTTATGAGGAAACAGATAAACCCGTATGGCAAACCATATATAGGCTACGAGTAGCAAATAACCTATATAATATAAGGTAGTAACACTGAAAATGATGTAATCAATGGCGCAAACACCCACTAAACCACCCAGATACAGAACAGCATCACCTGCCGGCAAACGGTGTTTCACCTCATCAACACAAGCCAGTCCTACTATCAGTATCGCCCAGACTGTAGCCAGGAAAAAGCCCAATATCGGCGGTACGGCAAAAGGATTGAGCGTAGGATGAAAATAAAAATGACGCCATACTTCTGGCAAAAACAGCTGAATGGTTGCATAGAAGGTTGCTGATATCGAATCAATAAGCACCAACGCTGTTGGATATGGGGAATCTATATCATTGAAGTGAACCAGTTTACCATTGCTATGGAAAATCTTACGAACTGTATAGGCTACGGCTATGAGAATAATGATAACCATGAAGATGAGCAAGTGAGTATTGCTGAAGGTCATGATGAACTCTGAAATAGGATCATCGGGCACAACCTTCGGCAGCAGACGGGACTCACGGGTCCAACCAAACTGATTATCTTCAGTAGCCAACTGCACCCAAACAGAATCTATAGAATCCTGAGGAACCATACGGATATCCGTAACCACCAGCAGGCGGTTCTTTCGGACGGCGAAGGAGTCGATAGGCAAATTGCTCAAAAACTCTTCAGGCTGTTGCGCTATCAATTCCAGGGAATCCTTGAATACCAGAAAATTGAATTTGTTGGTATAATGATGGGTAGTAGAAAACGAAATGGAATCGAGTTGTTTATTGCTGTACTCTACCATAGCTGCATGCATCTGGTGATGAGCACGGCGATGATAACAACTGCTGAACATCAAGAGGATGCCCAGCATACAAAGAATCTGTATCGTCCATTTCTTTTTCATTTATTTCTCACTATATAAGTTCATCTGACATTCGTTGCACGCAAACTCCAGACGGAAGCGGCGACCGTCACCCAACTGCAGGAAGAGAGGCTCTCTCCAAGATGGTTTCTTGCCTCCACGCTTCACACAGTAGCCCAACGAATAGCGGATACAATGGCGGCACTGCATGAGGAGCGATTCTCCCTTTTCATTGGTATACTTAGGCTGCATACTTCGGTTTGCCTTGTCTTTTTCTATATTCTCATCATATTCTTCCTGGGTCTTAGCATCCCATGCAGAAGGAATATTCTTACCCAACTCAAATGCCGGAACTACTGGCGACAGACCATGAATCTGATAAAAATCTCTTGCATCATAGTTAGCTATATTATAGAGATATCCCCATTTTCCGTATTCCGGCTGCCAAGTAAATTCCTCTTTCGTAAGTCGGTGTTCACCAGGCTGACTGAATCCAAAACCATTGTTGAACAAGGTTCTATCCCATCCACCCCACAACGACTTATCAAGCTGTTTCTGATTTGCCTTGGTAAGTTCATCTATCAATTCACGCCGGATAGCAGTGAGAATACTGTTCGGAACGAAGTATGTCTCCATTCCCTTCAGAAGTTCTACCTGGTAAGCTTCGTAAATCGTATCGCCCAGTTTGCTCATCTGAGCCTTTATATTTTCGCCCTGCGGGCGTTTCGCCTTTTCGAGTTTCAATTCTTTAAACACCTCAGCCACCTGATAAATCAAGCCTCCATCAGCCTCTATCGTCTTCATGATGCTGACAACAGCCTTTACCCCCTGTGGCTCTTCCCTGAACTCATTGCCCATCACAGGCTCCATTGCTATGACAATATAGATTTTACGCTCAGCAGACTTACGAGCCAGCAAAGCCTCGAAAGCCCGATCGTTATTACGATAAAGAGCCATGCCCGGACGCAAATGTTCAGGCATTCCAAACGGATAGAGGCGATTGCCCTCTACTCTGTTCACACGAAAGCCTTCCAACTCACGGTCATCATTGATAAAACACAGTCCATCGCCATTTTTAAAGCTGGCTACTGTGGCAACGTTGAAAGAAATATTGCCACGTATCTCCTTAACCTTACCCACAAACTCGCCGATAGCTTTCGGTGTATCGAAAGAAGCAATATCCGGCTGTCGCCCATTCAGGAAATAATGGGTAAAGCCACGATTGAAAGTCTTCTTCAGATTAGGTGTAAAATTATATTGAACATGTCCCACCGATGCACGGCGATACTTACGCGGTTCAGCTTTTACGATTGCATCGAGTTGACTGCTATAGGCAGCCACCACATTCTTGACGTAGTTGATATCTTTTAATCTTCCTTCTATCTTGAACGAAGTAGCTCCAGCATCAGCAAGATCCTTAAGATGATCAAGCTGACAAAGATCCTTGAGAGACAACAGATAACGCTGATGTTCTATCTCCTGTCCATTGGAATCAAGCAAATCAAACTTCATACGACAGAACTGTGCACATTCTCCACGATTGGCAGAGCGCCCGAAACACTTCTCAGAAGCATAACAGACACCCGAATAGCTTACGCAGAGCGCTCCATGTACAAAGACCTCTATTTCTCTATCAGGAATCGCCTGATGTATCGCCTTGATTTCATCGAGCGAAAGCTCACGAGCCAGAACAACCCGTTTGAAACCTAACGTGGTAAGCCAAAACGCCTTTTCTGGAGTTCTTACATCACACTGGGTACTGGAATGCAATTCTCTACGCCACAAATTCTGCGCCCTCACCTCAGTAAGCACACCCATATCCTGCAGCAAAAGTGCATCAACACCAATCTCATCAAGTTGCTGGATCATCTTAAGCGTATCCAACATCTCATCCTGATAGATGATAGTATTCACTGTAACATGAACCTTTGCTCCAAACTGATGAGCATAATCACACAACTGTCTGATATCTTCCAGCGAATTGCCTGCTGCTGCTCGTGCACCAAAACGAGGTGCACCAATATATACGGCATCTGCACCATGATCAATGGCTGCAATACCACATTCCAAGTTCTTGGCAGGCGCCAATAATTCTAATGTTTGCATAAGAAATCTATCTCGAAATCATCCGACTCCTTCAAATTAACTGATTTCGTCAATATTGTAAGGAGTCTCCTGATAAACATAATAGTTAATCCAATTACTATAGAAGAGGTTGGCATGAGCACGCCATGTCACCAGAGGTTCTTCGTTCGGATCGTCATGATAATAATAATTTTTTGGCAGTTCTACATCATCACGCTTGCCCATATCACGCTTATATTCCTTATCCAGCGTGTTTGGCGCATACTCAAGATGACCCGTCACAAAGAATTCGCGGCCGTTTCTGGCCATCACAATGCTGACACCGCTTTCAGGCGATTCGGCAATGATGTCAAGTCCTGGCACTTTTTCAATATCCTCACGTCTTACCTCCGTATGGCGACTATGAGGCATGTTAAAGACATCATCGAAACCGCGGAAGATTGGCTGAGACAAATCGAGAGGCTTCTGCTTAAAAATACCAAACATCTTCTTCTCTAATGGATACTTAGGAACACCATAGAAATGATAAAGACCAGCCTGAGCACCCCAGCAGATATAGAGTGTTGAAGTAACATGGGTACGGGCCCAATCAAAAATTTCTTTGATTTCAGGCCAATATTCTACCTCCTCATAAGCCATCGTTTCGATAGGAGCACCGGTAACTATCATTCCATCAAACTTCTGTTTGGAAAGTTCCTGAAAATCCTTGTAGAACATCATCATGTGCTCTATTGGAGTATTCTTTGGCGTGTGACTTTTCAACTTCATAAAATAAACCTCTAACTGAAGAGGAGTATTCGACAGAAGACGAACAAGATCTGTCTCTGTCGTAATCTTGAGGGGCATCAAATTGAGCACACAGATTTTCAACGGACGAATCTCCTGTTTATGCGCACGACTTTCGTCCATCACGAATATATTCTCATGCTTCAGCAGTTCAATAGCTGGAAGCTTATCTGGTAATCTTAATGGCATTTATTTTATTCCTTTCTTAAAATTTTTCTGCAAAGTTACACAATTTCAGCGAAGATAACGAAAGAAGAAACATTTTTTTGAGAAATATAAATAAATTAATGTGGAAAAGCAAAAGAAATCTTTCACTTTGAAAAGGATTGTTAAAGATAAATGAGAATATTAAACCTATCATCACGTTTTTAATCAAAAACACATATCAGTTGCAACTTTATAGGCGACGCTTACGTCAAATCAAAAAATGATGTATCCTATTAAGATTTGCAATTATGGAAAGTAAGAACATTAATCCACATTTAATCAGAACAGATGCAAAGAGTTCTGTAAAAATGAAAACAAAAAGTAAAAAGAGTATGAACGCAAGTTTAAAAAACATGGCGGTAGCGCTGTTCATCATGTCGGCTCCTATCGCTGTACAAGCTAAGCAATGGTCACTGCAGGATTGTATCAGTTACGCACTGGCTAACAACATTCAACTGCAGAAGACTCAACTCACAAAAGCTTCAGCTCAGGAGGACTATCTGCAATCAAAGTCAGCACTTCTGCCATCGCTCTCTGCCAGCACCAATCAAAATGTAAACTATACGCCTTGGGTTTCTAATGGAATCAGCGGAGAAGGTTTCAGCAAAGCTTCCATCGACAAGGTATATTACAATGGCAGCTATAGCGTGATGGGCAATTACACAATTTGGAACGGAAACAAAAACAGAAATCAGGTGAAACTGAACAAGCTGGCAAAGGAAGCGGCACAACTCGATTCGACAGCACAAGCCCTCAATCTGCAAGAACAGATAGCTCAACTTTACGTACAGATACTCTACTCTACAGAGGCTATCAACGTAAACAAAGAAAGTTATCAGTCGAGTGTTCAAAACGAAGAGCGTGGTAAGGAAATGGTAAAAATTGGCAAGATGAGCCAAGCAGACTTAGCACAACTTACAGCACAGAGAGCACAAGATGAATTTAACATCGTGCAGGCTGAAAGTAATGTTAAAAACTACAAACGACAGTTGAAGGAACTCCTGCAGATTACCAGTGAAGAAGCTTTCGACATCGCTATTCCAAGCACAACTGACCAGATGGCTCTGGCCTCTATCCCAGGAATGAACAGTGTCTATACAGCTGCGCTTCAGAATCGCCCTGAGTTTTTGAGCTATCAAAACCAACTCGACCAGAACGATCTGAACATCAAGATTGCAAAGGCAGGAAAGTTGCCAACCATCAGCGCAAATGCAGGAGCTACGACCAGCACCACATCCATGAACAAAAACGGTTGGGGCAGCCAGATAAAAACCAACTTCAGCCTGGGTGGTGGAATCGGTGTCAGCATTCCTCTCTTTGATAACCGACAGACCAAGACTTCTGTCAACAAAGCACTCATTCAGCGTGAAAGCATCCTGCTCGATATAAAGAATGAGCAAACTAAGCTCTACTCTACTATCGAAAACTATTGGTTGCAGGCTAATACAAACCAAAGCCAGTTTAAGGCTGCCAAGGTGAGCAGCGAGAGTGCCCAAACAAGCTACGATCTGTTAAGTGAGCAGTTTAAACTGGGATTAAAGAACATCGTAGAATTGAGAACTGGCAAAGATAATCTTCTGAAGGCTAAGCAGAACGAACTTCAGGCAAAGTATCTTACAATTCTGAATATCAACATGTTGAAATTCTACCAAAACGGCAGAATCTAAAGAGAAAGATTGGTATTAACATCCAAAAACATATTGCAAATCATTAATAGGTATACATACATTTTTATGAAAAAACTTAGAATCAGCAAAATCTGGATTGCCATGATTGTGGTAATCATCGTAGCTGTGGCAGCATGGCTGTTCTCAGGAAGCAAAAACGAAGAACAAATAGACTTGAAGCAGGAAGCAGTAACCACACAAACATTACAGAATAGTGTAACTGCAACCGGTACTATTGAAGCGGTAACTTCAGTAACGGTTGGTACACAGGTGAGTGGTATTGTAAACAAACTTTATGTTGATTACAATTCGCAGGTAAAAAAAGGTGAAGTCATAGCTGAGCTCGACAAAACCAACCTGATGAGCGAGTTGAATACTGCCAAAGCTAACCTGGCAAGTGCGCAAAGCAGTTTGAACTATCAGAGTGCAAACATGAGCCGCTACCAGACCCTCTATAAGAAAGGTTTGGTAAGTGCTGACGATTATGAAAATGCGCTTCTCACCTATCGCCAGGCGAAAGAGCAAGTAGCTTCGGCCAAGGAAAATGTACAGAAAGCCCAAACCAACCTGAGCTATGCTACAATTACATCCCCAATAGATGGAACAGTCATATCAAAAAGCGTAGAGGAAGGACAGACCGTAGCAGCAAGCTTCAACACACCAGAGCTCTTTACTATCGCTAAAGATCTGACCAACATGCAGGTGATTGCAAATGTTGACGAGGCAGATATAGGCGGTGTAAAAGAAGGTGACCGCGTTAATTTTACAGTAGATGCTTATCCTGACGATGTATTCCAGGGAACAGTAAAACAGGTTCGTCTGGAAGCTACTACAACAAACAATGTAGTCACTTACGAGGTTGTCATCTCTGCACCTAACGCAGATCTCAAATTAAAACCAGGTTTGACAGCAAATGTAACCATCTTTACACAAGAACGTGCTGGCATTCTTGCTGTTGCCAACAAAGCACTCCGCTTTACTCCAACCAAGGAAACTGTGGGAAAGAACATCAAGATTGTTGACTGCAAAGGAAAGAACAAAGTTTGGACTCTTGCTAACAATACCCTTACAGCTCATTCTGTAACCATCGGTCAGAGCGACGGTATACATACTGAAATTATCAAGGGCTTGAAGAAGGGACAGAAGATTGTAACTGAAATCATAGTTAATACCCCTGAAGAGAATGAGGAGCCTCAACAAAGTCAAGGTTTGATTAGCGGTCCTGGACCTAGAGGAAAGAAAAAATAAGGAATAAGAGTATGACAAACGACAATATTCAAGCAAACAGCGAAAAGAAAGTTGTGATAGAACTCGACAATGTTCGTCGCGACTTTCTTGTGGGTGAGGAAACTGTCCACGCCCTAAAAGGTGTAAGCTTTAAAATATACGAAGGTGAGTTTGTTACCATCATGGGTAAATCAGGATCAGGTAAATCTACCCTGCTGAACCAGCTAGGTTGTCTCGATACCCCATCCAGTGGCGAATACTATCTGGATGGAGTAAGCGTACGAAAGATGTCACGTAATGATCGCGCCATTCTTAGAAACCGAAAGATTGGATTCATCTTCCAGAACTACAATCTTCTACCGAAGACTACAAGTGTAGAAAATGTAGAACTTCCACTGATGTACAACCCGAACGTAAGCGCAGAAGAACGAAAGCAACGTGCTATCGAATCGCTGAAAGCTGTTGGTTTAGGAGAACGTCTCTATCATAAGAGTAATCAGATGTCTGGAGGACAGATGCAGCGTGTAGCCATAGCTCGTGCGTTGGTCAACAACCCCGCTGTGATACTTGCTGATGAAGCTACGGGTAATCTCGACACCAGAACCAGTTTCGAGATTCTGGTACTCTTCCAGAAACTTTATGCAGAAGGAAGAACCATCATCTTCGTTACCCACAACCCAGACATTGCAAATTATTCGAGTCGTAATATCGAACTGCGTGATGGTCACATCATCAGCGACACCTATAACGAACATATTCTCTCGGCAGCCGAAGGTCTGGCAGCCTTGCCGGCCAACACGGACGAATAAGTTTTCAATGTTAAGTGTTGAATGTTAAATTACTTAGCATCCAATAGCAAACGAAGTTTTCACTTAACACTTAACATTTAACATTTAACATTACAACAAGTAAAATGAATTATCAGAATCTTTTCAAAATAGCCATCCGCGCCATAGCTGCCAACAAAATGCGCTCTTTCCTTACCGCACTTGGCATCATCATCGGTATTGCTGCGGTTATAACCATGCTTGCCATCGGACAAGGAAGTAAAGCCAGCATCAAGGCAAACATCGCAGAGATGGGATCAAACATGATTATGATTTCACCAGGTGCAGACATGCGTGGCGGTGTGAGACAGGATGCTTCGTCAATGGAGACGCTGAAGCAAGCCGACTATCAGAGCATCAAAGACGAATGTAATTATATCTCAGCTATTTCTCCTACTGTAAACAGTTCCGGACAGTGGATCTACGGGAACAACAACACCCAAAGTTCCATTTATGGTGTAAACCAAGACTATCTTTCCATCCGACAACTGAAAGTGGCAGATGGAGAAATGTTTACTGATACAGACATTAAGGCTGCATCTAAAGTTTGTATTTTGGGACAGACAGTAGTCGACTATCTTTTCCCTGATGGCAGTGATCCTATCGGTAAGGTTGTGCGATTTAACAGCATTCCATTCAGAGTAATCGGTGTCTTGAAGAAGAAAGGTTACAATAGTATGGGTATGGACCAGGATGATTTGGTACTTGCCCCCTATACAACAGTAATGAAGCGAATTATGGCACAAACCTATTTAGGAGGCATCGTCTGCTCAGCTATCACCGAAGAGGCTTCTCAACCTGCCCAAGATCAGATTACAGAAATATTGCGACGCAACCACAAATTGAAAGACGCAACAGATACTACTGAAGCAGATGAAGATGACTTCAATATCCGCTCTCAAGAGGAAATTTCAAGCATGATGAATTCTACCATGTCTACAATCACCATCCTGCTCGGATCCGTGGCAGGAATCTCGCTGCTGGTAGGCGGCATCGGAATCATGAACATCATGTATGTATCTGTAACAGAGCGCACCCGCGAAATAGGTCTTCGAATGAGTGTGGGCGCACGAGGTATTGATATTTTGAACCAGTTTCTGATAGAAGCTATCTTACTTTCTGTAACTGGCGGTATTATAGGAGTGATATTGGGAGTTAGTTTATCGCTCAGCCTGAACTCTTTCTTCCATATAGCCACCCAAATAGAGCCTTGGAGCATTATTATGAGTTTTGCAGTCTGTACATTTACTGGCGTTTTCTTTGGATGGTATCCTGCAAAGAAGGCAGCAAGGCTCGACCCTATCGAGGCTATCAGATACGAATAAAAAAATTGGGGAGAACATTAAATATTCTCTGAGGTTTTTCAAAAAAAACAAAAAGTTTTTTGGTGAATACAAAATAAAGTTGTACTTTTGCGTCTGCGGAAGTGCAACTTTTTTTATTTGAAGTTAAACGAATCGCATGAATTGAATAGTAAACAGGTTTAAATATAGAAGATTATGAAATTTATAGGAATTATTCCAGCAAGATACGCATCAACACGTTTCCCGGGAAAGCCACTTGCCATGTTAGATGGCAAACCAGTGATACAGCATGTTTATGAGAAAGTAGCAACTTGTCTAGAAGCAGCCTATGTTGCAACAGACGATGAGCGAATTTTCAATGCTGTAGAAGCATTTGGCGGTAAAGCTGTTATGACGCGCAAGGATCATAAGAGCGGTACTGACCGCATAGAAGAAGCTATCGAAAAAATTGGTGGAGACTGGGATGTCATTGTCAATGTTCAAGGAGATGAACCTTTTGTAGACAAGAGTCAACTGGAAACCATCTGCCAGTGTTTTGATGACCCAACAACCCAAATTGCCACTTTAGGAAAAGCTTTTACCAGTATGGAAGCTGTAAAAAATCCTAATAGTCCAAAGATTGTTGTAGACAATCAAGGCTTTGCTATGTATTTCTCCCGCAGCATCATTCCATACGTAAGAGGAAAGGAAGAGGAAGAATGGCTCAAGAGTTTTCCATATCTGAAACATTTGGGCATCTATGCTTACCGCAAAGAAGTTTTAAAAGAGGTAACCAAACTGCCACAAAGTTCACTAGAAATAGCAGAGAGCCTGGAACAGCTTCGATGGCTGCAGAATGGCTACAAGATAAAAGTTGGTACTACAGATGTAGAAACTGTAGGCATCGACACGCCAGAAGATTTGCAGCGGGCAGAAGACTTTTTGAAAAACAGAAAGTAATAAGAAACATCATATACTTTTAAAGTATCACAGAATGAACAAAATTGAAAATATCGTCAAAAAATATATTATTCACCATGGTATGTTCAAGTGGCAAACACCATATATCGTTGCCTTGTCCGGAGGAGCCGATAGCGTTGCCCTATTGCTTATCTTGAAAAATATAGGACTGAATATTTCTGCTGCGCACTGTAACTTTCACCTTCGCGGTGAAGAGAGTAACAGAGACGAGCAATTTTGTGTAAATCTGTGCCAACAACAGGGAATCAGTTTGTCTCGAATCCATTTTGATACTTATGCTTATGCCCATTTGCACAAGGTAAGTATCGAAATGGCTGCACGCAACTTACGCTACAGCTATTTTGCCCAATTAGTAAAAGACTTGCATGCAGGAGGCATATGTGTGGCTCATCATCGCGATGACAATGTAGAAACTTTACTTCTGAATCTGTTAAGAGGATCTGGAGTAGACGGATTAGCAGGCATCGCCCCAAAAAACGAAAATATTCTGCGCCCTCTTCTCTGCATCAGCCGACAGGATATATTGCAATACCTAAAAGAAAAAAAGCAAGATTTTGTCACAGATTCAACAAATTTGGAAGACGATGCTTTAAGAAATAAAATTCGCCATCATGTAGTACCTCTTTTAGAAAGTATCAACCCGGCAGCAAGTGAAAATATCGCTCTCTCTGCCAAATACATACGCCAAGCGAAAAGTATACTTGAGAGCATGGATAGCATCAGTACAACCGACTCTTATAGGAAAGTTATATATATCCCTAAAGTATCTGTCATGAATGCTCCAAGTCCGGAATTCATACTCCATAAAGAATTAGGCAGATATGGTTTTCACGGCAATGTCATTGATGACATCTGTGAAAGCCTCTTCAGTCAGGATCGTGGTGTCGGTAAAATCTGGAAAAACGAAGACTATATGATAGTCATCGACAGAGAACAGCTGTTGATCTCTAACATAAAAGACTTGAATAACATTCAGGAGCAAAGAGCGTTCCGACTGCCAGAAGAAGGCATTTACAACATGGACGAAGGAACCCAAATCAAGATAAGAATCTTCTCGCATATGGGTGACTTCATGCCAAGCAAAGAATCGCAATGTATCACTTTGGATGCAGAAAAAGTCAGTTTTCCCCTCACCTACCGACTGGTAAAAGAAGGCGACAGATTTCAACCTTTCGGCATGAAGGGTAGCAAACTGTTGAGTGACTATATGACCGATAGGAAATTTGACTTTATACAAAAGAAGACACAGCATGTATTAACTGATAGTAAAGGTGAAATCATCTGGCTTATCGGCGAACGTACGTCTGAAAAAACAAAGATTACCGAAACCACCAAGAAAATATTAGAGGTCATCATCAAATGAAAAAGAAAATATTATATATCACAAGTTTAGTTCTCATTCTGCTGGCTGCCGCCAGCACATGGAGCTATTATTGTCTGAACCCATCAAGTGATAGAGTGAACAAGGCAAAAGCAAACATAAAAGTATACAGTCACTATGAATTAATTCAAAATGGAAAAACAATACTCCGGTTCGACGAAGACACTACGACACTGGCTGCCAACTTTATGAATCGTTGGGCGTTGATTCCTTCATGTGAAGGAAGACTTGCCGCCTGCTACAACAACAGCATCAGCCGGAATCACTATCTTGGCAAAGATGCGGATAGCATCTTTAAAGAGAAAGTTGATTCTTTAGACAGTTTGTATAGAGACTCCAAATGGAAAGTTGGAGAACTGAACTATTATATTCACTCTCATTCTGTCCTGGATGTAGGATACAACTCTATTTGCGCTTATACCCAACACGAACTGGAACTACGCGATTCTGCCAAGAAACTGATTGATTCCCTGAAACATGTACAGAAAAAGGGACATTTCAAGTTGAAACGCTCCATTTCATATCAAGCCTATTATAGAGACGAGAACGGAAAATGGAAGAGTCAGGCATGCAAACTCATCAAAGCAATGAATGGTGAAACTGCACAAGGAAGCCACACATTCCAACTTTCCTCAGAAACAACTCCTGAAGGGGTTAAAGCTATTTCACCTCAACTTGCAGTATCTTTAGCAACAGCACATGGAGCCACACTTAGACGTTCTATTGATTACACCCTCTTACCTGATTCTCTAGGATATTATCGGGGTACAACCGACAGTAACTATCGACCAAACGGTCATGGATGCTGGCAAGGATACGATGGAACCTATTATGAAGGTTACTGGAAAAACGGGAAACGTGAAGGATTCGGATTCAGCATTGCTCCCAAGAAACCATTACGAATAGGCGAATGGAAAAATGACCGCTATAAAGGCGAAAGACTCGTATATACATCGGAACGTATTTATGGCATTGATCTGAGCAAATACCAGCATGGAAAAGGCAGAAAAAAATATGCTATCAACTGGAACCGTTTACGCATTACACATCTTGGCCGCCTCAGCAAAAAGACCATATCAGGAACAGTAAACTTCCCTATTCGCTTCATCTATATCAAGAGTACAGAAGGTAAATCGCTGTTAAATCTATATTACAGAAAAGATTATCGTGATGCAAAAGCACATGGTTACAAGGTTGGAACCTATCACTTCTTTACCACCATAACACCTGCTGCCGAACAGGCACGACACTTTCTGAAACACAGTATCATTAGAAAAGGCGATTTTCCTCCAGTTCTTGATGTTGAACCGCTTCCTAGTCAAATCAAGAAAATGGGAGGGTCTGGAGTATTGTTTGCACGCATTAGAACTTGGCTTAGAATAGTAGAGAGAGCTACAGGTGTTAAGCCTATTCTTTACATCAGCCAAACTTTCGTAAATCGCTATCTGCCAAAGGCTCCCGATCTGAAACATAACTACCAGGTTTGGATTGCACGATATGGAGAGTATAAACCAGACATCCGATTGGTATATTGGCAACTCTGCCCCGACGGAAGAGTAGCAGGAATACATGGAGAGGTAGACATCAACGTGTTTAACGGATACGATGACGCTTTTCAAAGTTTTGTTAAGAACAAGACCGTAAAATAACCTTTAAATGAGTAAGTTAGGTTAATTACGTTAAAGTAAGTTATAATTCTAGTCGTGTATCAATATTTTTATTATCTTTGCGCCAATTGTGCAATGTGTAACTAAGAGGAAAGATAATGAGACAGCTTAAGATACAAAAGAGTATAACCAATCGTAATAGTGAAGCCCTCGACAAATATCTTGTAGAGATAGGTAGAGCCCCTATGGTTTCTATTGATGAAGAAATAGAATTGGCTCAAGCTATCCGCAAGGGAGGTAGAGCTGGCGAAAGAGCAAAAAATAAGTTGATTGAAGCCAACTTACGTTTTGTGGTGTCGGTAGCAAAACAATATCAGCACCAGGGACTCACCTTGACAGACTTGATTGACGAAGGAAACATCGGACTCATCAAAGCTGCAGAACGCTTCGACGAAACACGAGGGTTCAAATTTATCTCATACGCTGTATGGTGGATTCGTCAGAGTATTTTACAGGCAATAGCAGAGCAAAGCCGAATTGTTCGACTTCCTCTCAACCAGGTAGGATCACTCAATAAGGTAAACCAGGAAATTAATAAGTTTGAGCAGGAAAACCAACGTCGTCCAAGCGTTGAAGAACTTGCTGCCAGAACGGGTGTTGACGAGGACAAGATTTCTCAGAGCATGGCTGCCAGTGGTCATCATGTAAGCATCGATGCTCCATTTAGTGATGACGATGACAACTCTATGGCAGATGTAATGGCAAGCGGAGACGATGCCAGAACAGACAAGCAGGTTGACCATGAAAGTATGGCACAAGACTTAAGACAGGTTTTAAAAGTTTGCCTCAAGGATCGCGAACTGAAAATTATCTGCGCATGCTACGGAATTGGGGAAACCGAAAAGGGACTCGAGGAAATTGGTGATAAAATGGGGCTGACCCGTGAGCGAGTTCGCCAAATAAGAGAAAAAAGCATCACCAAACTGAGAGAATCCGGGAAGATAGGAATCCTTATGAAATATCTTGGTTAGGAAAGCTGCTGTCCAAAATATTTGGCATAGTTTTTCTGCCAAGTAACATCTTAACTCATAATAGATGAAGAAATATCAAACACACATCATTTTGACGATTATCTTCTGCATGATGGCTTTTGCAGCACATGCAAGAAGAATGTCACCGAGAGACGCCTTTAGTGACTCGGTGATGTGTTTGGTATTTAAATATTCACAATCTGTTGACACAACAGGTAGAGCTGAGCACAAGAGTTATGCCTACACTAAATTTCAAATCAAAACAAACAAACGTAATGCAACGCTCATGCTAGTACCGACAATGTATGCGGTGGCTCATGGCGGTGGCAGAAGATTCATCAGCGAGTATTATAACCAAATGACGCTAGACGCAAATGGCAGACCAGTTGCCAAGCGTTTGCTGAACATAAGCACCATTCCGCATAGAAGCAACACATTGTCATCAGTTTTGAAATACATGACTCCAACGGTATATGGAGAAACACTTTTCGAAACGAATATTCTTTCTCCTTTCCACTATAAGAATCGCAGATATTATAAATATGCCGTCACCCAATTACCATTCGGCAAAGCACAAGTCTACGTATATCCACGTCTCAAAAACACCCAAGTTATTGAAGCACGTGCCATTGTTGATTCCCAAAGCGGAAAGATAAGCATGGTAGACTTTGAGGGCGAATATGATATGACCCGTTTCTATATCTCTATTATTATGGGTAAAGACGGATTTGGTTCACTTTCTCCTGCAAGGTGCAGCATGAGAGCCAACTTCAGTTTTATGGGTAACAAGATAACGGGCATGTATACAACTGTATACGGACTGCCGAAAATATTAAGTGATTCACTCAATAATGTAGCCGATACTGCATTAATGGCAAAAGTGCGCCCAATTGAGTTAAACCAAGATGAGGCTGACATATACAAAAAATTCTACGAAAAAAGGAAACAAATAACAGATTCATTGAATAACAACATACCAGAGAAAAACTTTGCAAAAGACATACTTTGGGATGTTATCGGTGACAATGTATTAAACAGGATTTCTCAAGGCTTCGGAAAGCAAAACCAAGGCTACTTCCGTATCAGTCCTATTCTCAACCCACTCTATATGGGATATTCCGAACGAAAAGGAATTGTATACAAGTTTGACCTGAAGGGAGGCTACAGATTTACAGAAAATCTGGAATTGGGGCTTCGCTTTAAAGGAGGTTACAGTATGAAACAACACAGATTTTATTTCAATATACCATTGACATTCAACTATAACCCGAAGCACAATGGATATCTGAAGTTAGAAATCGGTAATGGTAATAGAATATCGAATAATCGTGTTGCACGAAAGATGTTAGGCATCAGCAAACCAGAAGATAACGATTTTCTATATCCACTATTCTCAGAATATCCAGGATTGTCATTACCGGAAATTTCAACAGATATTGAGGCAAACAACAGAAAACTGACAGAGTTTAAAGATGATTATCTTCGTCTAACTAACCACTGGAGTTTCAACGACTATGTCGGTTTTGAAGTAGGTTTAGTTTCACATCAACGAAAAGCTGTAGTAGAAAGTTTCTATAAACTGTTTAATTATCCAAGCAAATATGTGTCAGTAGCACCAGCTGTAGCTTTAGAACTGTTACCATGGGGTAAGAAAGGCTCCATCTTTAAAATAGACTATGAAAAGGGATGGAAAAACCTACTAGGTTCAAACATAGACTACGAACGGGTAGAAGCAGATGCACAAACTATTTTTCAAGCATCACGCCGTCAATCATATTCTATAAGGTTAGGAGCTGGCTTTTATACCCGCAAAGGTGATCATTGGGACTTCGTTGACTATACCAATTTCCATGACGACAATATTCCTGGAGGCTGGAATGATAGCTGGAGTGGAGAATTCGAATTACTGCCATCCCAATGGTATAATGCAAGTGATTATTACATACGTGGAAATTTCACTTATGAAGCTCCTATGATTGCAACCGCATGGCTCCCTCTGATTGGAAAATATATAGAAGCCGAGCGTCTATATGTAAGCAGTCTTGTTGTAAACCATTTACACCCATACACAGAATGGGGATATGGAGTAACAACAAGAGCTATTACCCTAGGAATTTTTGCAGCCTTCAAAAACACGAAGTTTAATGGCATAGGCTGTCGCTTCGGTTTTGAACTATTTAGAGATTGGTAATATTCATAAAAGCATGGATAAAACATGATTTCTAGGGCACAATATCAATAACATCATAAAAAAAAACAAAATATGAGTTCACAACTAACTGTTTATAAAGCAAGTGCAGGATCAGGTAAAACATTTACTTTGGCTCGCGAGTATATGACACTCGTGATAGCTAATCCTGCTTCCTACAGAACCATTCTTGCAGTAACCTTCACCAACAAAGCTACTGAAGAAATGAAAATGCGTATCTTAGGAAAATTATACGAAATTGCACACGGACTACCAGAAGCAAACGATTATGTAAATCAAATACAGCAGGCTTTACCATATCTTTCATCCAAACAAATTCAGAAAAATGCAGAATCTGCCCTGCATTTGCTCATACATAATTATAACTATTTCCGGGTTATGACCATCGATACGTTCTTTCAGAGTGTATTGAGAAATCTAGCACGTGAACTTGATCTGACTGCCAATTTACGGATAGAACTCAATGACTATCAAATAGAACAGCATGCCGTTGATGAACTTATAGAAAGTCTTGAAGATACCGATCGTCTACTTTTCTGGATTATGGATTATATCAAAGAAAATATTGATGATGATAAGAGTTGGAATGTCATAGGACAGATCAAGAAATTCGGTGAGAACATATTCAAGGATTATTACAAAGCTCATTCCGACAAGCTGACAGAATTGATGGAACAAGAAGATTTCTTCAAGGATTTTACCGACCGAATGAAGAAAATGCGCAATAAGGCAAAAGAGCAGCTTAAAGAAATTGCTGCTACTTTTTTCGATTCCCTTGAAGAAGAAGGCTTTACGTCAGACGACTTAGCAGGCAAAACGAGAGGTATTTGGAGCTATTTCAACAAGCTGAAAAATGGCAAATACAGTGATGATGATCTACATAATGATACTTTCTGTAAATGTCGGGAAAGTCCGGAAGCATGGGTCAAAAAATCTGATGTAAAAAATTGTACTGATATCTTCAATTATGTGGAATCGGTGCTCTACCCTATTCTGCTGTTTGCAGAAGATAATCGTCCAAGACTCACCCGAATCTTCAAAAGTACCGATCTGACCATAAAGCATCTTAATCAGCTCCGCCTTTTGGGAAGCATAGATAAAAAAGTAAGGGAGATGAACAGAGAGGCAAACCGTTTCCTTTTGAGCGATACTCAGACCTTGCTCAACTCACTGATAAAGGATAGCGATTCGCCATTCATCTTTGAAAAGATTGGCACTCAACTCGACCATATAATGATTGACGAGTTCCAAGATACTAGCACCATCCAATGGAAGAACTTTAAAGTGCTGCTCGAAGAAACCATGAGTAGAGAAGATGCAGGTAACCTCATTGTTGGTGACGTAAAACAAAGTATTTACAGATGGCGATCCGGCGATTGGAGACTGCTCAATAATATCGATAAAGAATTTAATAAAAGCGCGAAAAAAGTAAGCATAGAAACTTTGGGTACCAACTACCGCTCTGATAGAAACATCATTGAGTTTAACAATGCTTTTTTCACAGAAGCAGTAAAATTGGAGATTGAAGACCTGAAAGATAAATGTCCTGAGGAATGTAAACAGCTGGAAAGCGCATATAGCGATGTCTGCCAGCAAGTACCAGATCACCATTCTGTTCCTAATGGATCTATCAGTATCCAGCTCCTGGGCGGTGAAAATATTGAAGACAGAATGATGCAAACCACACTGGACACTGTAGACAAGTTGGTTGAAAGAGGTGTTCCTTGCAACAAAATAGCAATCCTGGTAAGAAGCAACCGTAACATACAGGACATTGCTGAGTATTTTATGAACCATTCCGACTATCCGTTGGTTTCAGATGAGGCATTCAGGCTGGATGCCTCCCAAGCAGTATGCACATTGGTTAACGCTCTCTACATACTGGTACACCCAAATGACAATATTGCATTAGCAACTCTCAACAAGTTTTGTGACACGTATTCTGTAGCTGGAAATATGCCGGAACAACTTTTGACCAATCGTTCTGAGTATCTGGTAATGCCACTGTTCGATCTCACAGAACGCCTTTTTGCAGAACTTAAACTTGGCGAAATAAAAGACATGATCAAGCAAACTGCCTACATCTGTACTTTTTATGATTGCTTAAGTAAATATCTCACAGATAACAGTAGTGATATCACAGGATTTCTGAAAGAGTGGGATAACCGTATTCACGAAAAAAGCATTCATAGCGATGGCGATGGAGGTATCAGATTCCTTACTATACATAAGAGTAAGGGACTGGAATACGATCATGTTATCATGCCTTACTGTGACTGGCAACTAGAAAAAGCCAACACTATCTGGTGCACACCGCAAGAAGCTCCATACAACGAGCTTCCACTGGTACCTATAGATTTCAGTGCTAAACTGATGAAGCAAAGTATATATGAAGCAGATTATAATCATGAACATTTGCAAAACATAGTCGACAATTTGAATCTGCTTTATGTAGCCTTCACACGTGCCAGTCACAACCTGATTGTAATTGGCAAACGAGCTAATAGTGCATATCGTTCTGCCATTATTGAATCAGTACTCGACAAGGTAGCCGGTCGACTTGAAGCTAATGATGTAAAGATGGAGTTAACAGGAATAGGTTCTGATGCCAAAACAGATGACATATCTTTCTGCTATAATGAAATATATGTACCTGATTCTTCCAAGAAATCAAACGAGAAGAAGGATACAAACGTGCTCTCAGCCTATTCTCAACCTTTAGAAATTAAAATAAATGTTACGCCTGAAATGCCAGAATTCAGACAGAGTAACCAGAGCCGTGACTTTATAAAGCGTGATGAAACTGAAGAACAACAGAAGTTTTATATCAAAATGGGTACCATTTTGCACAACCTCTTTTCTACAATCCGCACGGTTGATGATATTGATGGAGCCCTGAAACAGTTGGAGTTAGACGGACTTTTATACGATCAAGACCTCACACCAGAGAAAATAAAGGAGATGATCAGGAAAAGACTTGAATCACCCAAGGTCGCAAAATGGTTTGATAAGGAACTGACCATACTAAATGAATGTTCTATCCTGACAGTTGAAAATGGAAAAGTGGCAGAATACCGTCCAGACCGCGTGATGCAAAACTCAAGAAAAGAAACTATCGTGGTAGACTTCAAATTCGGTAAACAGAAAGTAGAACACCATGAACAGGTTAGAAAATACATCGGCTTGTTAAAAAGTATGGGACATCACCGAGTAAAAGGTTATCTATGGTATGTATACCCTAACAGAATAGTTGAAGTAATAAAATAATATGGTTCTATTGCCCCTTTCCAAAAAGTAGGGCAACATAAAGAACAGTTGCAAACATTGAAAAGTCCATTAAGATATGAAAGCATTTTTAAAATATGTAGCAAGAGATATTCTCGAGAAATACGGAAACAATCTCAGCGACATTGCCGTCGTGTTTCCAAATAAACGCGCCGCTCTTTTCCTCAACGAGAGTCTGGCCCGTTTGACTGATCATCCTATCTGGTCGCCATCTTACATAACTATCAGCGACCTTTTTCGCAAACATAGCACATTGAAAGTTGGAGACCCAATCAAACTTGTTTGCGATTTACATAAAACATTCGTAGCCTGCACTGGTATTGATGAGACCCTAGACCATTTTTATGGATGGGGACAACTTCTTATCACAGATTTTGACGATATTGATAAAAACATGGCAGAAGCAGAAAAACTCTTTGCCAATCTTAGCAATATACATGAACTTGATGACATCTCATATCTTACAGAAGAACAGAAAACGCTGATTAAGAAATTTTTCAGCAATTTCAACGATGATCACAACTCAGAACTCAAAAAGAGATTTCTACAATTATGGAGCCATTTTCTTGATATCTATAAGCAGTTCAACATGCGTCTTGAAGAACAAGGATTGGCTTATGAGGGGGCTCTATACAGGAAAGTTGTAAATGATGAAAACATCAAATTCCAACACAAGAAATATCTCTTTGTCGGTTTTAATATGATGCAAGTAGTAGAACGGAAACTCTGCGACCGCTTGATGAAAGAGGGTAAAGCACATTTCTATTGGGACTACGATGACTATTATATGCAAAACAACCATGAGGCAGGTCACTACATTCGTGAATATCTCAAATATTATCCTAACGAATTGAATGATATGCCTCCTCATGATCTTCGTGATATTTATCATAACTTTGATAACAATAAAGACATTACATACATATCGGCATCTACAGAAAACATCCAGGCCCGCTATGTAAACCAATGGCTTAAAGAAAAGAAACGCTATAAATATGGAAAAAAAGTGGCAATCGTATTAGCCGATGAAGGATTGTTGCAAAGTGTAATACATAGTCTTCCTACAAACGAAGACATCAAGTCGTTGCCAGATTATTCTGAGAACGACAAGTTAGCATATAATATAACATTGGGATATCCGCTTCAACAGACACCATTCTACAGCTTGCTGCAACAGCTCATCAAGTTGCAGGGCGTAGGTCACCCCAAGCATAGTAACAACTATCGCTTACATAATGTGCTCATGGTGCTCCGTCATCCATACACACGCTATATTTCTCAAAATTATAGCAAACTCTTGAGCGCTCTTGACGAACAGAAGCAGTTCTATCCTACCCGTCAATTTCTAAGTATGGATGGTGATGAAGGCTTGTCACTGCTTTTCAAAGATTTGGGTGAGACTGCAACAGAAAATGAATACAACTTGAGACTCATCCAGTATCTGCTGGATATTTTGAAGACAATAGGTGTAAATAGTAAAGAACAGGACGATCCTTTATTCCAGGAATCGCTCTTCAGGACATATACCTTATTGAACCGTCTGCAAGAACTCATCCAGACAGGAGACTTAGCAGTAGACTGCATCACTCTGGAACGACTCATCCAACAGCTCATCCAATCTACAAGTATTCCTTTCCATGGTGAACCTGCAGAAGGAATACAGGTAATGGGTGTATTGGAAACTCGAAATCTTGATTTCGAGCATATCTTAGTACTCTCATGTAACGAAGGGAAACTGCCGAAAGGTGTAAACGATGCTTCATTTATTCCCTATTCATTGAGAAAGGCATACGGCTTGACTACGGTAGATAACAAAGTAGCCATATACGCCTATTATTTTCACAGTCTGCTCCAACGCTCACACGACATCACTTTATGTTACAATAACGCAACAGAAGATGGCCAATCGGGTGAGATGAGCCGTTTTATGCTACAACTCCTGGTAGAAAGCCATCATGACATCGAGCGCTTTTCTTTGGTCGCAGGACAAAACACGCTGCGTCCTACTTATGAACCAATAGAGAAAAAACTGCATACGCTCAGCCAGCTCAAGAATTTGAAAATGCTTACGCCAACATTTTTGAATACCTATTTGAGATGTGAAAAGCAATTCTACTATAAATATGTAGAAGGACTGATTGAGCCAGACGAAATTGATGAGGACGAAGTAGACAACAAAGTATTTGGAAATATATTCCATCGGGCAGCAGAACTGTTCTATCTGGGATTAGCAAGCAGCGATTCTCTGACAACCGACGGTAAAGGAGAACTCAAACTGACTCGTCCTATCGTTGTATCAAAAGAGCAATTAGAGCAAGCCTTAAAAGATGAATCGCTTGTTTATCGCCTGGTAGATCAGGCGTTCAGAGAAGAACTCTTTAAAGTTAGCGCCGCAGGGTATCGTCCAAAATATAATGGTCTGCAACTGATCAATAAAGAAGTAATAGCAAGATATATCCGGCAACTTGTCACGATAGATATGCGCCAGGCTCCATTCACCATACTCGGATTAGAGCTGGTTGTAAAAACTGACGTCGAAGTAGAAACAAGTATCGGCAATTTATCTCTGTCAATAGGAGGTTTTATCGACCGACTGGACGCTGTTGCAGCTAACGGTAATGCAAATGGCAATAATCTTGCAGAACGAATCCGCGTAATCGACTATAAAACAGGACGTATTTCAACAACACGTCCAAGAGAGCTGAGCGAAGTGTTTGATCCATCCATGCTCAACAAGCATACAGATTATTATTTACAATCTATGCTCTACTCGATTATTGTAAGCCACAACAGGAATCTGAATCCGGCTCAAGAGCCCGTATCTCCAGGCTTGCTGTTTATACAAAATGCAGGAGCAGAAGATTATGATCCGACATTAAAAATGGGCAAGGAACTCATCAGTAGCATAGATGTATACGAAGAAGAGTTTATGAAACAACTGAAAGTTCTCATCGCCAACATCTTTGACAAGGAACAACCATTCCGACCTACAGATGATAAGCATCGTTGCGAATACTGTCCATATGCAGCTTTATGCAAGTCATAGAAACATATATAATATGTGGAAACCAAAATGATTGGTTAAAATGCGCAAAATACTTGCTTTTTTGAATTATTCTATGTATATTTGCAAAAAGAATTATTGGATATGACAGAAAAAGAAATAAACAAGATAGTTAGTGAGAACTTAAACTATGTAAAATCAGTAGCCAACCAGTATAAAGGTAAAGGCGTTGAGTTTGATGACTTGGTTAGCGAAGGAACGCTGGCAATGCTTATGGCAGCCAGAAAGTTCCAAGCCGACCGGGGCACCGATTTTGTGGCTTATGCCGGTCCATTCGTTCACAAGGCTATATCACAGACCATCGATAAACAATCAGGACTTTATCGTTTACCGAAAGACCAGAAGAAATTTGCCCCAAGAAACGCAGACAAGGCTGTATCTGTAGATGCGCCACTAAGCGCAAACAATCCGTATACCCTATTAGACATATTAAACGATCCGGATGTAAAGATTGCAGATGATACCCTGAATATAGAAATGATGAAGAAAAAGATGGCAGAAAGCATTGCAGATTTATTGCCACGAGAGAAAGAAATCATCACCAAATTCTATGGTATAGGTGTTCCTAAAGAAACGATGGCTGAAATTGCTGAAGATATGGGGCTCAAACGCGAGCGAGTTCGCCAGATACGAAATCTGACCATACGCAGATTGAACAGGAGTATCCGCCACCAGGCATTGAGAAACTACTTCAAAAGGTAACTCGCAATAGTTTGTAAAAACAAAAAGGAGGGTGAATCATTAACTTTTGATACACCCTCCTTTTTGTTTCATGTTCTAGTTATTAACAATTAAACTTACTCCAATCCCTTAAAATGATTAGCACGATATTGACGGGGAGTAACGCCTATTCGCTTGAAGAAATTAGCATAGAAACTCTGACGAGTATTGAAACCAGCCATTTCGCTGATACCTTCTACACTCATTCTTGCATAACGCTTATCGGTAAGTAAAGACATAGCATCGTTTACTCGATAATCATTCACCAACTCGGCATAATTCTTATGAAATCGAGTTGCGCATACAGCAGAAATATAGCGAGAGTTAGTATTCAAATCCTCTGCAAGTTTCTTGGAACTATAGTCTGGGTCCTTGTACTTTCTTTCAGTCACAAGAACACGGATTATCTCGTCGCGAAGGCGGTCCTTAGTTTCTTCACTCAGCATAGATTGATATCTTGCTATTTTTTCTTTTTTAGGTTGAATATTGTACTTAGCCATAGTTATGTTATAAAATTTATTACAACAAAGGTACGACTTTTATTTAGAACGACCAAATTTTTTCTCACTTTTTTGAAAAATAAACACAAAAAAGTCGTTTATATGAAATAAAATGGTTATTTTTGCATTAATTTTCAAGCTCAAAGCCGAGTATATCATAATTATTAGTCAAGAAGCATAGATATGAAGCAAATATTGTGGTTTATAAAAACGTATTTTACGTTTGTCATTTTGTTCAGTATTCAGAAACCATTTTTCATGATATTGGAAAAGGCTTCTGCTACACAACCTATCGATAATATCTGGAGCGAAATGCCTACTGTGATGTGGTACGGTTTATCACTCGACCTCTCTATGGCTGGTTACCTCACCGCACTACCGGGTTTGTTGCTCATCGCAATGATTTGGTTTCGTAAGGAGATTATACGTCCCATTCTGAATGCTTATTATATACTGGCATCTTTACTGGTTTCCATTACATTCATACTGAATGCAGGATTATATCCATATTGGAACTTCCCGCTAGATAGCACACCATTATATTATTTCTTTACTTCGCCAAAGGATGCACTTGCAAGTGTTGGAGGGCTTTACATCTTTTTTGCTCTCCTCATCACTGTGCTGCTTACCATAGCCGTCTGGTTCGCACTCCGCATGCCTCATACCCAGAAGCGCTATTCCAGCAGATACAGCAACTATGGTTTTGGAGATTTCGGCAGTGGTCGCAGAACGCGCTACTCTGACATAGAGTATCATCGTATGCGCCATTCTCTTATTCTGTTGCTGCTTACTGCCCTTCTCTTCATCCCTATCAGAGGAGGATTTACTGTATCTACAACAAATACAGGAAAGGCATATTTCAGCCAAAATGCGTTTTTGAATCATGCTGCCGTCAATCCGATGTTCAGCCTGTTTGAATCACTTACCCATCAGGAAGATTTTGCATCGCAATACCGATACATGTCAGAAGAAGAAGCTAACAAGCTCTTTGCTCAAATGGTAAGTTCAAGCGACCAGAACACCTACCCTCTCCTGAATGAAGAAGCTCGGAAAAACGGAAAGCCGGATATACTTATTATTATTATGGAAAGCTTTGCCAACGACATCATGCCTTCCGTCGGAACACATAAAGACGTAGCGGTCTGCTTGGACTCAATAGCCAGAAAGGGAATTTTCTTCCCAAGATTCTATTCCAACACTTTCCGCACGGATCGTGGTCTGGTTGCTGTTTTGAGCGGTTATCCTGCACAACCTACAACCAGCATCATGCGCTACCCGGCAAAATCTGCACAATTACCATCATTGGCACGCTCATTGGCTAAAGCAAAGCATTACGGCAATGCATATTATTATGGTGGTGATGTTGATTTTGCCAACCAACGCTCTTGGCTGGTTTCCCAGGGCTATGAGAGAATCATTTCAGATAGTGATTTCCCTATAGAAGACAAATTGAGCAAATGGGGAGTACACGATCATATCGTAGCCAACCGGCTGCTTGCAGACCTCAGGAAAGAACAGAATGCCAAACAGCCTATGCTGAGAGTATTCCAGACTTCAAGCAGTCATGAGCCATTCGATGTACCATATAGCAGACTGAAAGACAAGCGTTTAAATGCATTTGCTTACACTGATAGTGTCATAGGTCATCTTCTGCGTGAATACAGCAAATTGCCTAGATGGAAAAATACTTTGGTATTACTCGTTGCCGATCATGTTGGCGCATACAAAGAACATCTTGACAACTTTGACCGCAGCCGCTATCAGATACCACTTATCATGACCGGTGGAGCAATAGCTCGCCCAATGAATGTTAAGCTCATAGGAAGTCAGCATGATATAGCAGCTACACTGCTCGGACAATTAGGCATTCCTCATAAAGACTTCTTGTTCAGCAAGAATATGTTGAGTGATGCTACTCCTAAATTTGCATTCTTTGATGTACCAGATGCTTTCGGCATGGTATCAGAGGAGAACTCTATCATCTACGACAATAAATCCAAAAAGGTTGTTTATGATAAAGGCAAAAAAGGTTATAACCTGAAGCGAGGCATGGCTTATCTACAGAAGTTGTACGATGACTTGAGTGCAAAATAGCCCAAACGACAGGGCAACAGATTATCAGAAACAAGAAAGCGAACATTACAGAATTTCATAAAGAAAGACTATGATAGAATTACTTCATCAAATAGAACAGATTGATACGCAGATTTTTCTGTTTTTCAATGGTTTTCACAACGTGTATTGGGACTACTTCATGATGATTTTCTCAGACCGTTTTGTATGGGTTCCATTCTATGCCAGTTTTATCTTTGTACTGCTTAAGAATTTTCCTGTCAAGGTTGTGATGAGCACTATAGTTGTCATCACTCTGATTATCTTGTTTTCAGACCAGACTGCATCAGGAATTCTGAAGCCATTAGTAGCAAGAATGCGTCCCAGCAATCCTGATAATCCTATCAGTCCGATGGTACATGTTGTTCAAGGATATCGGGGTGGCAGATATGGTTTCCCATCTTCTCATGCAGCCAATGCATGGAGCATGGCCTTCTTTGCACAATATCTGGTTCGCCGGAGCAAACTCACGATATTCTTATGCCTGTGGGCATTGATAACCAGTTATTCCCGAATGTATCTCGGTGTACACTATTTTGGCGACATCCTGATTGGTACCCTCATTGGTTTTCTCTATGCCACCTTATATTATTATATATTTCAGTATTTTTTAAGAAAACATACCGAACGTTTTAAGCCCAACCACGACATCAGATTTGCAAGCGTCCCTATCATTACGGGGCTCGTTTCTATTTGGGTAATCATTTGTACCAGTGGAATACTATCTTTCTATAGCATACCACTGAGATAAACAAATGTATAAAAAGAGTTAGCTTATAAAAATGGTTTAGATTAACATTATTATTAACATATAAAATTTAAAGATTATGAAGAAATTATCAATTCTTGCATTTGCTATGGGTCTGATAGCTTTCACAGCATGTTCTGAGAAAAAGGCACCTGCACCTGCACCAGCTCAGGCAGAACAGACTGTTGTAACCGATTCTGCATTTCAGGCTGCCGCAGCCGGTGAATATAAGAGCGCAGATGGTGAGCGTAGTGTAACTTTGAGCAGTGATTTCTCTGTTAAAGTAAAAGGCCTTGATAAGGAATTTTACAAGTGGGAATTGCCAGCTAAGCCAGAAGGTAAAGCTGCTGTGATTATCCTGAGCCGCAAGGGTCTCGATGCCGATGTTCAGGAGCAGGCAACACTCGATACAGAAGAAGGTTCTATCATTATTAAGAACGAAACATTCCGCAAAAAGTAATAGAATATGAACCTGGTATAAAAGCAAAACGCCCTCGCTTCACAGCGAAGGCGTTCTTTTTGGTATTAGTTTCATTTAAGGTAAAAAGATTGTATTCAGGATAACGATGCAAAGATAGACATATTTTTCGAAACGAACGAATCTTTTTATATGTTTAAAAACATATTTTGTGAATTATTGCTCACAAAACAAAATTATCTGCCAGATAATTTCGGTACTTACAATTAAATTTGTATCTTTGCACCATAAATTTAAAAATTATTCTTTTTATTGAATTATGGCAATTAATGAAGAAAACAATTTGGAAGAGAAGAAAAGTATCTCTTTCGTAGAACAGTTAGTTGAGGAAGACCTCAAAGAAGGCAAAAACGGAGGACGAATCCAGACGCGTTTTCCGCCAGAGCCTAATGGTTATCTGCATATCGGCCATGCCAAAGCTATCTGCATGGACTTTGGTGTTGCAGAGAAATATAATGGTGTTTGCAATCTTCGTTTTGATGACACTAACCCTAGCAAGGAAAACAATGAATATGTAGAGAATATTCTTCAAGACATCCAGTGGCTCGGTTTCAAGTGGGGCAATATCTACTATGCTTCTGACTACTTTGAGAAGCTTTGGGATTTTGCAGTCTGGATGATCAAGAAGGGCAATGCATATATAGATGAACAAACTGCTGAAGAAATTGCACAGCAGAAGGGTACTCCTACCTCACCGGGTACTGCTAGCCCATATCGTGATCGCCCAATCGAAGAAAGCCTTGCTTTGTTTGAGAAGATGAATACTCCTGAGGCCGTAGAAGGCAGCATGGTTCTTCGCGCAAAACTCGATATGGCGAATCCAAACATGCATTTCCGCGATCCTATCATGTATCGTATCATCCAAACTCCTCATCACCGTACAGGAACAAAATGGCATGCATACCCTATGTATGATTTCGCTCACGGACAGAGTGACTACTTTGAAGGTGTAACCCACTCTATCTGTACATTGGAATTTGTACCTCACCGTCCGCTTTACGATAAGTTCATCGACTTCTTGAAGGAGAAGGACGGAACTGCAGATGTATTAAACGACAATCGTCCACGCCAGATTGAGTTCAACCGATTGAACCTCACTTATACAGTAATGAGCAAGCGTAAGCTTCACCAGCTGGTAGATGAGAAACTGGTTATCGGATGGGACGACCCACGTATGCCTACTCTTTGCGGAATGCGCCGTCGCGGTTACTCTCCTGAGAGTATTCGTATGTTTATCGACAGTATCGGTTATACTAAGTTCGATGCTCTCAACGATATGGCCTTACTCGAAGCATCTGTTAGAGAAGACTTGAACAAGAAAGCATGTCGTGTGAGCGCAGTACTTGATCCTGTAAAACTCGTAATTACCAACTATCCGGAAGGTGAAACTGAGGAAATGGAAGCAATCAATAATCCAGAAAATGAAGCTGATGGTACACACACCATCACATTCTCTAAGAATCTCTGGATAGAGCGTGCTGACTTTATGGAAGATGCTCCTAAAAAATTCTTCCGTATGACTCCGGGTAAAGAAGTTCGTCTGAAGAATGCTTACATCGTTAAGTGCACTGGATGCACAAAGGACGAAAATGGTGTTATCACTGAGATTCAGGCAGAATACGATCCTATCAGTAAGAGCGGCATGGAAGGTGCCAACCGTAAGGTTAAGGGTACATTGCATTGGGTATCAGCAGATCACTGCGTAAAGGCAGAGGTGCGCGAATACGACCGTCTCTTTATGGTAGAAAATCCATCTGCTGATGAACGTGACTTCCACGAGTTGCTCAACCCAGATAGCTTCCACGACTATCCTAACTGCTATGTTGAGGAATATGCAGCCAACAAGAAGCCAGGTGAATATCTCCAGTTCCAGCGTATCGGTTATTTCATGGCCGATCTTGATTCTACTGCAGAAAAACCAGTATTCAACAAAACCGTTGGTTTGAAGGATACATGGGCAAAACAGAATAAATAAATCACCTATATCTGTCTCAGTTTCAACAGCTGAGACAGATATTATTTATATTCAAGATAACAAATGAATACTGCAGATCTTTTTCTTTGGATACTCGACAATTTAAATTACTGGGTAGTAACCCTTTTCATGGCTATCGAGAGTTCATTCGTCCCATTCCCATCAGAGGTGGTTGTTCCACCTGCAGCATGGAAAGCCATGGATCCTGATAGCGGAATGTCGTTTATCCTGGTCATCGTATTTGCCACCATTGGTGCCAATATCGGTGCACTTATCAACTATTATTTAGCTAAATGGGTAGGCCGCCCTATCATCTACCGTTTTGCCGACAGCCGCATCGGACATATGTGCCTGATAGACCGCCAAAAGGTAGAAGTTGCAGAAGAGTATTTCCGCAAGCATGGAGCCGCATCCACTATTTTTGGGCGCCTGGTACCAGCTGTTCGCCAGTTAATCAGTATTCCAGCCGGTTTGGCAGGTATGCATGTAGGCAAATTCTTGCTCTATACCACAATCGGTGCTGGCATCTGGAATACAGTTTTAGCAACCATCGGTTGGGGTATTTACCAATATACAGACTATAAAACAACTCAAGATGTATATCAGCAGGCATTAAAGTATAGTCATGAGCTCGGTTACATCATCTTGGCTCTTGCCGTTGTTATTGTAGCTTTCCTTGCATACAAGGGGCTCAAGAAGAAATAAGAAACTATCCCCCATCCTGCTTTCTCAAGCGGGATGGGGGATTTTTCTTTCGTATAATTACTTATCTATCTTGTATAGCATTTCATCATGGCAAAACATAAATGGATTCAAGTGACCTATTCCTTGATAATCCAATCACCTATCGTCCGCTGGTTGCTGTCATAATTTACACCAATCTTAAACAGACGCTTACCATCGGCAGAATATGGAATCAGATATCCCTTTTCGAATATCATCATTAGGTACACCTATAGTATATACTCCAATAATAGGGTTATATTTTTTTATTGAGAGAATTCCAAATTGATAAAGGAAAGGAATTATGTCTGACTCCCCAAAAGGAATTTCAGGCAAATCCCCAATATTATAATTCTTAGCAACATCAAAATTACAAAGGTACTCATTTACTGTTTTATGGATGTATAAATCGGAAAACCAGTAAGGAGCAATATCCCGTGCATTCAGTGCCTTTACCAGGCTGAACGGATTGAATACATCTTCAGATTTCTTACTGAAATGATAGCCGTCGTAGAATCTTGTCAGCTCTGCCAGGCACTCCTCATACGTCATACCCAGGTCTTCTCCCAATGCCTCTATATCCTGTTTCATCTGAGTGGTAAGTTCCTTCTTGCTGATACCGCAGATAGCCGAATACTGGTCGAACATACTGATGTTATCGAGGTTATTCAGTTCACTGAAGATGCTGAGCTGCGAGAACTTGGTGATACCCGTGATGAAGGTAAACTCCAAGTATGGATCGAGCATCTTGATGGGACTATAGAAGTTCTGCATGATGAGGCGCAGCGGTTTCAAATTTTCCTTTTCATGCACTACATCCAGCAAAGGGGCATCATATTCATCAATGATAATCACTACCTTCTTACCCGTCTGCTTGTATGCTTCTTTCACCAGGTCTTTCAAACGGAGGTTAGCGTCCACCTGATGCGTCTTATATCCCCAGATTGTCTCCTGCTCTTCAAGCATATCAGCCAGGTATCTTTCCAGCTGTTCCACTCCCATGTGCTTGGCGCCGCTCAGGTCGAAATGCAGCACAGGGTGCTTCACCCAATCCTTCTCATAATCAGCAATGGCCAATCCCTCAAAAAGTTCTTTCCTTCCCTCGAAATAGGCCTGGAGGGTAGATGCAAAGAGCGACTTTCCGAATCGTCTTGGACGACTCAGAAAGACATACTTCATTTTTTTCTCTCGAAAATCCACGATGTATGGGGTCTTATCTATATAGAGATAATTACCCTCTCTGATATTTGAGAATGTCTGTATTCCTACAGGATAGAAATTTACCATTTTTGCCATATTCCTACGTGCTTTACGTTTTGCGCTGCTAAGTTACGAATATTTTTTTGAATAGGAAAATTTTGGGAGAGATATTTTTCACAATTATCTTTTACACTATTAAATTAATAAGAGAAATGGCGAACACAAAGCGTCTATGTTGCGAGGCATTCGTGAACCGTGCCAGTCGTATTCCGGCTCCAATCCACAGATTCAAAGAGGCAGAAAAGAGAGCGAAAACGTTAAAGAATACTAACAATGTGTCCAGTTGCCCTACCAACTGGACACCTGTGTGTCATGGACTTATGACACACCCTCTTCATTTATTGTAGGTGTATTGAAATCGTAGTTCTTACTAAATAGGTGGAGTTCATAAAATGAAGTTCTATGAGTGATATTTAACATTATGAAAATAATTTTTGTTATATCTTATTGGTTTTCAGCCATTTACCCCCCATTTTATAATTTATCTTTTTTAACATCAAAAATTTTCTGATTCACTGAAAAAATTGTAATTTTGCAGCGCAATCACATCTCGGTATATTACTGAGATGCAAAATAGCAAATCATTTTGTCGTCCATAAAACGGCATAATAAATATGCTATCAGGATAAAACAAGAATATTTAAAACTGAATATAAAGTTAAAATTAATAAAAAAAAGATATGAAATATGAAAGTAAAAGTAACTATAATTCAGACTTAGACTAATAAAGTAAAAAGTAAAAGCAATAGTAATAATAATGTAAATATGAAATAATCATATAAACATCAAGTAAATGTACCGAATAAAAGAAAAAATAATTCTCATTGCATTTACATGCATGAGTAGTTATCTATCGGCACAGAACCTACATAGCGTGAAGGATTCACATCATATATATAATGTGAACAAATCACACACCATATATGATGTAAAAGATTCAGTAAAGATTTTCTTCAAGCAGGGAAAGATAGACCTTGACCCTATCCTGAACGATAACCAATCGGCACTGAACCGTATCGCTGAAACCATGCGAAACTGTTATGCAGATTCCATTTATCAATTGCGAAAAATTCTCGTTGTAGGCGTTGCCTCACCCGAGGGAACACTGAAATTCAACAAGTGGCTATCCCGAAAACGAGCCGACGTGCTTTTCAGCTATCTATCACAATACTCCACCCTGCCCGATTCGCTGAAGACATCAAGTTTCTTCTGTCCCGACTGGAAAGGGTTGATTCAATTGGTTAAGAATGATTCCCAACTTCCCTTCAGAGAGGAAACGCTCTCGCTGCTAAACCGAATAGCCGGCGAAGCTGAAACAGAAAAAGAAATCCTGAAGCAGGAAAAGCATCTGGAGCTAATCAAGAATTTGCGCAGAGGTATCCCTTATCATTATATGTATAAGAAATATTTCCCTGCACTCCGATTCTCACAGCTCTTCCTATGGTACGACAAGGTGCAAAAGCCGCAGGTTCCGGATTCAATGCCCAAATGGGAAAAAGTAAAACAATCGGTGGATACGGTCAGTAACACCGACTCCATCTATATCGAGCCGAGTCCGATCCGAAAACCGTTCTACATGGCAATGCGGACGAACATGCTTTTCGATGTCTTACTTCTTCCCAACATCGGATTGGAATTGGATCTGGGCAAAAGCTGGTCGTTGGCCGCTAACTGGATGTACGGATGGTGGAAGACCGACAGGCGACACTGGTATTGGCGAGCCTACGGAGGTGATATTGCCATACGCAAATGGCTGGGAAAAGCAGCTGAGGAGAAACCGCTCACAGGTCACCACATCGGCTTCTATACCCAAATTTTTACCTACGATTTCGAAACAGGCGGTCGTGGCTACATGGGCGGCAAACCTGGCGGTGCTATCTGGAATAAGATGAACTATGCCATGAGTGCCGAATATGGCTACTCGCTCCCTATCGCCAGAAAACTGAACATCGACTTCACTCTAGGTGTAGGATATTGGGGCGGAATCTACCACGAGTATAAGCCGCGCGACCATTACTACGTATGGCAGGCGACGAAAGAACGCCGATGGGTAGGTCCTACGAAACTCGAAGTCTCCCTGGTGTGGCTGCTGGGGCGCGAAAACGCTAACAGCAACTGGAAGAGGAAGAAGGTGAAGGAGAAAGAGATGAGGAAGAAAGAGAAGGATAGGAAGAAAGGAGGTACCGATGAATAATTTCAGCAAAACGGGAAAAGCCTATCGACTTTTTGTCCTATTACTTTCCCTACTCTCTATTCTATCATCCTGCAACCACAAGGAGCTGTATTACGAGGAGAATGCTCAATTCCGATTACTGAAGGTAGCCTTCGACTGGAGCCAGCTCTCGGGTCATGAAAAGCCTGAAGGTATGCGAGTTATCTTCTTCCCAAAAGATGGAAAGAGCGAACCGTGGATTTTCGATTTTCCTAAAGGAGAAGCCCGGCAGATAGAACTGCCCGAAAACGACTACGGGGTAATCAGCATGAATTACGATACCAACGGAATAATATGGGAAAATCCGAACAGCTATCTGAATTTCACCGCTGATACAAGAGATACGAAATCGCCCGATGGCGAGCAGGCATCCCTCACCCCATCTTGGCTTTGTGGCGACCACATCAACTGGGTTTCCGTGAATGCCAGCCACGCAGCTGCATCATCAGAAAATGCAGAAAACGGAGTACAAGTTATTACACTATACCCCAAAAGCATGGTTTGCCGCTACACCTACGAGGTTAACGGCATCCGCAAGCTAGAGCGCATAGCGGATATCAGGGCAAGCCTATCCGGCATGTCCGGTTCGCTTCTGATGGCAGCCGACAAGCTCCCCGGCTCTCTTTCCGAGCGTCTTCTTTTCGGAGGGGAAGTAATCGGCAATCAGCTGCGGGGTGGTTTCTATACGTTTGGCAGCACCCGGGGCATCGCAGCGTCTAATCTCTTCAAGCTCTTTATCAAGAGCCGATTAGGCAAGCTGTATGTTTTGGAGCAGGATGTTACCGCTCAGATTCAGTCCGTTCCTGTGGTGGGTCACGTGGGTGATGTTCACATCGTCATAAACCTCGACTTCGAGATTCCGGAAGAAAGCGGGGGAAGTTCCAGCGGAGGAGCCGGCTTCGATGTAGGAGTAGATGACTGGGGCGATGTAAATGTGGACATTATATGTTAAGGATTTAACATAGTAAAAGATAAGACTATAAATCGTAAAAGATAAATATTAAAATAGTAATAGTAAAATATTTTTTTAAAGAACAGTTAATTATGAAAAAGGTAATTTTTGGAACAGCATTGGCCTCTATGGCATTGCTTTCAGCATGCTCATCAGACAACGAGCTTGCAAATGTGGGAACTACAGCAAACAACGCTATCGGATTTCATGTAGTAGGTAATAAGGCGGAGACGAGAGCTACCCCGATTACACCAGACAATCTGACAACAACAGATTTCAATGTGTTCGCATATAAGAACAACAATGGTACAGATGGTGAAATCTTTATGGGTGACAAAGAGAATGATAACCATCTGTACGGAGTTAGAATCAAGTATGAGACTGAGACTAACAAGTGGGTTTATAATGATCCAAATGAACTTCGCTACTGGCCAACAACTGCACTTAATTTTTATGCGGTCAATCCAGGCAGCACAACTTCCTTCTCTTGGAATTTTACAAATCAGAAAAAGCAAATAACATACGCTTGCTCTGATGAATATGTCAAAAATAGCAAAGGCGAGTATTATAATCCCAAAAACATTGATGTTATGTATGCCGTGACCAAGAATCAGACCCAAACAAGCAATGATGGATTTGTTAAGTTCGACTTTAAGCATATATTGTCTCAAGTAGTATTCCAAGCAAAGACACAATATGCAAATATGGAGGTAGAAATCAAAGCACTCAGTATTCATAATTTCATTTTTAGCGGAACATTTACAATTCCAGAAGGAGAACCTTCACAGAATGATTGGGCTCCAAATCAAGTACATTACAATAAAAGTGGATTTACAGCGGTAATGGACGAGAGCATTAAGGTGGCAAAAACAGATGAGGTTACTATCATTTCAACACAGGGACCGATGTTATTCATTCCTCAGAATTTAACAAAATGGGATTTACCAGGTAGCATAGATGCTGCAAATACAGCAAACCAGTCTTATCTGAAGATTACTTGTAAGATTAAGCAGAGTGGTGCTTACCTCGTCGGTAGCGATTCTGAATACAAGGACCTCTATGTTCCTTTCGGGGCAGATTGGCAGCCAGGCAAGCGCTACATCTACACCCTCATCTTCGGTGGTGGCTACAATGCTCAAGGCCAGGCAATCTTGCAGCCTATCAACTTCAAAGCTGAAGTTGGAAAGTGGGATGATGAAGATGCAACAATCGGCGTCAACAAATAATCCAATCATCTTCAAAAAAAATACCGGGCAGGAGCATCATCTCCTTGCCCGGTATTGTTTTTTTACTCAGATGAAGGTGAAGGTCACCAATCTAATCTACATCTCCGCTTCCTGTTTTTTATGAATTGCTCAGATTCTTAATGATTTCCAAAGACAGCTGGGTAGCCTTGGCAACCTGTTCGGCAGAAAGTCCCATTGCCAGCATATTCTCAGCTATTTCCAGGGCTTTCTGGTTCATACCTTTTTCCATACCTTTCGCCATACCTTTTTCCATGCCTTCCTTCATGCCCTTTTCCATACCTATTTCTATACCCTCCGCAAGACCTTCTTGTTTGCCTTCACGCTTGGCAGTGTCTACGGAATTCTTGATGTCGCGATATGCCATCTTGCTGGTCTCGTACTCCCTCATTTCCTGCGGAGTAAACTTGGCTATCTCGGCTTCCTCGAAGAGGCGGTCGAAGACCTTGTCGCACAGTTCTTTAGGGCGCTGGGTAAGCTTATAGAGGTTCTTCAGTGCATAGAGCCACTTCTCGTAGAGCGTATCCAGTTCTTCCAGGGGTTTGTTGAACTTGGAAATCTCTACATAAATATATTCGAGCTTGTCGTAAAATACTTTGTGGGTAGCTGTGTCGCACAACTGCACATGATGGCGGATTTTCTCCTTGTCGAATGCATCCTCGTTCATGCTGAAGTTGAGCAGGGCTACGGTATAGATATGATTGAGTTTGAAATCCCATTCATTCCCCTTTGGTGCCTGTTCACGGATAGGGAAGGTTGAGTAGAAAAGGGCGCGATCCTTGAAATACGTCTGGTAGGCATTCTGCATTTCTACGATGAACTTCTCGCCGTTTTCGCCCTCGCAATATACATCAAAGATGGCTCTGCGGTCGGTATAGACATCTCCCACGTGCTCCGGGTTCAGATACGACACGTCCTTCACAACCTGTCTGCCATTAAACAAGCTGTTGAGGAAGCAAATGAGCAAATCCTTGTTCATTGCTGTTCCGAATATTCGCTTGAAACCAAAGTCGGTCAGCAAGCTGATGTATCTTTCTTCTACCTGTTTCATAATCATCTGTTTAAAAAATCCATGCCGCAAAGGGCGACTCTAGTTAAAAGAATGATAAAACCTTTTCTAATTTAATAAATGCTTAACCATTTGATTCACATTCAAATTCTTTTGGATGCAAATATACTGCAAAATCTTGATAACGCCAAATATTTGAATGAAATTAACATCATTATTGGCTAATAACTGAACTTTCGCATATCAGGAAGTTAAAGGAATTAAGGTAGTTAAGGAGTTAAGACGTATGTCTTGCTGCTTAAAAAACTACGCCAAAAAGACTGTTGTCTTAACTCCTCAGCGACCGTAGGGAGCGATAACTTCTTTAACTTCTGAACTTGCGAAACTTGAATTCAGTAAGTACAATAAATCTCGGAAAATTCGTTGATAAATGTAATAAATCGTTAAAAAAGATGCCTACTTCCTACGAAGTAGACACTTTTTTGGGGGAAGTAGACACCTTTTTTCAGAAAAAAACACTATATTTGCCAACGAAAGAACTATTAGGAAACATACCTAAGAATAGAATTGGAAAAAGACAGTATATTTTTACATACTATAAAAAAAGATTAATATGAGAAATTATTTAACTGGAAAAGAACGATTACTGGTTGCAGCACTTGCTTTAATACTTCCATTTTCTTTCGCGAAAGCAGAAGCAAGAGAAGATGGAAAGACCGGTCAGCAAGGCTGGTATGTAGGAGTAGAGGGTGGAATGCCTTTCGGCTTCTCTACCTTCTCAAGTTTCGGACACGACAAGACTCATCCCGGTTGGGCTGCTGGCTTATATGGGGGCTATCGTTTTAACTCCATCTTCTCGGCTGAGTTATCTGCCAAGTATGGAGAAATGAACTTGTCGGCACAAGACTGCTGTGTAGAACGTAACTATTGGTTGGGTAGCGACGGTGTGCTTTACAAGGCAGGTGTCCTGGGCATGGACAGTTGGGAATATGCCAATCTGAAAAGCCATGTCTCTATGGGACAATATGGAGCCAGCGTAAATATCAACCTCCTTGGGTTGTTCCCTCAAACAGCTGACAGCCGATGGGATTTGGCAGTATCACCTCATATTTATGCTGTAACGACCAAGGCTGATATTCAGACTATAGCCGATGATGCCAAAGTGATAAAAGGTTCTACCAACTGGCATTTGGGTTATGGTGCAGACTTGCAGGTTGGCTACCAACTGACCTCTTGCCTGAAATTGGGCATCTATTCCGGTTTGACTCGTCTTACTGGCGAACGTATTGATGGAATGCCGGAATATCAACATAAGAACAACTTCTTGTGGGAAAGTGGCATAAGATTAGGAATCAACTTGCCTTTTACCAATCATCATCCGTAACTCCTAAAACAAGATAGAGAATGAAAGCAAAAAGAATATTTAATATTTGGTTATGGGTGCTGTTATGCGTCCCATGCCTGTTGACAAGTTGCGACCATGATGTTCATGATGACAAAGAAGAAAGCGGCTTGTCGGTATCGCTCACTTGGGCAGATGAAGCTGACCAAGGCACGGAAGTGAAGGATGTGAAACTCTGGATATTCAATGCCGATGACGGCTCCTTAGTGGAGGAAAAACATTATGGCGGTGCTCAGGAGGTGGCAAGCCAACGCTTCGCTCTTCCTGAAGGGCATTATCAGATATTGGCTATTACCAATCTCATAGAGCCATTCTTCACCACTGAACAGACCCGGTCTTTGACCAACTGGAACAATATTCTGATAGGTTTGACCAATCCTAAAGATGTGAAGCATAATGCCTATTTCGGAGTTGCCGATGTGAAGATAGAGAACAAGGAAGGCAGCTATGTGGTGCAAACCCCTATAAAGAGCGTGCTTGCCGAACTGACCATCATCATCGAGAACATACCGAAAGGCACAGAGATGAGTGGCAAGGTGTTGGATTGTGCCGGGTGCCTGTTCCCAACACAGAAGAACAGTGATGGAGACTACGGTTTGCCGAGCATAGAGCCAACGGAAGTGGAACTCCCTACCCTCCTGGCTACGGAATCAACCCTGAAATCGGAAGTCATCCGACTGATGCCAACCATACAGGGAAGCCCCGCCTCTCATGTTTATCTCCGACTACAGCTCCCAGACGAGACCTTGCAGGAGTTTGACATCACTGCTCCTAAGATGAATGTAGGAGGAAAGTATGAGCTAAGGTTCAAGTACGAAGAAATGCAGCCAAAGATGAATCTGGATGCTACCATCAACGGTTGGACGAACCTCAACAATGAAGTAGAAACCAAATAATAATAATAACTTTTAAAATATGGATAATATGAAAAAGATGACGAAGTTATTCGCCCTTGCACTCTTAGCAGGTGCAATGGTTTCATGCAGTACAGAAGATACAGCTTCTACAACAGCAAATGGTAAGGTAGCCGTACAGTTTACTGGTGGTATCAGCGTAAACACCCGTGCCAGCGGAACCACTTGGGACAACGGTGACCGTATCGGCATCACCGACATCGACAACGATACCCAGTACGGCAACGTGCCTTTCATCCTGAAGAACGGGAAATTTGAGGCAGAAGGAAAGGTCATCTATATCGAAGATACAAAGACCCATACTTTCCGCGCCTACTATCCGTACAACGCGGCGGGAGGCATCCTCACAGCCACGACCGATGCCACGGCGCAGCAGAACCAGCCTGCCATCGACTTTCTCTTTGCTTCAGGAGCCACGGGAAACAAAAACAGTCCGGTGGTGAGCTTTACCGACAAAACCTACAAAGGCGGTGAAGACAACTCCTTCCACCACCGCATGAGCCGGATAACCCTTACCTTCGAGGCGGGCGACGGCGTGGATTTCAGCGTGGTCAAGCCTGAACGTTACACGCTGGACGGATTGTTACTTACCGGTACGTTCAACACGGCCGACGGTATTGCCACCGCAGACAACGGACTACAGACCGGAGAACTGACCATGGATCTGGCAGACGGCAATCTCACGTCATCGGTCATCCTCTTCCCACAGACAGTTGCATCCCTGCCGTTGGTTGTGAATTACAAAGGTCAGGAATATCCTGCCACACTCACCATGCCCGATGGCGCACTGCTGGCGGGCAACAACTACACCTATACTGTCAAGGTGAGCAACAAAGTCCTTGAAGTCAGCGAAGCCACCATTGCAAAGTGGAACGATATAGACGGTGGAGAAGTGGATGCTGACCTGTAAGATATTAATAATTAATTGATTAGAATGAAGAATTATGAGACATAGATTATTTATCCCCGCAGTCCTCGCGCTGCTGTTCGCCCTCGCCGCCTGCACACAGGACGAACTGGCTGACGGTAGCCGTCTGTCCAAAGAGGAATATCCTATAGTCATCCATGCCACCGGACTGTCCGTGGAGGCTGCCCCATCAACCCGTGCATCCGTGGACGGCGACTGGCAGGGCATCACTTCCGTGGCACTCAAGATTGGCGATGCGGTAAAGAAATACACCGTTACGGCTACGGATGCCGACGGATACAAGAGCGCTACGCTCTCACGCGAGAACGACCCGTACTACTGGATCAGCCGCAACCCGATTACCGTATCGGCATGGTGGCCCATGGATAATACAGACATCACACAGATGCCTGTCGTGAAGGTTGCCGAAGACCAGAGCATATTGGCTGACTTCCAGAAAAGCGACTTCATCTCCGCCGAAAACCAGACGGTGAAATTTGACGACCCGACACTTGGATTTACCCACCGCACGGCACGCGTAGCAATCGAACTGAAGCCCGGCACGGGATTCACGAGCGTTGCTGGTGCCACGGTGAGCCTCGTGAGCCTGTCAGCCGATAACGGCAACCCGACCGCCATCAAGACTTACAACGCAAGCGGCAACACCTACGAGGCACTGACCGCCCCGCAGACCGTCGTGGCAGGCAAACCGTTCGTCAAGGTGGAACTCGGCGGCGGCACCTTCTACTTCCGCCCGCAGAACAACGTCGTATTAGAGGCGGGCAACCGCTATACCTACACCGTCAAGGTGAACGCCACTGGTCTGACGTTAGAGGGCTGCACCATCGGCAGCTGGGCTGACGGCGGCGGCGAGAGCGGCACAGCCGAGGATTTGGGCTACATCTACGACAGCAACACCAAGACCTACACGGTCTATAACGCAGACGGCCTGCTGGCATGGAACGAAGCCTCACAAAAAGATGAATCGATAAATTGCACCCTCACCGCCGACATCGACATGACGGGTAAGGAATGGACACGGTCAGGCATATTTACATTCTACTCCGGCGTCTTTAATGGACAAGGACACCGCATTACAGGATTTAACTCTTCAGCAATGAATAATACTGGATTTTTGGGTTCACTCTTAAGTGAACGTGGAGTGATAAAGAACCTACAACTCATAGATGTGAATCTGTATGGCAGTAGTGGAAATACTGCAGGAATAGTGGGCCGAAATCATGGCCAAATCATTGCCTGCTCTGTGACGGGAAAAATTTCTGCATCATATGGTGGAACTTGTGGTATAGCCGAATCAAATTATGGCGATATCATCGCTTGCTGGTTCGACGGCACATTGAAAGAGTCTAACAATGGAGCTATAGTGCGTTATAACTACGCTGATATAACTTCCTGTTATTGGGGAGGCAATGCCGGGCAAGGAGTATTCCGTATTGAAGGAGGAACGGTAGATGCCACGAAGGTGGACGGCGCGACAGTGAAATGGCAGACAGCCGTCGACGGCATGAACACCGCCCTCACCGCTGGCGACTACCAGTGGGCACTAGGCACCAACGGTCTGCCCGTACTGCAAAAGAAACAATAACAACCCCTAAACAACACGCATCATGAAACGAACAAACATCCATATATTCGCAGCCATCGCCCTGCTGCTCGGTCTTGCCGCCTGCACACAGGACGAAGCGGGCTTCCTGCCGGAAGGGGCGGAAGGCACATCCATCGTCTTCACCGCCACGGGGCTGAACCCCGCCGCGACAGCCACCGCCGGCACCCGTGCCCCGGTGGACGGCAATTGGGAGGGTGTGCAGAGCGTGGCAGTCCTGATGGACGGCACGGTGAAAGCATACGACGTGACGCCCTCCACCGTCGACAACACAAGCGCCACGCTGACCTCCACCGACCCGTACTACTGGACCAACCACAAAGACATCACCGTTACGGCGTGGTGGCCCTACACCGCTGGCGAGACAACCCCGCCTGCGGTAAAGGTAAAAGCCAACCAAAGTACCCAGAAAGACTTTGAGGGCAGCGACCTCATCGTAGCCGACGGACAGACGGTGACCTACGGTAGCCCCACGCTCCGCTTCACCCACCGCACGGCGCGGGTAACCATCGTTCTGACGGACTACACCGAGGGGCTGGCATCCGTGCGACTGACGGGGCTCTCCACCGAGAATGACAACCCAGCCGAAATCACCCCGTATGACAAGGGCAGCAACACCTACACCGCCATCGTAGCCCCGCAAAGTGTGGAAGCTGGCACGACCTTCATCACCTGCACCTTCACTAACGGAAAGACCTTAGTTTATAAGATGAAGAATGCTGCCGACTGGCAGGCGGGCGGTGAATATACCTACACTGTCTCCCTCGCTGCGGCAAAAGACCTGGGCTATACCATAGAGAGCAACGGCAGCTACACCGTGACCTCCGCCGACGGTCTGATGAATATAGCCAAATTAGTGAACGGAGGTAAGAGCGACATTAACATTACCCTCGACACTGACATTGACCTCACAGGCAAAGACTGGACACCGATAGGCACAGACTACGACAACTCATACAAAGGCACCTTCGACGGTGGCGGGCATACCATTACGGGGCTGACCTTTACGACAAATGACGAATATGCGGGTCTGTTCGGCTGGCTCAATAGAGCTGGTACGGTGAAGAACGTGGTGATGGAGGGCGTACAGATAACAAGCAATCAAATATATGGCGGCAGTATTGGCGGCGTGGCAGGATATAGCTGGGGCACCATTGAAAACTGCTCGGTGTCGGGCAGCGTCAGCGGCACGGTGTATGTCGGCGGTGTGGTGGGTGCTCAAATAGGCGGTTCCATCACCGGATGCAGTTCCTCTGCCACAGTGAAGGGAACGGTCGATGTCGGCGGTGTGGCAGGTCAGACGAATTCGAGTGCCACCCTGACCGCTTGCTATGCCACGGGCAACGTGACCTTAGAAATAGCCCCCAAAAAGAATATCGCTGGCGGCGGTCTGGTGGGAATGAACGCAGGAAGCAGCCTCCTTGCCTGCTATGCCACGGGCAACGTAACCAGTACAGGTAGTAGCACTGGCTATGTACATATCGGCGGCTTTTTGGGAGATAACTATACCACCGTGACCGCCTGCTATTGGAAGAACAATCATGAACAAGGCATCGGCTACAATAGGGAAAGCACCGGAGCCACGAAGGTGGACGGCACTGTCGTTACCTGGCAGAAAGCCGTCGATGCCATGAACACCGCCTTGCAGAACGCAGGCTCAAAGTGGCGTTACGAACTTAACGGAGCATTGCCTACCTTGAGGAAGCAGTAAGCTGTTGCGGGCGGAAATGTTCCGCCCGCAACGAACATTAAACGACAAGGGTCTATATGCCACGATGAAAAGGTGGCGTATAGACCCTTTTTGCACTATTATACTTCCTTCCAATCAACAAGTCCCTTTCCCATATCATCCAGTTCTATGGCAAGGGCAATCACCTTGCGCTTATCAGCCTTGAAAGGTTCGGCATACTGCTTGGCTTTCATCTGCTCCGTGGCAGCATCAACACCACCGTTGTTGCTCAGTTTCAACTCCAGCACATAGATGAAGTTAGTGTTTTCTACCACCATGTCAATCCTGCCCGTAGCAATCATCTTTTCTACTTCCACCCGGCAGCCGATGGCATTGAATATGGTGCTCATTATCAGCCGGTAGCGCTCCTCCATATCCATGCTGGCAAGTTTCTTGTTGCTGTAAGGTACATCCGCAATAAGCGCCTTTAGGCATTTCATGGCTTCAGGAAGATTGCCAAGGCTGAGGTGAACATTCAGAAATGCCTGAGTAGATTGAAGGTCATTATTCTTGCGCATGGCAAGCGTTGGCAACACGATTTCATTCAAGGCTTGCCGAACCTCGAAGTTAGGAATGCCAAGAAGATAAGTTCCGTTTATGTAACCCTTAATCGTGAGATAGCCCGACTGATAGAGAAACAGCTCTGCTCCACCGCCTGTTACGTCAGAAGTTTCTATGATTGTGTCCAACAGGGCACTATGATCAAAATCCTTCAAACGAATTTCCATGTCATCCACAAACTTAGGAAGCAGCGAGGTTGCACCCGATGAAGCCCAGTAGTTCCTCAGTTTAGAATCAGCGAGTGCATTGATAAGACTGAATGGATTGAAGACATCAACCATATTTTCATGGCTGAAATGATAGCCGTCATAATAAGCTGTCAATTGCACTACGGCTTCATCGAAAGTCCATCCCTTACTTGCTGCCAACTTGTTGATTTCCGGTTTGAAATCACGTAAGACTTCTTCCTTCGTGATACCGCAGAGAGCCGCATACTCAGAATCAAAGCTGATATTGCTCAGATTGTTGAGCACAGAGAAGAGGGAGATTTGCGTAAACTTGGTGATGCCGGTGATAAAAACAAACTTTTCGTATTTATCATCTGCCTTGAGAATGGCAAAAACCTCTCTATAGATAGCGGTACATGCTTCGTGGTGAGGAGTTTTCCAAGAATGCTGCAATGGAGAATCGTATTCATCGATAAGGATGGCAACCTGCTGTCCGGTTTGCTCATACGCCCCCACGATTATTGCATTGAAGCGGTCGGCAAGACTATCTGTAGGGTCAGGAACCAATGAATATTCTCCTTCGTATTGTCTGAAAATATTATTGAGATAAGAGCGCAATGTTTCCGGTTCTGCGCCTGCACGACTCATATCCAGTCTGATGACAGGTCGCTTCACCCATTCCGTCTCCAGCTGCATAATTTTCAACCCCTCGAAAAGTTCCTTCTTACCCATGAAGTAGGATTCGAGCGTATCTACCAGCACAGATTTACCAAAGCGGCGTGGGCGGCTCAGGTAATTATACTTTTTCCCTCTGTTGGCAAGTTGCCAGATAATATCTGTCTTGTCAACATAAAGATATCCACCCTTTCTGATTTCCTCGAAAGACTGGATGCCTACCGGCAATTTTCTATCATTTATCTCTACCATAATTCCTAATCTTTGTTTTCCAATTGCAAATTTACGATTATTTTCCGAAACCGCCATACTTTTCTCATCTTTTTTGCACTTTCAAAATAATTACTTACTGAAGTTCGCATGTGGGGAAGTTAGAGGGAAGTTAAAGGACAAATGTCCTAAGTTTAAGCTAGAAGACTGTTGTCTTAACTCCTTTAACTCCTTAAAATTCTTTAATTTCTGAACTTGCGAAACCAGAATCTAATATGCGAAACTTCAAATTTTCTGCATTAATATTTGTTTAAAAATCAGTCCTTTTTCGGTATCGTTAACTTCTTTTATCTGATAATTGTTTAACACAACATAAGACGGGATTCACTACCCCACTCGCTTTTTCAAAGATTTCAGCGGTAAGAAAAGAGGAAAAAGTGGACCCCTAAAAAAAGACACCCCTTTCGGAACCAAAAATAAACGCTTAAAATATGTAAAAACGGGCTGAATTCTTAAAATATGTTTATAAAAAGCGAAAAACACCCTTCACCACCCTTCACCCGTAACTATTTGACACATAAAACGTTAAATAAAAAGGTGAAGGGTGAAGGTTTGAAAACTCTTTTTTATATATACGCGCGGCAAGGAAAAAAATCCGTTTTTTCATTTTTCTGATTATCTGGTTTTTCCAAAAATCCTAAAAAAAAGAATATAATATAAGATTTAAAATATACCCTTCACCCTTCACCTCATCACTTTTCCGATGTTTCGCTTCTTCACTACTTCTTCTTCAAAATACCCCAACAAAAATAGGCGCAAAAATGCTGCGTTAAAAACTTTAACCTAGGTTATTCTTTGTAAAAAGTGAGGGCTATAGCCCTCACTTCCAATGTGCAGCTTTTTGTGTAACTTCGCAGCATGGAAAATAATAACGTAACAAAACAAGAAGTGCTGAAATTTTCAGCAGAAATGGAAGAAGAAGCCAGCATAAAACTGGCTATCGCCAAAGTATGTGACGTAAATGTCACAGACATCAGAATAGTAATGGGTGGACGCGACACAATATCGGAAAAGATAAAAAAAAAGATAATCACTCCTGAAATCCTCTACGCAATGGATAAAGCCATTATATCCATTCTCATAAAAATGGATCTGGAGGATGCCTGCAATGGTACGACCTGGGAATATGAAGGAAACATCCACGGAAAAACCAGATTCTGGTATTACTGCGATGAAGTGAGCAAATGGATACTGCACAAAGGTTCGGTATACTGGGACGACCTCAGCAATAGTTTGAGCAACTGGAAAAATATCCTATCCTACAATTCTGTTGCGATGAAAAAGGCGGAATTAAACCAAAAATTCAAACTCATAAAATCCCAAAAGAAATGAAAGAAAACAAACCCACAAACGAGACCGGGAATAACCCGGAAACAGAACAGGAGAAAGAGGTCTTGCCCTCTTTTTTCCAGACTCTGAAGACCTCTACCAGCAAGCCTCTCCCCAACAGAGAGGTGCTGGAGTACAACATCATGCATTCGGCACCGGTGAAAACCAATACCGAAGGCTACAGGTCGATGACGAAGGTGGACAAGAGAACGGCAGAGGACATCAAGCACAGGCTGCCCTGCATCACTCCCAGCGTGCAGCTCAAGGGAAGCTCCAAGAAGCTGACTGACTTCAGGAAGGAAACCTATTGGCTGATGCTCGATTATGACGACGTGCCCCCCAAAAACATCGCGGCACTCAGGCAGAAAGCCCGGAAAATCCCCTTCACCATGGTCTTCTACATCACCGTCTCGGGCAAGGGATTCCGCATCCTGCTCAGATATATGCGGCCTGAAGGATGCAATCTCACTGCCACCGAACTCCACCTGCTCGCCATCAGGAAAGCCATGAGCATGTACGACAAACTGCTGGGTATCAGCAGCGACAAGCAATGCCAGGACATGGTGAGAAGCTGCGGACTGGCTTACGACCCCGAGGCTTACTTCAACTGGAATGCCGAAGTTCTCCCCATCACCCACGAGGAGGTGGAGAACTTCGAAAAAGCCACAAAGCAACAGGAGGAACAGAACAGGAAAAGGCAGACGGAGGCTGAAAAAACCAGAAAGAAAAGCCCTCGCAAACAGGAAGACGAGGCGCCAGCCAAGACACTTACCACCGAAGAGATTCTGCAGTATGTAGACAAACTGGCAGAGAGCTGGGAAGAGCGGTTTGAGGAGCATCATCACAACAGCTACGTAGTGAGATACGCCACATTCTGCCTCTGTTTCGGAGCCGAAAAGGAGGAGGCTGTGAAACACATGGCAGATAAGTTTGGCGGCGAATATGCTGATACCGAGCGGGTGGCACGAGAGATTTACAAGCATACCGAGCGGCTGGGAACCTGGAAGATAAGACAGCAGGGAGATGAGGAGCAGAAACGCTATACCAGCATGAGAGCACTGCTGGGATGGCTGGGAGCCCGATATGAAATGCACCACAACACGCTGAGCAACCAGTATGAAGTGCGCGCCATCAACACCGGAGAGAAACTCTATCTCGACTGGACCGAAGTGGATACCCGGGTGAGCAATTCCCTGTTCGTGAAGATGGAACTGGATAACATCTGCACCACCCAGAAAAAGCTGGATACGGTAATCAGAAGTAACTTCAGCCCCGAATTCAACCCCATGGAGGAATATCTGAAGAGTCTGCCGAAATGGGACCGGAAGACTGACTATATCGCTGAATTGGCCCATCGGGTAACCGTGATGCAGACAGGCGGTTACCGCCATACGGAGGAGGATTTTGCCTATGCCTTCAGGAAATGGCTGGTCAACATGGTGGTTTGCTGGGTTCGGCCCGATGTCACCAACCAGTCTATCATGGTTTTCGTAGGCAAGGGCGGCATCTTCAAGACCACGTTTTTCGACCATCTTCTGCCGCCCCATCTGCGCAAGTATTTCGCCAACGATTCTACGGGCGACTACAAGAACAAGGATTTCCTGCAGATGTGTGCCAGCAAGGCAATCGTGTGTCTCGATGAGTTCAGTTGTCTGCGCGGCAAGAACCTGGATTCCTTCAAGAGCAACATCACGAAGCGCAACATCAGCATGCGAATCCCTTATGCCGAGTGGGACTGCATCTTGCAGAACAATGCGGGGTTCTGCGCCACGAGCAATGAGGTTCATATCATCGATGATGATGAGAACCGCCGTTTCCTCATCTGGCGCATCGAGAAGATCAAGAGTCCCATCGACTTCCCCTTCAATTACGAGGGCATCTACTCCCAGGCTGTGGCACTGGCTCAGGAGGTGATAGAGAAGCGCCGCAAGGGTGAGCACTGCGACTGGGTTTACTGGTTTACGAAGGAGGAGAACGAGGAGATTCAGCGCCACAATCTTTATTTCCGTGTAAACAACTACATAGCCGAGCGCATCAACAAGTTCTACCGTGTTCCAGATGCCGATACGCCGTCCGAGTTCTGCAAGTTTGTTACGGCGAGTGATGTGATGGATCGCATCTGTACGAACCCCGCCTTCCGCCAGTCGATGTCGAACAAGGACATCTCGAAGTACATGGAGGTGTTGGGATTCAAGAAGATTCACCGCAAGACGGGCAACGGCTGGAAGGTGATAGAAATGCGTCCTGACGAGATAGAGAACAACCAGAAGATGGATGGCAGCGAGAATATTCCGCCCGAGGATCTCCCATTTTAGGAAATTCTGCTTCGGAGATATTTTTTTATCTTTCGGAGATATTTCCGTATCTTTCGGAGGGATTTTATTCTAACAGGCAGAAGAAAGAAGCAACTGACAAAAACAGACTAAAAAGAACAAATTATGATAGAAGACAGAAGTTACGGGAAGGCAGAGCTCGCCATGCTCTACTTTCCCACCGCTACCCCCAGGGTAGCGCTCAACCGGCTGGTGAGATGGATCAACCGGTGTCCCGAGCTCAAGCAGAGCCTCTGTTCGGGCTGTGCCGGCAAGTTTTCCCACTTCTATACCCGGCAACAAGTAGCAGAAATCATCGAATTTCTGGATGAACCATAAAAAATCACCCTGGAAGGGAATGCATACAACACACTATGCATATCCCTTCCAGGGTGAGTTTATTATAGGAATTCCTTGATTTAAAATGCTACACGATTTCTTGTAAACTTATCAAGAAAAGTTCGAACCATGCCTTTATTATCGTTCTTATCTAAATCTTCTTCATAAGCAGATTGCAAAGAAAGCCAAAAAGAAGCAGGAATGCCCAAAAAACGTTCTAAAGAAGAAGCTATCTCAGGACTTAAACATAACGTTCCATTCAAAAGTTTATCTAATTCAAACTCTTCAAGCCCTATTTTATGAGCAAAGTCAGAAATTGGAAGACTGCGAGCTTCCAATTCCTCCTTCAAAATACAACCAGGACTAACTGGCTGGAAAGGACGCGGATTAATATTATTTCTTGTTTCCATAATGCGAATTGTCTAATTTCAATAATTTTATTGTTATACCTCCTTCGTGCTCTGTGAAAATCAAACGTTCTATATGCCCATTTGCTATTCTCACAGAACAACACCCAGAATATTGATATTTTAACTTTTCAAACTTTAAAAAACTGAATTGATTGAGTAAAGAAACATGAGGAGCTTGATCTAAAATCCTATAGACCTTTAGCAACCCACCCATCAAGACTTTATTCTTTGCTATTTTCTTATATTTCTTATTTTGTCCCGTTTCTATCAGTTCCTTTAAGTCTTCATCTTCATATTCAATTTTCATTGTTTACAAATTTTTCCGCAAAAATACGCTAAATACCTGATACAACAAAAACTTTTTTCGATTTTAACATAAAAAATACCACTATTTTCAACTTTTTTTTCCCGAATCCCTGCAAATCGCACAAATCGCATAGTTGGGGGCTCGGGAATGTTGTATCTTTGTATCGTCAATCAGAGAGGTTGATGCAGCAACGGTCTCGGCGGAGACACAGACTGCTTTTACTAAAACTAAATTTTTAAAAGTATGATTCTCATCAAATTAGCGAAGAACAAGAACAAAACTATCAAGGAAGCGTATGGCAAATATTATGCGCGACCAGTAGTGACAGAAACCATCGGCATCGATGAACTCGCCGAACACATGTCGAGCCACAACACCCCGTTCTCGAAGGGTGCCATCAAGGGTCTTCTCACCGACATGGTGAGCTGCGTGAAGGAGCTCGTGCTCCAGAACAAGGCTGTGAAGATAGACAACCTTGCCATCTTCTCCATCGGCATCATCAACAAGATGGGAGCCGCCAGCATCAAGGAGTGGAGCCTTGCCAAATGCGTAGAAGGCTACCGCCTCAGAGCCCGTGCTACCGGTAAGCTCAGCAACACCCAGCTCTCTCTCGATGCCAACGCCAAGAACGCCATGGATCTCCTCAACTCTAGCGAGAGCGCTGCAGGCGATAACACCACTGGCGATACCACACAGGGCGGCGGAACCACTGGGGGCGGCGGTACATCACAAGGCGGCGGTACATCACAAGGCGGCGGTACATCACAAGGCGGCAGCACCGACGGAACAGGCGACAACGGAGACGGTCTGGAGTAGTGATCCGTCTCTCAAATATGCGAAACGACAGAAGAAGGAAGGAGTGAACTGACCGGCGACAGGGATATTCCGAAGGCACAAAGCGGCTGGTTTTCATCCTGACGATTACGGATAAACAGCAAATCATAACGACCCAAGAACCTGCCTTTTACGGGTATCCGGGCTGGCAGTTCCTCCCCCGCCCTTCTTCCAGAAACGCTTACTGAAACTAAATTTCAACCACTAAAACAAGCATGTGACTATCATTATCCACTTAGTATTAATCATTAAAAAACAAAGCAAAATGAAAAAAGTAAATTGGAAAACCATCATCAACTTCCTCATCACGGTATTAACAGCTGTAGCCAGCTCATTCTGTGTACAGAACTGCTAAAAGAAGGGAGGTTGCCATGACACAGAAACATCGTAGCATTTCACTCATCGTGATCCACTGTTCAGCCACGAGAGTGACTCAGGATTTCACATTCGAGCAGTTGGAGGCGTGCCATCTTGCCCGCGGTTTCCGGAGTATCGGTTATCATTATTACATCACGAAGGATGGTGTGGTATATCCGGGTCGTCCGGAGTCAGAGGTAGGAGCCCATGCCCGTCATTACAATGCCCACAGCATCGGCATCTGTTATGAGGGAGGTCTCGACAAGAACGGCAAACCTGCCGATACGCGCACTCCAGCCCAGAATCAGGCTCTGTATTCGCTTCTGGAGAGCCTCTGCCTCTCCTATCCTGATGCAGAGATACTGGGCCACCGCGATTTGCCGAACGTTCACAAAGACTGTCCGTCGTTTGATGTCAAGCGATGGCTGAAGTTGGTAGATTTCCACATCTAGACGAAGCCAGAGGATATAGATGTCTATACTTAGAAAATTACTAAAAAAGGGTGTGTCATGCAGTTATGACACACCCTTTTTCTGTTCATCTATTTCTTCTTCGGCAAACCTATCTTCTTGCCTACCTTGAAACGGTCGAAACCTTCGCCATAGACACCGATGACGGCACTCTGGCTGACAAAGGCGGTAGGATCTATCTCGTCGATAAGACGGAATATCTTCTGAGACTCACGCTGACGCGCCAATACAAACAGCATGTGGACATCCTTGCCACTGTAACAGCCATGACCATCCATCACCGTACAACCTCGGTCGGCAGCGGTATTGATGGCTGCACTGAGCTCCAGATATTTGTCGCTGATGATGAAGAACTGAACCGAACGGCGCAACGCATTCACCACATGATCTACACAGAGCGACTGCACAAAGAGGCAGACATAACCGTAAATCACCATCTCCCAATCGCGCAATACCAGATAAGAACTGGTGATGATACACAGGTCGCAAATCATGATGGCATGACCCAGGGAAATGTTCCAGTACTTGTTGATCATCGCCGCTACGGTATCAGAACCACCCGTAGAACCATTGCAGGAAAGACCCAGACCGGCACTGCTGCCCATGAAGAACGCACCGATGACCGTTGCCATGAACGGCTGGTCGTGAAGCAGCGGCGTCATGCCTACCGTATGCGTCTCTATCAGACGGGTAGTTAAGGCAAAGATACCAACACCATAGATGGTCTTCAGACAGAACTTATAGCCCAGAATGCGGAATGCGATGAGAAGCAGGAACACATTGAGCGCCAGATAAGATACAGATGCCGGGATGCCAAATCCCCAGCAAAGGATAGAAGCGATACCTCCTACACCACCCATCGTGATATGATTGGGAAGCAGGAAGATGTTCAAACCGATACTACCTTCTATCATCGCCAGGGCAATGATAACGTAGTCGCGGATTTCATGAAGTTTTGTTTTTCTCGTCATATAAATATACGTATTTCTTAAAATGCGGTGCAAAGGTACTAAAAAATAAGTAAAAAAAGGGCAGCTACGTGAAATATTACTTAAAAAACCAATCTTTTTTATGAAACCGGCACCTTAATTCGAAAAGATTTCCTATTTTTGCAGAAACTATGCATTATTAATAATCAAAAATTTCTAGTCTATGGCTAATTACGAAAATGAAATCAACTCGTGGCCGGTCCTGAAAAACGGACTGCACTACAAATGGCTTGTCGACTACGCTGCATTCAGCGCCTTCGGTACTTTTGAACTCACAGCAGAGGAATGGGAAAAACGCGACCTTATCGTCAACTTTAAAGGTAACTCTGAGCTCACTACGGAGATGGACCATCAGGAAGCCCTGAAGAAGGCTATCGAAATGGTATCAGACAAGCTGAAGAGTCTTTTGGGAGAAGAGGCAGCACAGTTTACCCTGGTCTGCATTCCTGCAGCTCTTGAGGCGCATACCAAGCGCCGTTTCAAGGAGTTCAGCGAGGAGATATGCAAGGCTACGGGCATGACCAACGCCTACCCTGCCTTCAGCTACACGCATGATGTAGATGAAGATGGCGATCCTGTAGATGAACTCCATATCGACGAGACTTTCTTCCAGGGCAAAAAGATTATTCTCTTTGATGACATCATCGCATCCGGCAATTCGGTAGCCAAGTTTGCCGACCAGCTGGAAGGATATGGTGCCAAGGTTGAACTGGCGCTAGCACTGGGAAAAAAGATTTCTGACGGATATGACCAGAAATAAGATATTTTACTTTCGCATATCAGGAAGTTAAAGGAGTTAAAGGAGTTATCGCTCCCTACGGTCGCTGAGGAGTTAAGACAATAGTCTTTTTGGCGTAGTTTTTCAAGCAGCAAGACATACGTCTTAACTCCTTAACTCCTTTAACTCCTTTAACTCCTTTAACTTCTGAACTTGCGAAACTACCTTTTTTCAACAGAAAGCGATTTGCTTTCCCTTTTCTATAAACTCTGCATTCACGATGTCGATATCCTTCCACATCGCCATATCCGACTCCAATGCGGCAAGGCTTGAGATATCCTCGCCATAACTGAAGAGGCGCTCTATCATCACACCATAGGTAAGATGCTCTATCTTCTCTATCGGATGAAGAACCACCGATTCCTCAAAACTGCTTTTCTTTCCATTCCGGATTTCTACCAGCAAACGGGCACGTAACAGTTCCTTAACAGACTGGTTGACAATCTGTTGAGGGATCTTCGTTAAATCATGAATTTCTTTCGGAGTATACGCCTGTTCGCCCTGATTGAACCGACGACATACCAGATGCATCACTACCCCACAAACCTTGATGCGCTGCACCAGTTTCAGGTGATCGTACTGCAAATCACCATCATAATAATGGATGTTCTGGTTCGTATGGCAAAGCAAGGCGCCAAACACTACGATAGCCCACGAAATCTGAAGCCATAACAGGAAAAGCGGAATGGCTGCCAGCGAACCATAGATGACATTGTAGCTGGACAGGAAAACCTGCAGATAGATATATCCATACTGAAGTGCCGTCATGCAGACACCCGCCAGGAACGATGGAACCAGAGTACTGCGAACCCGGATATAGGTATTCGGGATGACATAATAGCAGAACACGAAGAACAGGAACATCGGAACAAAAGCCGCCAGATGAAGGATGAACGAAGGAATGGTATCCCCGATATCCGCTATTCTGTCTACATTATCCACCATATTCACCGTCCATACATTGATGCTCGAAGCAAAGAGTATCAGCAATCCCAGACCAAACAGAATGGTAGGATATTCGGTAACAATCTGCTTCCACGAACGCTCGCCCGTATGCCAGATGTCATCAAAGGTTAGCTCTATCTTCTGCATCAGCGAAACAATGGTATAGAGAAACATCACGATACCCGTACCGATGATATAGTTGCTCTGCGTATTCTCGATATAATTGTGAACGAAGTTAACGATGGTCTGCGCCACAACGGGCTGTGCCTCGAAGGTGGTAGAGAGCCAGGATTCGAGCAGAGAGGCATAGCCGAAACCACGGGCTATGACAAACATCATTGCCATGAAAGGAATCAGAGCCATGAAGGAGGCAAAAGTCAAGGCAGCCACATCCCTTGCCCACATATCCTTGAGATAGAAGATGCGACCGGCAAGCATACCCATCTTGATCCAAGACTTGAGTCTGCCCCGGAAGTCTTTGATATTAGAAGAATTGAACTCTCTGATATCTTCGTAAAAACCTAGTATTCTGTCTATTACCCCCATAAGTTTAAAGTATTGGTTTCACGATAAAACATCAAATCCCTCCACAACACCACAGGGATGCCGTGAAGGGATTTGTCTTAGTATAAATTGCTACAGTTCTATGGATTAATAGAACTTGAAGTAGTTGCGAGCATTGTTGTAAGAGATATCCTCTACCATACGAGAGAGGCTCTCCATGTCGTTAGGAAGCAAGCCCTTCTCTACATCATTGCCGAGAAGGTTGCAGAGCAAACGACGGAAGTACTCGTGACGTGGGTAGCTGAGGAATGAACGTGAGTCAGTCAACATACCTACGAAACGGCTCAGGAGACCCAATACAGAGAGTGCGTTCATCTGGCGGGTCATACCATCGAGCTGATCGTTGAACCACCAGCCAGAACCAAACTGGATCTTACCAGGGCAAGAACCATCCTGGAAGTTACCGAGCATGGTAGCGATTACCTCGTTGGCACATGGGTTCAATGTATAGAGGATAGTACGTGTGAGCTTACCCTCCATGTTGAGCTCATTGAGGAAGCTGCTCATAGCCTTGGCTGTAGTGAACTCACCAATAGAATCGAAACCGGTATCAGCACCGAGCTTGTTGTACATCAGTGTATTGTTGTCGCGGATAGCACCATAGTGGTACTGCTGTGTCCAGTCGGCAGCGTGATCCATCTCAGCGCAAACCTTGAGGAATGCATGCTTGTACTGACGGATTTCGAGAGCAGAAAGCTGCTGGCCACGCATAGCCTTGGCAAAGATAGTCTCAATCTGAGAATCTGTGTATGGCTCATCGTAGAACTCCTCGATACCGTGGTCGCTCAACTTACAGCCGTTCTCAGTAAAGAAGTCGTGACGCTTCTGCAAAGCATCAACCATATCCTGGAATGTAACGAGATTAACACCTGCTACCTCACCAAGCTTGTTCATATAGTCAGCGAAATCTGGCTTCTCGATGTTCATAGCCTTGTCAGGACGCCAAGCAGGAATCATCTTGATTTCGAAACCGCTCTCACGTGTCTGCTTGTGGTAACGCAGGTCATCGATTGGGTCGTCTGTAGTACAAACGCACTCTACATTATAATGACGCATCAAGCCACGAGCGCTGAACTCAGGCAACTGCAACTTCTCGTTACACTCATCGTAGATTTCACGGGCTGTCTTAGGGCTGAGCTGCTTATCGATACCGAAAGCAGTCTTGAGCTCCAGGTGAGTCCAGTGATAGAGAGGGTTACGGAATGTATAAGGCACTGTTTCAGCCCACTTCTCGAACTTCTCCCAGTCGCTAGTATCAGTACCTGTGCAGAAGCGCTCATCTACACCATTGGTACGCATAGCACGCCACTTGTAGTGGTCGCCGCCGAGCCAAAGTTCTGTAATACTCTTAAACTTGTGATCATTGGCTACCATCTCAGGGATGAGGTGGCAGTGATAATCGATAATTGGCATTTTAGCCGCATGATTGTGGAAAAGATCCTGTGCAGTCTTCGTGTCGAGCAGGAAGTTTTCATCCATAAATTGCTTCATAATTCGTTATCGTAGTTTTTAAATGTTTATTTATACATTTCAAATTGTAGCGCAAAGATACAACAAATATCGGAAAAAAGAATCGTTTAAGCGAAATATTTTTGATAATTTCACTTAAACGATTACGTTGGCTGTATTATACAATGATTCTTGTCTTATGATAGCTTTCACGGAACTCGCTTGGCGAGCATCCTTTCTTTTTCTTGAAGATGCGGTTGAAGTTGCTGAGATTGTTGAATCCGCAATCAAAACCTATCTCGCTGATACTCTTGGCGGTATCTACCAGCATGCGGGCAGCATAACCCAGACGCAGGTCGATGATATACTCAGAAATATTTCTGCCGGTATGGAGCTTGAAGAAACGGCTGAACGCACTGCTGCTCATGCCTGCCAGCGAGGCAAGCTCCGGCAGACGGAGTTCATCCATATAGTTCTTCGAGATGAAATTCTTCACCTTCAGGATGCGCCGGCTATCGTCTTCTACCGTTACCTTGGCATAACTGCTGGAAGCCAGGGTGCGGGCATTTTCGCAGCGTGACAGTTCGTAGAGAATGGTCAGGAACTGCTGTACGGCATAGAAACCGTCTTTTACGGAACTTAAAGTATCGAGCATTCCGTATACCTTCATGATTGCCTGCATCGGGAATGAGAGTCCCTTCTTCGCTTCCTGCATCATACGGGTAATGCTGGCGTAGGGATTTCTTCCGAAGAGCGTTTCATCACTCATGGAGAAATCAAACTGGATGGTAATCTCACGGATGTCATCGCTGTGGCATTCGTTCTGCTCCCATACATGCTCCAGATCGGGCGATGTGATGAGACAGAGATCATAGTCGCCTATCACCTCCTGCGAATCTCCAACGATTCTTCTTACTCCCTTTGCATTCTCTACAAAGTTCAACTCGTACACCGAATGGTTATGGATAGGATAAGTAAACTCCTTCTTATGCCTGTCTGCAATATAGAGCACATCCTTACCCATCAGCGGTGTTATCTCGTGTATGATTCTTCTATCTTCTGCCATGGTACTAAATGATTAATAACTAATCACTATTTTAGATATTCAAAGTCTTCAGAATGTCGCTCATCTTCTGCTTGGTTGCGATACGGGTAGGAACCAGAGGCAAACGGAGCTCGTTCTCGATGAAGCCCATATCATTGAGGAGCGCCTTTACGCCGGCAGGGTTACCGTCAACGAAGAGCAGACTGTAGAGCTCGGTAAAAGAATGATGAATCTTACGGGCTGGCTCATATTCGCCACGGAACTCGAGACGGATCATACGGCTGAAAGCCTTAGGCAGGGCATTGCCGATAACAGAGATAACGCCGGCAGCACCACTGGCAATCATTGAGAAGGTAAGCGCATCATCACCGCTGATAACATCAAAATTATCAGGCTTGTTCTTGATAATCTCATCTACCTGCTCCAGGCTGCCACTAGCCTCCTTCACGGCTACCACATTAGGGAAGTCGCGGGCGATACGGCAGGTTGTTTCAGGCTTCATGTTGATACCGGTTCTGCCAGGAACATTGTAGAGCACGATAGGCAGCGGACTAACCTGGGCGATGGCCTTGAAGTGCTGATAGAGACCTTCCTGAGAAGGTTTGTTGTAGTAAGGACAGATACTGAGGATGCCATCGATGCCACTCCAGTCGGTGTTCTTGATTTCTTCAACGACAGCAGCAGTATTATTACCGCCACAATATTTCAATATCTTGATGCGACCCTTGTTCACGTCTTTCACCAATTCTGTGATTTTATCTTTCTCTTCCTGTGTAAGACATGGAGCCTCACCAGTTGTGGCAAGGATGCAAAGGAAGTCTGCACCATTGTCAATTTGAAACTCTACCAATCGCTTGAGCGACTGATAATCAACCGAGCCATCGGTGTTGAAAGGAGTAATAAGGGCAACACCTAAACCCTTGAATATGTTCTGTGCCATAATCTATAATATCAAAAACGTTGGCAAAAGTACACAATTATTGTCAATTTGCAAAATAAAATTGAACTTTTCTTTCAAGATTGTACCATTTTTGAAAAAAATCTGTATTATTATACCATATTTCACGTTTTTTTAGTAACTTTGCACCCGAATTAAGCAAAGAACGTAGAACAAATCAAAGCTCAAAGTTCATAGCAAAAAACAATAAAGTTCAAAGATCATCATGAGATATTTCATATTCTTCGGTTACGACGGCACCAACTACCACGGCTGGCAGATTCAGCCCAATGCCAATTCGGTGCAGCAGGAGTTGCAGCGCGCCCTCTCCATACTTCTGAGAAAGGAAATGGAGGTGGTGGGAGCAGGAAGGACCGATACCGGCGTACATGCCCGACACATGGCAGCCCACTTCGATACCGACAGGATTCCGATGGAACCCGACCAGCTGGTATACCGCCTGAACCGCATCCTGCCCCGCGATATCGCCGTATACGAAGTAAGGGAGGTAGCCCCAGAGATGCATGCCCGTTTCTCTGCCATCTCGCGCACATACCATTATTATATACATACGCGGAAGGATCCGTTTGAGCGCCATTATTCACTGCAGATGAACTATCCCCTGAATTTCGAGAAGATGAACGAGGCGGCTCAGCATTTTCTGCATCACGAAGACTATGCAGCGTTCTGCAAGGCGGGTGGCGACAACAAGACCACCATCTGCCATGTAACAGCCGCCCGATGGATACAGACCTCTCCTACCACCTGGTATTTTGAGATTACCGCCAACCGTTTCCTGAGAAACATGGTGAGAGCCGTAGTGGGAACGCTCATTGATGTAGGCAGAGAAAAGATTACGATGGAACAGTTTCTCGATATCCTGCACAACGGAAGCCGCAGCGATGCAGGCGAAAGCATGCCGGGTAACGCATTGTTCCTGGAAGAGGTAGGGTATGATTTCAAAGATTAAATGATTAGAAACACAAGGGCGCGAGCCTCATTCAACATTCAACATTCAACATTTAACATTCATAAAAATGTGGTTAGTATTAGCATTTTTCTCAGCAGCGCTGCTGGGATTTTATGATGCCTTCAAGAAGAAGGCGCTTTCAGGTAACGCAGTGATTCCCGTGCTCTTTCTGAACACGCTCTTCTCATCGCTCATCTTCCTGCCGTTCATCGTGATGAGCTATACAGGAAATTCGCTGGATGGAACGATGTTTCATGTAGCAGAAGGCGGATGGGAAGTTCACAAGTACATCGTGCTCAAGAGTTTCATCGTATTGAGCAGCTGGATCTTCGGTTATTTCGGCATGAAACACCTGCCGCTCACCATCGTTGGACCTATCAATGCCACCCGACCGGTAATGACACTCGTAGGCGCCCTGCTGGTTTATGGCGAGGTACTGAATCTGTATCAGTGGATTGGTGTCATACTTGCCATCATCTCCTTTGCCATGCTTTCGCGCAGCGGCAAGAAAGAGGGTATCGACTTCAAGCACAACAAATGGATTTACTTCATCGTGCTGGCTGCCGTTCTCGGTGCAATAAGCGGTCTCTACGACAAGTATCTGATGGCTCCACCAGAGAATGGTGGTGTAGGATTAGACAGAATGATTGTGCAGAGCTGGTACAACATCTACCAGTGTTTCCTCATGGGAGCCATGCTGCTGATGATATGGTGGCCTACCAAGAAGAATTCTACCCCATTCCACTGGCACTGGAGTATCATCTTCATCAGTATCTTCCTTTCGGCAGCCGACTTCGTATATTTCTACGCTCTGAGTCTGCCTGGCGCCATGATCAGTATCGTGAGCATGATTCGCCGCGGTTCGGTTATCGTCAGCTTCCTCTTCGGTGCAGCCATCTTCCATGAGAAGAATCTCAAGGCGAAGTTCATTGATCTGCTCCTCGTTCTGCTCGGAATGCTCTTCCTCTATTTCGGAACAAAGTAATGATTAGATAAAAAAAAGTCTTGCAAGCCAATGTGCCTGCAAGACTTTTTTATGTTTTTTACCAGATATGTGCACGCTTGTTCTTAGGAACAAAGAGCTTGTCGCCCTTCTTGATGTTGAATGCCTTATACCATGAATCCACCATAGGGAGGGCACCGTTTACACGAGCCTCGTTTGGAGAGTGAACATCCACGGTCATCAGATACTGCAGGTACTCAGGACGGGCATTGCCTGCCCATACACGTGCCCATGCCAGGAAGAAGCGCTGTTCTGGAGTAAATCCATCCTTCACACCCAACTTCTCTGTCTTCATCACATTCTGAAGTGCACGGAAAGCGATGTTCAAACCACCATTGTCACCGATGTTCTCACCCAGGGTCATCTGGCCGTTTACCTTCTTGCCAGCCAACTCAATCTTGTTGAAATGGTCTACCAGGATCTTGGTGCGAGACTCGAAGTTCTTCTTGTCAGCAGCAGTCCACCAGTTGTTCTGGTTTCCGGTCTTGTCAAACTGGCTGCCCTGATCGTCAAAGCCATGACTCATCTCATGACCGATTACACCACCGATACCACCATAGTTCATAGCATCATCGGCTGTTGGGTCGAAGAATGGAGGCTGGAGAATAGCTGCAGGGAAGCAGATCTCGTTGGTAGTTGGGTTATAATAAGCATTGATTGTCTGAGGAGTCATTCCCCACTCAGTCTTATCTACCGGCTTGTTCACCTTGCGGGCGATGGCATCCTTGGTAAAGAACTCAGAGATGTTTGCCATATTCTCATAGAGAGAAAGACTATCATCTACCTGCAAACCGCTATAATCCTTCCACTTGTCAGGATAACCGATCTTGATGATGAAGTTCTCCAACTTGTCCTTAGCCTGTGCCTTGGTAGCAGCACTCATCCATGTAGCCTCATCGATGCGCTGTGAAAGCGCTGTCTGGAGATTGTGAACCAGGTCGAGCATACGCTTCTTGCTGCTCTCCGGGAAGTACTTCTCTACGTAAATCTTTCCGATAGCCTCACCCAACACACCGCTCACGGTACTTACGGCACGCTTCCAGCGAGGACGGTCCTGCTGAACACCGCTCATTACCTTGCTCAACTCAAAGGATACGGCACGGAAATCATCGCTCAATACGCTGGTTGCACCAGAAATCACCTTGATCTCTGCGTATGTCTTCAGATCATCCAGAGAGGTCTCTGCGAGAATCTTCTCAACCTCGTGGATTGGTTCAGGCTGACCCACGCAAATTTCCTTGAAAGCAGGGAAACCGGATGCCAGGAACACATTGCCCCAGTCGATGCCAGGATAATCGAGCACGAGCTGGTTGTAGGTCATCTTGTGATAGTTCTTGTCGATGTCGCGGAGCTGTACCTGGCTATAGCTTGCCTTAGCGATGCGGGTCTCAATAGCCATCACAGCCTCCATCTTCTTCTGGGCGGTAACCTCGTCGTTGCCTACCATCTGGAAGAGCTTCTTCATATAAGCCTTGTATGCATCACGAATCTTCTTGGTCTGCTCGTCATCGTTTACATAATAATCGCGTACACCAAGACCAAGACCACTCTGGTCTACCTCAACGAGGTTGTTGGCGGCATCACGAAGATCGGCGCCCACACCGATGCCATACATCATGGTACCCTCGCCACGGAAATCGAGCTGAGCGGTAACGAGCTGATACTCTCTGCGGTCCTTGATGGCTGCAATGCGGTCGAGAGTTGGCTTGATAGGTGCCCATCCCTCCTTGTTCAGGCGAACGCTGTCCATACGGAGGTTGTAGAGCGAACCGATCTTCTGTCCGAGTGACCCCTTCTGCTGTGGCTTGGAAGCATATTCAAGGATGATGTCCTGGATGCGCTTCTGGTTCTGCTCAAAGAGATCGGTGAAAGCACCATTGTCGGTATGCTCGGCATCGAGTGGATGATTCTTCATCCAGTTGCCTGCGGCATAGCGATAGAAATCATTACCCGGCTTGATGGTCAAGTCCATGTTGGTCTTGTCAATACCGGAGCCCAACTTCTCCTGCTGGGCAAAAGCAGTTGTTGCACTGAGCAACAATGCTGCGAATAATACTTTTGTTCTCATTATTGTTTGTATTTAACTGTTTCTTTTTTTATAAGAGCGAGACCTGCAAAGGTCAGGGCGCCATTCAGCATCAGAAGCTCATAGCCGAACTTATAGCCCACATACTGCGAGGTAAGGGTATCGATGGCGAAGCAGATGAGCGGACTGGCGATGCAGACCCATGGCGACCAGCGGTCGTTTACCTGACGCTTGGTGAGCAGACTGAAGGCAAACAAACCCAACAGCGGACCGTAAGTATAAGAGCAGAGGATGTAGATGGCATCTATCACGCTCGTAGAATTAATCGCCTTGAAAGCAATGATGAAGAGCATGAAGACGAAAGCCACCAGCAGATGCATACGCTTGCGGAGCTTCATATCCTCTTTCCTGCCCAATATATCCACACAGAGACTCGTAGTAATGGCGGTCAAAGCAGAATCGGCACTCGAAAAGCTCGCCGCCACGATACCGATGGTGAACAGTACCACTACCAGGTTTCCCATCACTCCCGAAGCCGCAAACATCGGCAACAGATCATCAGGAGCATCAGGCAAAGCCACTCCCTGTTTCTGAGCCAGCATCACCAGCAACACACCCAGACTCAGGAAAAGCAGATTGGCAGGCACAAAGGCAAAACCATAGCTGCAAACATCCTTCTGGGCCTCACGGAGCGACTTGCAGGTAAGATTCTTCTGCATCATGTCCTGATCAAGACCGGTCATCACAATCACTACAAAGACACCGCTGAGGAACTGTTTCCAGAAGTTCTGTTTCGACATCCAGTCATCAAAGACAAAAATACGGGAATGACTGTCGTGAGCAATCGCAGTGATCGCTTCGGAAGGAGTCATGCCCAACGCCGACATCACCTGACAGATAATGAGGATGAGCGCAGCAAACATACAGAGCGTCTGAAAGGTATCCGTCCACACCAGCGTCTTGATGCCACCCTTGCGCGTATAAAGCCAGATAAGCAGTACCATGACAGGAACCGTGACCCAGAACGGAACACCAATCCCATCGAGCACGAAACGCTGCAAGAGGATACAGACGACAAAGAAACGGACCGCCGCACCCGTCATCTTGGACAAGAGGAAGAACGAAGCTCCAGTCTTATACGAACGTTCCCCCAACCGCTGCTGCAGATAACCGTAAATCGTAGTGAGATTATACCGGTAATAGATAGGAAGCAAAAGAAAGGCAACCAGGAAATAACCCAGGATGAAACCGATGCACATCTGAAGGTAGGTCATATCCGTTCTCATCACCATGCCAGGCACACTGACAAAGGTGATGCCCGAAATGGAAGCACCCACCATACCGAAAGCAACCATATACCAAGGCGAACGGCGGTTGGCACGATAGAAAGTTTCATTACTTGCCATTTTACGGGCAGTAAGATGACTGAAGAGCAGAAGCACACAGAAGTATGCCAGAACTGTGATAACGATAGCCATATTCTCTTAGATTTACTGAAAAACAAAAAACCTCCGAGATCACTCTCGAAGGTTTCTGCGGTGCGTACGAGACTCGAACTCGTGACCTCCTGCGTGACAGGCAGGCATTCTAACCAACTGAACTAACGCACCAAACTATTTTGGCAAGCCTGCAAGATGATTTTGAGCGGTGCGTACGAGACTCGAACTCGTGACCTCCTGCGTGACAGGCAGGCATTCTAACCAACTGAACTAACGCACCAAACTATTTTGGCAAGCCTGCAAGATGATTTTGAGCGGTGCGTACGAGACTCGAACTCGTGACCTCCTGCGTGACAGGCAGGCATTCTAACCAACTGAACTAACGCACCAATCATGAAATCAAATTGAATGGCTTAGCGCTCATTTTTCATTTGCGAGTGCAAAGGTACTACTTTTTTTTGGTTCTACCAAATTTTTATGCAACTTTTTTACAGAAAATATTGAAAAAACATCGCATCCTCATATCCAACTGGGCCACAAAGCCATTGTTTCAGGACATTATTCCCCTCAAATCCAACAGATTGCAGCATTTTAGCCGCTTTTTGGTTTCTGATACCTACAATAGCATAAATCTGCTGAAGATGAAGTATATTCCGAGCATATTGCAACAAGCGTGACACAGAAGCCTTCGCGTAACCCTGCCCCTGAAACTCCTTTTTGATGACAATTCCGAGTTCGGCACGGTGATGACGGGGATCAAAATCTGTAAGATCCAGGATGCCAACCTGCTCACTCTGCTCATTCTCTACTATCAGGCGCACCTGATTGTCTACATAAATATCTGCCGAAGCACTGGTTATATAGTCGAGCAGCACCCGGCGCGAATATGGAACATTGGAAACACCCAGTTCCCAAAGCCGATCATCATTCTCTATATGGTAGAGAAAATCTAGATCTTCCAACTCTAAAGCACGTAATCGAATATTCGGTTCTTTCATAAACTACACTTATTAATAATGTACGCGCGTACCTTATAATATAGAAATAAATCTATCCTTATAAATAACCAAATTCATCCTTATCCATCACCTCCCTATCCGTAATCACCTTACCGATGTCCTTCGTATAGGTAGCCAGTTTGATATTCTCGTCAGACCGCTGCGCAAGCTGATGCAGCATCTCTTCATAGCTCATCTCGTCAGCATCAAACAATACCTGGTTTGACAGGTCGACATGAGAAGGAGAAAAGAATCCCAGACTCTTTCTGATTCTCGCAGTCATCATCTGCGTAAAGGCTACAGAGGCACGGGCATAGATGGCAAATTTGATAGGAATACTCAAGAGATGCGACATACCCGAATAATGTTTACGGAAGAAGATAAGCATCGCCTCGTAAAACACATGAACATAGCGGAAACTCGACTTCTGAGTACTTTCACCTTTGTAATGCAGGATATCTACAGGCAGATAATAGTTCTGATAACCACCCTTCAAGATACGGTAAGAAAGATCAATATCCTCGCCATACATGAAGAAATCCTCATCCAGCAACCCCACCTTCAGCAAGGCTTCACGACGAATCATACAGAAAGCACCGCTCACAACCTCTATCTTTGCCGGCTTATCCCATGGAAGATAACCCATGTAATAATGACCTAAACTGCGATGCTGAGGAAACCGGCTGCACAACCCCATCATCTTATAGAAAGCCACCATCGGAGAAGGCAATCCTCTCCTACTCTCAGGAGCTGGTTTGCCATTGGCTCCCAACATCCTTACACCCAGAGCACCGGCATCAGGATGAGATCGCATAAAACTGACAGCATCCTTGAGAACATGCTCACCGATAATGGTATCCGGATTCAGCAAAAGAACCAGATCACTCTCGCTCTTGCGGATAGCAAGATTGTTGGCACGGGCAAATCCGTTATTATGCGTACAGGCTACAACATGGAGATTAGGATATCGGGAAGCCGGGAAACACTGTTCGAGATATTCCACCGTTCCATCCTGAGAATGATTATCAACCACGATAATCTCTGCCGTATCGCCACTTGCATCACCCTGCTGCCCACACTCCAACACGCCGATAGCTTTCTCTACCGAACGCAGACACTGGGCAAGATAGTACTTCACATTATAGCTTACTATGATAACACTAAGTTTCATACCGAATAGCAAATATTAGATACTGAGAGTTTAACCTTCCGCCTCTGTTGTTTCGTCCTCACATCTTCCGACAGAAGGATAGACAAAGAAGAGACAGAGAAAAAGGATGATAGCCATATATCCGAAAGCAGGCGCCATCGTCTGATAATACATAAACGTATTGATCAGCATTGGCAAGCAGAGCATATTCAGACGGGCAGTGCCCAGAGGAAGAAGTGCATCTCCCTTACGGGTTACCAACTGACGGTGAATAGCCTTGAAACTGAAGAGTTTGAGCGCCAGAGGAATAACGGCAATGGTAAGAAACTCCATCGCTACGGTAATCACATAGACCAACGTGACATCCCCTGCCAGATTAGTAGGTTCCAGAATTTCTGTCTCATAGAGCAAGACCAGCAGGAATCCTACCAACAGGACAAAGAGGAAATTGGTCATCAATATTCGTTGTACTTGTTTGATTTTCATTTTGTTGTCTTTTGTTATTGTCCAAATGGAGTTCTGTTCAGAATACTCCGTCCGAGGGTAACCTCATCTGTATACTCCAATTCATCACCCACCGAGATACCACGGGCGATAACAGAGAGTTTAACAGGATAATCAGCAAGTTTACGGGAGATATAGAAGTTGGTAGTATCACCCTCCATCGTACTGCTGAGAGCAAAAATCACCTCCTTCACCCCACCTTCAGCCACACGCTGAACCAGCGATTCTATCTCTATATCCGAAGGACCGATACCATCCATCGGCGAAATGATGCCGCCCAAGACATGATAGAGTCCGTGAAACTGCTGCGTGTTTTCTATCGCCAGTACATCCTGCACATTCTCGACGACACAGATGGTAGAAGCATCGCGCCGGGAATCAGAACAGATCGGACAGACATCAGTATCGCTGATATTATGACAAACCCTGCAGTATTTCACTTCACGTCGCATCCTGGAAATGGTATCAGCAAAGAGTTCCACATCCTCACTCTTACGCTTGAGCATAAAAAGTACAAGGCGCAAAGCTGTTTTGCGCCCTATACCTGGCAATTTAGAAAACTCCGCCACTGCCTTTTCCAACAAAGTCGAAGAAAACTGTTGTTGCATCTTAGCAGTTTAGAGATAAATACCAATACCCAGTTTCAAACCTACGGTAGAATAATCTACATGCTTCTTGAAACTCTGATCGTAGTAGATAGCTGGCTCGAGGGTAACCGACTTGCCGAGGAAGAAAGCATAACCTACCTCTACCCCTGGCATGAAATCATTATAACCTCCGGAATGAGCCAACTTCACGCCGCCACCCAGATACAGACCATTCTGCTCGATATAATAACGAGCCTGGGCACCAACAGAGAAATAATCCTTCACGCCTTCAAGACCAGAATGATTATATTCTACCTGCCCCACCAGCATCCAATCGTCTTCTACGAAGTATCCAGCCTTAGCCTGAATACCGAGATTGAGGTCCTGAGAGCCATTATAACTCAAGTTTAAGCCCGTCATCGACGCACCTATATACTGTTTTCCACTTTCAAACTGAGCATGAGCAGCTGTCGAAACGACAAGTGCCATTGCTGCAATAGCTATTTTTTTCATTCGTATCATATAAATTTACGTATATTGATTAATACTTACATATAAATCTATTGTTTCTTCTGATAACTGCGATACCAACCCAGAAACCATACCAAGGCAATCACCAGAATGATGACACTGCCCGTATAAGCCAGGCTCTCACCCAAAGCCAAAGCTGTTGGCGAAATGAGCAGGAAGGTTGAACATATCACGGTCATAAACAAGGCAGGAACCAGCGTCATCACAAAAGGCTTCTTCTGCTGTACCAGATAAACCGTCAATGTCCAGAGAGTGAACACAGAAAGCGTCTGGTTAGCCCAGCCGAAATACTGCCAGATGATATTGAAACCATCAGGATTCTCCATCTGCCAAACCAGAATGCCCACCGTAAGAGCAAACAACGGAACGCAGATATAAAGACGCTTGCGCATAGAGCGCTGCTCCAAACCGATAAACTCGGCGATAATCAGACGGGCACTTCTCAAAGCCGTATCACCACTGGTAATAGGCGCTGCAACAACACCCAACAGAGCCAGGATTCCACCAGCCACACCCAACCAGCTGGAACATACTATCTTCACAACGGTAGGCGCATCGAAGTTCTGGATAAGCGACTTGCCGCCATCAAACTGAGCTATAAACTGCTGAGCGACCTCAGGACTTACGCATTCACGCCATCCACCATAGTAGAAGAAATACATGGAAACCGTAGCCCATATCAAGGCAACAACACCTTCTGTAATCATGGCTCCATAGAAAATAGGGCGACCCATCTTCTCATTCTTCATGCATCGTGCCATGAGCGGACTCTGCGTAGCATGGAAACCACTGATGGCACCACAGGCAATCGTGATAAAGAGGCAAGGGAAAATCGGACTCTTCTGTACAAAAGGCTCCGTTCCCAACCAAGCCGGATTCTCATTGAGATTGCAACTCTGCAAATTGCTCCAGAGTTCAGGCAATGAAGGCCACTTCACAAAGAGACCTATCATCAGAGCACCCGCCATAAAGAGAAGCGAGAAGGCAAAGAGCGGATAAACCTTACCGATAATCTTATCGATAGGCAGTAATGTAGCAATGACGTAATAAACGAAAATCACCACAATCCAAAACATCTGGCTGCCCCAGAATGCATCCGTATTACAAATGCCACTCATAATGATAGCCGGACTGCATACAAACACAGCTCCCACCATCATCAGCAAAAGTACCGAAAAGACCAACATCACTTTCTTGGTGCGTCCACCCAAATACTTACCTACCAATTCCGGCAAACCTGCTCCACCGTTACGGATACTGAGCATACCGCTCATGTAATCATGCATGGCTCCTGCGAAGATACACCCGAAGATAATCCACAGATAAGCCACCGGTCCGTACCAAGCACCCATAATGGCACCGAAGATAGGACCCGTTCCTGCAATGTTGAGGAACTGAATCATGAAGATCTTCCAACTAGGCAGTACCATAAAGTCGACCCCATCGGCTTTGGTCACTGCAGGCGTAGGGCGGTCATCAGGACCGAACACATGCGCCACAAACTTTCCATAAAGAAGGTAACCCAATACAAGGGCGACCAAACTAATAACGAAACTGACCATTTTGCTTTTATTGCTTAAAATTTTCTCTCTTTTCGGTGCAAAATGCACTTTATTTTAATATTTCAACCGCAAAAGTAATATTTTTATTTGAAATAAAAAAAAATATTGGTATCTTTGTTGCCAAATTGTAAGATTATGAAGAGATTTAAGATATTTTTTATCGTTTTATGCTCTGTTTTGGCCGCAAAAGCCCAGAGTATCGTGTTCAATAACCAGGTGCCGAAACATGAAGTAAGAGCTGTATGGCTGACAACCATAGGAGGTATCGACTGGCCACACTCTTATGCCCAGTCTTCTTATTCTGCCGAAAAGCAGAAAAAGGAACTGACGGATATACTGGACCGGTTACAGCAGGCTAAAATCAACACCGTACTGATACAGACCCGCGTAAGAGGTACCATGATTTATCCGTCGGCATACGAACCTTGGGATGGATGTCTGTCAGGTTTTCCGGGCAGAAGTCCGGGCTATGATGCCCTGCAGTTTGCCATCGACGAATGCCATAAGCGCGGTATGGAACTGCATGCCTGGGTGGTAACCATCCCTGTAGGAAAATGGAACGCACTCGGCTGCAAAACCCTCCGACAGAAGATGCCGAAACTCATCAAGAAGATTGGAGCCGACGGATACATGGATCCAGAAAACAGTCGGACAGGTGATTATCTGGCAAACATCTGCAGGGAAATTACACATAAATATAATGTAGACGGTATTCACCTCGACTACATCCGTTACCCTGAAACCTGGAACATCAAAGTGAGCCGGGAACAGGGACGGCGGTATATCACCAACATAGTAAGAAAGATTCACGATGCAGTGAAGGCTGAAAAACCTTGGGTAAAAATGAGTTGCTCACCTGTAGGAAAGTATGATGACCTGAGCAGATACCGGAGCTTTGGCTGGAATGCATACACGAAGGTCTGCCAAGATGCACAGGGCTGGCTCAAGAGCGGTCTGATGGACGAGCTCTTCCCTATGATGTATTTCAAGAACGAACACTTCTATCCGTTTGCCATCGACTGGCAGGAACAGAGCCATGGCAAGATTGTAGTTCCAGGACTAGGCATCTACTTTCTCGATCCGAAAGAAGGAAAGTGGAACATCAATGACGTGACGGCAGAAATGTATCACATCCGAAACCTCGGAATGGGATATGCATTCTTCAGAAACAAGTTCCTCCTGGACAACAAACAGGGTATTCTCGACTTTACCCAACGTTTCAACCCATACCCTTCATTGGTTCCGCCGATGACTTGGGCAAGCAAGAACCAACCGGAACAGCCACAACAATTATCGGTAATCACCACCGATAACAAGGTATCAGTTTCCTGGAGCAATCCTTCAAACTATACAGATGGCACTAAAATCGCAACCCCTTATATATATAATAATGTATACGCGAGCAAGAAATATCCGGTTGACATCACCGATGCACGCAATCTGGTTGCCGCACGAATCATAGGAAATTCGTTCAAAATAGAAAATCCTGATGCAAAACATCTGTTTGTTGCCGTAACTTCAATGGACGGATATGGCATAGAAAGCCAGCCAACTCAAGAAAAAGAGGAAGAGATTCAACTTCTTGCCCAAAGCACAGGAGCTGCGAAATTACTCGAATGTGACGGAAAGAAGGTATATCTAGCAGAAACTACCAAAAATCTCGTTTTTGACGTTCTGATGGTCGAAACCCTGCAAGGATGCGATATTCTGTACCTCCATGCAAAAGATAACACGCTAGATGTTAGAAACTTAAAGGAGGGTATCTACCGCGTGGTAAGCATCAACAAGAAGGGGTATAGACATACATTAGGAACCTTCAAGATGAAGAAAAATTGATTTTTTTCGAAAAAAGTTGCGAAAAAATTTGGTGGAATCAAAAAATAGTAGTACCTTTGCACTCGCAATTCAGAAATGAGGCTTTTAAATGTTGCACCCTTAGCTCAGTTGGTAGAGCAACTGACTCTTAATCAGTGGGTCTAGGGTTCGAATCCCTAAGGGTGTACAAAAGATAAGAATTGGCTCCGTAGCTCAACTGAATAGAGCACTTGACTACGGATCAAGAGGTTCAAGGTTTGAATCCTTGCGGAGTCACTCTCCTATCAAAGCTTCACTGAAACAAATGGTTTTGGCTCCGTAGCTCAACTGAATAGAGCACTTGACTACGGATCAAGAGGTTCAAGGTTTGAATCCTTGCGGAGTCACCAACAAATAGTTGCACCCTTAGCTCAGTTGGTAGAGCAACTGACTCTTAATCAGTGGGTCTAGGGTTCGAATCCCTAAGGGTGTACAAAAAGAGCATTTCTTAACAGAAATGCTCTTTTTTGTTTTGTATTTCTCCCTACCATTTCATATCACCTTTAAATATCACTTTATATCTCTTTAAATATCACTATAAAAAAGTTGCAGCCATCCAAAGTTTACACCCAGACAACCGCAACCAATTTACCAATCAAAAATATCTAAAATCTTATCCCGCCATCATTACACAACTCAACTATCAACAGAAGAGCCAGTAAAGAACTGCCAGCACGGCTATCATAACAACAGCTACCATTGCTTTAATCATGCAGGTAGCCACCTTCTTTAAGACAAACAGTCCTACAACAAGGACTACCAATGCCAGCGCATAATATCCAAAATCATTCATATCACATTATTATATAGTATAAACTACCAATCAGTATTCATCACCCTATTAACGATCATTCTTTAATGCCCTGCGGAATTCAGCCGGTATCGGAGTTTCAAATTCCATAGGCTGATGCGTTACGGGATGATAGAAACACAGCACATAGGCATGCAGGCACAAGCGCTGGCATGGATCATCACCATTACCATACTTGATGTCACCACACACCGGATGCCCCATATCGGCCGTATGAACACGAATCTGATTCTTACGGCCCGTTTCGAGTTTGAACTCCACCAGAGAATGAGCGGTGGTACGCTCTAATGTATGGAAATGGGTAACAGCATACTTGCCGCCATTATCCGTATCACTACTGTAAGTAATATAAGCCTTGTTATCTTTCAGCCAGTTGGCAACGGTACCTTCATCTTCATCAATCTCTCCGGAAACCAGAGCCACATATCTGCGGTCGTACACATTATGATGCCAATCATCCTCCAAAGCCAGTTCTGTCTGCTTATCCTTGGCATAAATCATCAAGCCCGAAGTATCACGGTCAAGTCGGTGTACTACATGCGCCTGGCAGTTCTGGCGAGTCTTATGGAAATAATCATCAAGCACCGTTTTCACATTCAAAGTAGAATGACCGGCTGCCATACTCAAGATACCAATGTTTTTCTCGACAACAATCAGATATCTATCTTCATAAACAATCTTAAGGTATCTGCTTTTAAATACCTCCTGATTCTTCTTTGTCTTGCTCACACTCACCTTCATACCCGGCTTCAGGGCATAATCAAACTGGGTAATGGTTTTGCCATTTACCTTGATTCCCCTACCCTGCAGAGTCTGCTTCACCTTAGTCTTGCTAGGTCCCTTCACATTCTCCATCAGCCATTCCAGCAACGGAGCAGGTTTTTCTACCTTGTAATGCTCATATTCATTTGGGTTTCCGTAGCCATAAGCATTATTAGTATGCTTATTAAAATTTCCTTTTCTATTTTGTTGTCTCATATTGTTATCGATATCATTTTCTTAACATGAAAAACACAGAATCAATGCTGCATTTTCTCCGTTTCAGCCTACAAAAGTAAGACTTTTCTGCAAAATAACAAAAAGCCACCATGTTTTTAACTAAAAATTAGTAACTTTTGCCAATAAATCATTGTGTTTCAAATATTTTTTTGTAATTTTGCAGCTGAATTAAAGATATAATCAGAATAAAAGATATTTAGGAACAAATAATGATTACAGTACAAAATCTTGCGATCCAATTCGGAAAGAGAGTGCTTTACAAGGATGTAAACCTCAAGTTCACTCATGGTAATATTTATGGTATCATCGGTGCTAACGGTGCCGGAAAATCTACTTTCCTCCGCGCTATCAGCGGCGACCTTGAACCAAACAAGGGTACAGTAGAAATGGGACCAGGCGAGCGACTTTCTGTCTTGGAACAGGACCACTTCAAATATGACGATTTCCGCGTGATGGATACCGTTCTGATGGGCCATCAGCCATTATGGGAAAACATGAAGGAGCGTGAGCGCCTCTATGCTAAGCCAGAAATGACAGAAGAAGATGGTAACCTCGCTGCTGAGCTGGAGCTCAAGTTTGCAGAAATGAATGGTTGGGAGGCTGAAAGCAATGCCGCACAACTTCTGCAGAACCTCGGCGTAAAGGAAGACCGCCACGACAAACTCGTAGGTGAACTCTCTAATACAGAGAAGGTGCGCGTGATGCTGGCTAAGGCACTCTTCGGCAACCCAGACAACCTCCTTCTCGATGAGCCTACCAACGATCTCGACCTCGACACAGTTGAGTGGTTGGAAGACTATCTCAGCAACATTGAACAGACCGTACTCGTAGTATCTCACGACCGTCACTTCCTCGATGCAGTAAGTACCCAGACCGTAGATATCGACTTCGGTAAGATTACTATGTTTGCAGGTAACTACTCTTTCTGGTACGAGAGTTCTCAGTTGGCTCTCCGCCAGGCTCAGAACCAGAAGATGAAGGCTGAAGAGAAGAAGAAGCAGTTGGAAGAATTCATCCGCCGATTCTCAGCTAACGTTGCTAAGAGTAAGCAGACTACATCCCGCAAGAAGATGCTGGAGAAACTGAACGTTGAAGAAATCCGTCCATCAAGCCGTAAATACCCAGGCATCATCTTCCAGATGGACCGTGAGCCAGGTAACCAGATTCTGGAGGTAGAGGGACTGAAAGCATGCGACGAAGACGGAACAGTGCTCTTCGACAATGTAAACTTCAACATAGAAAAGGGCGAGAAGGTAGTGTTCCTCTCTCACAACCCTAAAGCGATGACCGCACTCTTCGAAATCATCAACGGCAACCGAAAGGCTGACGCAGGTGACTACAAGTGGGGTGTTACTATCACAACAGCTTATCTCCCACTCGATAATACAGAATTCTTCCAGAGCGACAAGAATCTGGTAGATTGGTTGAGCCAGTATGGTCCAGGTAACGAAGTTGCCATGAAGGGCTACCTCGGAAGAATGCTCTTCAGCGGCGAAGAAGTACTGAAGAAGGTAAATGTCCTCTCCGGAGGTGAGAAGATGAGATGTATGATTGCACGCATGCAGTTGCAGAACGCCAACTGCCTGATTCTTGATACACCAACCAACCACTTGGACCTGGAGAGTATTCAGGCATTCAACAACAACCTGGTAGGTTTCAAGGGCAATATCCTCTTCTCTAGCCACGACCACGAATTCATCAACACCGTGGCAAACCGCATCATCGAGCTCACTCCATCAGGCACCATCGACAAGCTCATGTCTTATGATGAGTATATCTACGATGAAGCTATCAAGGAGCAGAAGGCTAAGATGTACGGATTCTAAACAGAAAGTTATTCTGCTGTTTTAAACAGCAACCACAAATTATCTTATAATTTAATAGTGCCAATTCGATGAGAATCGGGTTGGCACACTTTTTGTCAAACAACCAATAACAAGAATTATCATGTTTAAAAAATTTAAGACTATGTCAAAAGAAAAAGAAATCAATATAGAGGACGGAAACGTTCAGGAGACTGTTCAGAATGAAAATAATGAGCAGACAACTCAAAATGAAAATACTGAGGAAAATCAGAATACTGACAACAAGGCAGAAGAAGGTGACAACAATACAGACGCTGCTGACAAGAAGGCAGAAGAGATTGATCCTTTAACAAAAGCACAGCAAGAGGTAGAGGAACTCAAGAAACAGTTGCTCTATAAGACTGCTGAGTTTGAGAATTACCGCAAGCGTACCCTCAAAGAGAAAGCAGAACTGATTTTGAATGGCGGCGAGAAGACTGTAGCTGCTATTCTGCCTATTCTCGACGACTTTGAGCGTGCCATCGCTGACAAGAGCGAAGACCCTAAGGCTATCAAGGAAGGTGTTCAGATGATTTTCAACAAGTTCGTAAAGACACTCGAAGGTCTTGGCGTAAAGAAGATTGAAACCAACGACAAGGATTTCGATGTAGATTTCCACGAGGCTATTGCTATGGTTCCGGGAATGGGCGATGACAAGAAGGGAAAGATCATTGACTGCGTCCAGACAGGTTATACGATGAACGACAAGGTGATTCGCCATGCTAAGGTAGCTGTAGGTCAGTAAGAAAGAAATATCAAGAATTATTTTTCAAAATCCAGAACATTCTATTAGAATTCTGTAAGAAAATTCAATATTTGAAATAAGCAAATGGCTAAGAGAGACTATTATGAGGTGCTGGGCGTAGACAAGTCGGCATCAGAAGACGAAATAAAGAAGGCGTATCGAAAGATAGCCATCAAGTATCATCCAGACCGCAACCCTGGCAACAAAGAGGCGGAAGAGAAATTCAAGGAAGCTGCCGAAGCTTACGAAGTTCTCCACGATGCCCAGAAGCGCCAGCAGTATGACCAGTTTGGTTTCGACGGTCCACAAGGTGGATTCGGCGGATTCGGCGGTGGTGCCAGCATGGACATGAACGACATCTTCTCTATGTTTGGAGATATCTTTGGCGGACACGGCGGTTTCAGCGGCTTTGGTGGCGGCGGATTCGGTGGCGGCTCACAGAAGCGGGTTTACCAGGGTGGCGACCTTCGCGTAAGAGTAAAACTGACTCTTCAGGAAGCAGCAACAGGTGTTACCAAACGCTTCAAGATTCGCAAGGATGTAACTTGCTCTGCATGTCACGGAACAGGTTGCGAAGGTGGTGCCCAGCCAGAAACATGTCCGGAATGTCACGGAAGCGGCTATGTCTTAAAAACGGTGCGCAGTATGTTCGGCATGATGCAAACTCAGGCTGCCTGTACAAAGTGTGGCGGTGAGGGAACTATCATCAAGAACAAATGTAAGGAATGCGGTGGCGACGGAATCGTGAAGGGCGAGGAACTCGTAGAAATCAATATCCCTGCAGGTGTCGACAACGATATGGTTGTTACCGTTGAAGGAAAGGGTAACCAAGGCAAGCACAATGGTCTCTACGGAAACCTACAGGTAATGGTAAGCGTAGAAAAGAACGATGATTTCGAGCGTGTTGGTCAGGACTTATACCATAATCTTGTTCTTGACTTTGCAACTGCCACTTTGGGTGGCGAGGTAGAAGTCCCTACCTTGGATGGCAAGACGAAGATCAAAATAGAACCTGGCACACAACCTGGCAAACAGATCCGTTTGCGTGGCAAAGGTATGCCGGCTATTAAGGGATATGGTTATGGCCGTGGTGATATTATCGTCAATATTACCGTTTTCATCCCTACCTCTCTGACCAAAGAAGAAAAGGATCTTGTTGTGAAATTCAAGGAATGCGATAATTTCAAAGCAGATAATGCAGAGAAGAAATCTCTCTTTGAAAGTTTCAAGAATCTCTTTAAAAAATAAACAGTAAAGAGCAATCCCCGAAGAGGGCGAACTATCTTCGAAAGAACGGTTCGCTCTTTTCGGGGATTATCTGTATATATAATAAGGTATAACATATAACATGAATTATCAAGAAACTGTTGAATATCTTTTCACCAGCACGCCGGTTTTTGAAAAGATTGGAGCCAAGGCATACAAACCTGGGCTTGATACGATGTATAAAATGGATGAACACTTCGGACATCCTCATAACCAATATAAATGTATCCACATTGCAGGAACCAACGGAAAAGGTTCATCATCCCATACCCTTGCTGCAATCCTGCAGAGCCAGGGCTATAAGGTCGGCCTGTTCACATCTCCACATCTTATAGATTTCAGAGAACGCATTCGCGTAAATGGTGAGATGGTAAGCGAAGAGTATGTAATCGACTTTGTAGAAAACAACCGGAATTTCTTCGAACCGCTACATCCTTCGTTCTTTGAACTGACCACCATGATGGCATTTCAGTATTTTGCAGAACAAAAGGTAGACTTTGCCGTCATCGAAGTTGGATTGGGAGGAAGACTGGATAGTACCAACATCATCACTCCTATCCTATCCGTTATCACGAACATCAGTTTTGACCACACCCAATTCCTCGGGAATACACTCGGCGAGATTGCAGGCGAAAAGGCGGGTATCATCAAGCCACAGATTCCTGTCGTTATTGGCGAATGGAACGAAGAGACCCAACCTGTATTCATCAAGAAAGCCCATGAGCAGAATTCTCCAATCCATTTTGCACATGCAACTGACGCAGACATGAACTTCGAACTGAAAGGCAACTACCAGAAAAAGAACTACTGCACCATATCCACCGCCGTAGAATGCCTGAAGGAAGAAGGAATAGAAATCAAAGATGAAAGCATAAAGAACGGCTTCGAACATGTATGCGAGCTGACAGGCTTACGTGGCAGATGGGAAAAACTCAACGAGCACCCTCTCACCATCTGTGATACAGGACATAACCTTGCCGGATGGGAGTATCTAGAACCTCAGATTGCATCCGTCAAAGCCGATACGAAACATATTGTCTTCGGAATGGTTGACGACAAAGATGTAGAGCATGTAATGGGACTATTAGAAAAGTTGCCAAAAGAAAGCACGATTTTCTATTGGACACAGCCATCAACAAAAAGAGCGATACCGGTAGACAAATTATACGGATACGCACAAAAGCACGGCTTGAACGGAACATGCTATCAAACTATCGCACAGGCATTTAACAAAGCAAAAGCAAACGCAAAAAAAGATGATTTTATCTTTATTGGCGGATCAAGTTACGTCGTTGCCGATTTGCTATCAGAATCGTTTTAGGATTTTTTAAATCAAAAAGTTCATAAAATATTTGTAATACTCATTTTTTTTTAGTTACTTTGCAGTACATTACTTAAACCAGAGTAAGGTAACTAAAAAAAGTGAGATATTATGAATACAGAACCAGCAAATAAGTGTGGTTTGAAAAGAGAAGATTTTCAGACCACAGTGAATGGCAAGAAGACTGATCTCTTCGTGTTGAGAAACAAGCAAGGCAACGAAGTTGCAGTGACTAACTATGGTGGAGCAGTCGTAGCCATCATGATGCCTGACAAGGATGGCAACTATGCCAACCTCATCCAGGGTCATGACAACATACAGGACGTCATCAACTCACCAGAGCCATTCTTGAGTGTGCTCATCGGTCGTTATGGCAACCGTATTAAAGAAGGCAAGTTCATACTTCACGGCAAGGAGTATCACTTGGCATGCAACGATGGTCCCAACCACCTGCATGGTGGACCTACAGGTTTCCATACCAAAGTTTGGGATGCAACCCGCATGAGTGATAGCGCTGTCGTATTGAAATACACAAGCCCTTATGGTGAAGAAGGCTTCACTGGTGAGTTGACAGTTTGGGTAGCTTACACATTGACCGACGACAATGAGTTCGTTATCAAGTATCAGGCTACAACCAACAAGACAACCATCTGCAACCTGACACATCACGCTTTCTTCTCAATCCAGGGTATTGCTAATCCTACCCCAACAGTTGACAATATCATCTGTGAGGTAAACGCAAACTACTATCTCCCTATCGATGAGTATTCTATCCCTACAGGTGAGATTTTGAAGGTTGAGGGCACACCATTCGATTTCCGTACACCAAAGCCAATTGGTCAGGACATCAATGCAGACAACGAGCAGATCAAGAATGGTCAGGGCTATGACCACAACTATGTATTGAACAAGACAGAAGAAGGTGAGTTGAGTTTCGCTGCCCGCATAAAAGACCCTGTAAGCTGCCGTACCATGGAGGTTTATACCACAGAACCAGGTTTGCAGATGTACACAGGTAATTTCCTTGCAGGTATCTCAGGACAGTTTGGTGCAACATTCCCACGTCGCAGTGCAGTCTGCTTCGAGGCACAGAAGTTCCCAGACACTCCAAATCACACCTATTTCCCAAGTTGCAGATTAAATCCGGGTGAAACATACACCCAGAAGACAATCTATAAGTTTGGAATTGACAAATAAATCAGAATAAATCATGGGGCAGGTACTCTCTAAACAGCACTTGCTCCATTTTCGCGCTTGAATGACAAAACTCATCCAGCGCGACAACAATCTTAAAGAGAAGTCTTAACGTCTTTAAAGAAGAAACAACCTCTTAGAAGAAAAGAGTAGCAACCTCTTTACCATAAAAGAGAATTAATAACCTCTTCAAAAAGAGTATAAACAAGCTTTTCGCAAATATTAATAACAAATAACAATATCAACTATCAAAAAAAATGGAAAACCAAAGTAAAAATGGCAATATCATCGCCATTATCACGATGATGTTCCTCTACGCCATGATTTCGTTCGTAACGAATTTGGCTGCTCCTATCGGAGTTATTTGGAAAAATGTATTCGCTGACAGCGGAAGTGCTAACATGATCGGTATGTTGGGTAACGCCATGAACTTCTTGGCTTACCTCTTCATGGGTATCCCTGCAGGTAAGTTGCTCACCAAGATCGGTTACAAGAAGACAGCCCTCACCGGTATCGCTACCGGATTCGTAGGCGTGCTCATCCAGTTCCTTTCAGGTAAGTTCGGTGCCGACATCTCAGGCTTCGCCGTTTACCTCTTCGGTGCGTTCATCTCAGGTTTCGCAGTTTGTATTTTGAATACTGTTGTAAACCCAATGTTGAACCTCATCGGTGGTGGTGGTAACCGCGGTAACCAGTTGAACCTCATCGGTGGTACATTGAACAGTTTATCCGGAACTTTAACCCCAATGCTCGTAGGTGCCCTTATCGGTACTGTTACTGCTAATACCAAAATGGTAGATGTGAACCTCGTGCTTTACATTGCCCTTGCCGTATTCGCAGCAGCATTCGTTATCTTGAACTTCATCCCTATCCAGGATCCAGAGATGGGTAAGACTACAGACAAGACTGTATTCGAGCATTCACCATGGGCTTTCCGCCACTTCAACCTCGGCGTTATCGCAATCTTCGTTTATGTAGGTGTTGAGGTAGGCATTCCAGGAACATTGAACTTCTACATTTCTGATACAACAGCAAATGGTGGTGGTTTCATCAATGGTACAGCCTTGGCAAATGCAGCAGCTATCGGTGGTTTCGTTGCAGGTACATACTGGCTTCTGATGCTGGTTGGTCGTCTTTGCTCCAGTTTTATTGCTGACAAGGTATCTAGCCGCATGATGATGATGATTGCCAATGGTGCAGGTATGATCTTTATCGTCCTCGCCGTACTTCTCGGCAAGTCAACAACAGTAGAAATGCCTGTATTTACAGGTACATCATTCCAGATGGTAACAGTGCCTATCGCTGCCATGTTCCTGGTACTCTGCGGTCTCTGCACTTCTATCATGTGGTCTTCTATCTTCAACCTCGCTACCGAGGGTCTTGGCAAGTATACAGCCCAGGCTTCAGGTATCTTCATGATGATGGTAGTAGGTGGCGGATTGATGCCATTGGTACAGAACTTCATCGCAGACAACGCTGGCTATATGGCTAGTTACATTGTGCCTCTCATCTGTATGGCATACATGTTCTTCTATGCTGTAGCTGGTTGCAAGAACATCAACAAGGATATTCCTGTTGATTAAAAACACGAAATAAATTAGCCCTAAGGCATATATAGTCTTAGGGCTAAATCATATAATCAAATCTTTAGTAACAACAAAAACTTAACTAATTATGGATATTGAAAAAGTAAGAAGCCGATTCATCAAGCATTTCGATGGTAAAACAGGTAACATCTACATGTCACCAGGTCGTATTAACTTGATTGGCGAGCATACCGACTATAATGGTGGATTTGTTTTCCCAGGTGCAGTAGATAAGGGTATCATGGCAGAAATCCGTCCTAACGGAACAGATACCGTCATGCTCTACTCTATCGACTTGAAGGACCGTGTAGAATTCAAGGTTAATGATCCTGAAGGTCCACGCGCTTCATGGGCGCGTTACATCTATGGTGTTTGCCAGGAGATGAAGGCATTGGGCGTTGACGTAAAGGGTTTCAATGCAGCATTCTATGGTGATGTGCCTCTCGGTGCAGGTATGTCTTCATCCGCTGCTCTTGAAAGCTGTTTTGCTTTTGCTTTGAACGACCTTTTCGGTGACAACAAGGTTTCTAAATGGGATCTCGTTCTCGCTGGTCAGGCTACTGAACACAAGTATGTAGGTGTTAACTGCGGTATCATGGACCAGTTTGCTTCTGTTTTCGGCAAGGAAGGTAAGTTGATGCGCCTCGATTGCAACAGCCGCGAATTTGAATACTTCCCATTCGAGCCTAAGGGCTATAAACTCTGCCTGGTAAACTCTAAGGTAAAGCACGAGTTGGCAGGTTCTCCATACAACGACCGCCGCAACTCTTGTGAAAATGTTGTTAAGCACATTGCAGCAAAGCACCCAGAAGCTAAGTTCGAAACTCTCCGTGATTGCACATGGGAGCAGTTGGAAGAGGTTCGCGCTGAGGTAGGCGAAGAGGATTACAGCCGCGCTCACTTCGTATTGGGCGAGAAGGACCGCGTATTGGCAGTCTGCGATGCTCTTGAGAAGGGCGACTACGAAACTGTAGGTCAGAAGATGTACGAGACTCACCACGGCTTGAGCAAGGAATACGAGGTAAGCTGCGAGGAACTCGACTTCTTGAATGAAGTGGCTAAGGAGAATGGTGTTACTGGTAGCCGTATCATGGGCGGTGGCTTCGGTGGCTGCACCATCAACCTGGTAAAGGACGATATCTACGACAAGTTCGTTGAGGACGTTACAGCTAAGTTCTCTGCTAAATATGGTCATGCTCCAGAGATTTACCCTGTAATCATCTCTGAGGGTTCTCACAAGGTTTGCTAATATATACATTATATATAATATAAGGAACTGCAGTTAGTATTTGCTAACTGCAGTTTTTTTTGTCCCCAATAAGACAAAAACAGGCGTTTTCATACAAATAGTGTTAAAAAGACACTTTAGGAGAAAAAAAGTTAGGGAAAACGCTTGCAGATTCGAAATAAAATTGTAATTTTACACCCAAAATGAATAAACAATAAAAAACAGCCTAAAAATGAGTACATTTAAGACCCTATTTATGGGAGTTGGTTTTGCGGCTATCGCTACCCTCTCAGCTTGTTCATCAAGCAGCAATGCAAGTCTCACACAATCTGGTTTGAATCCAGCAGATTTCGATTCAACAGTATTGGGCAAGAAGACTGAGTTAGTAACTCTCAAGAATGCAAACGGCATGGAAGTTTGCCTCACCAATTATGGTGGACGTGTCGTTTCCATTTCCGTTCCAGACAAGGACGGAAAGCCAACAGATGTGGTTCTTGGTTACGATAATATCCATCAGTATGCTGACACCCTTAACTCTCCTTCAGATTATGGTTCTTCTGTAGGACGTTATGCCAACCGTATCAAGGATGCTAAACTTTCACTTGCTGGTTCAACATACCAGTTGAAGGCAAATGATAATGGCAACTGCCTGCATGGTGGTGGTGCTACAGGATGGTTGAACCAGGTTTACGACATTACAGAGAAGAACGACTCATCCGTTACCTTCACCATCAATGCGAAGGATGGCGAGAATGGTTTCCCTGGCAACGTAACAGCAACAGCTAAATATACAGTCAAGAGTGACAACACACTCGACATCGAGTTTGGCGCTACAACAGACAAAGAGACCGTTGTCAACATGACCAACCACAGTTACTTCAACTTGAATGGCGATCCATCTAAGGAAGGTTTCGATCAGGTAATGTACATCAATGCAGATAAGTTCACTCCTGCAGATTCACTTTACATCCCAACTGGTGAAATCAAGAGTGTCGAGGGAACCCCTATGGATTTCCGAAAACCTGCAGAAATCGGCAAGAAGGTTGATTATAACTTTGATCAGATTAAGAATGCCACAGGTTACGACCACAACTGGTGTTTGAACACATATAAGAATGGTAAGGGCGATGACAAAACAGTTTGCGCAAGCCTCTACTCACCAAAGAGCGGTATCCTTCTTGAAGTATTTACCAACGAGCCAGGCATTCAGGTTTACACCGGTAACTTCCAAGGTACAGGTATTGCCTGCAAGCATGGCATCAAGTATCCTAAACACGTAAGCGTTTGCTTCGAGAGCCAGAAATATCCTGATTCTCCAACCAAGATTGCTCAGGGTGTAAAGGATTGGACAGATGCCACATTGAAGCCAGGAGAGAAATACTATTCTCACCTCGCTTACAAATTCAGCGTTAAAAAATAAGCGTAAGTTAGTTTAAAAGTTAGCGAACCGGCGGATAAAGTCCGCCGGAACAGCTAACATCCAACAAGAAGTTTTCGCAATGACAAAAAACGAAATGTGCTGGATAAGAAACTAACACAATAAGCATCCAACAAAAGAGAAAAACAAATAAATAATAATAAACAAACAATCTTATAGTAATTATGAATTGGAATTCAACAGAATTCGTATGGCTTGATTGGGCTGTACTCGCCATTGGTGTAATCGGCGTAATTTGGGCTGTCTGGCACGCAATCGTGAAAGACAGAAAGGCTCAGAAAGGTGAAGACTCTTCTGCCTACCTCTTCGGTAAGGGTGAGCCATGGTATGTAATCGGTATGGCTATCTTTGCTGCCAACATTGGTTCTGAGCACCTCGTTGGTTTGGCTGGTACAGGTGCCAAGAGTGGTGTCGGTATGGCACACTGGGAGATGCAGGGTTGGATGATCCTCATCCTCGGTTGGTTGTTCGTACCTTTCTATCAGTTGCTCATCAACAAGATGGGTAAAATCATCACCATGCCAGACTTCCTGAAGTTCCGCTATACCCAGCGCACAGGTTCATGGCTCTCTATCATCACCCTCGTAGCTTACATCCTTACTAAGGTGAGCGTTACAGCCCTTACAGGTGGTATCTTCTTCGAATATCTTTGGGGCTTGAACTTTTGGGTTGGCGCCATCGGCTTGATTATCCTCACCACCATCTTCACCGTATTCGGTGGTATGAAGGGTGTGATGACATTGTCAACCATCCAGACTCCTATCCTCGTCATCGGTTCTTTCCTCGTACTCTTCCTCGGTCTCTCTACCCTTGGCGGTGGCAGCATCTCTGCCGGTTGGGCCGACATGATGGATTACTGCGGCAAGTTGAACAACGGCTACGGTACAACTCACATGTTCCACTGGGAGGCAGGTGACTCTATGTATCAGGAGTATCCTGGTTTCGTAGTATTCATCGGTGCAACCATCATTGGTTTCTGGTACTGGTGTACTGACCAGCACATCGTTCAGCGTGTACTCGGTCAGGTTCCTGGCGAGAGCAACGTAGAGGTTATGAAGCGTGCCCGCCGCGGTACTATCGCAGCCGGTTTCTTCAAGGTACTCCCTTGCTTCATGTTCCTCATCCCAGGTATGATCGCAGCAGCTTTGGCTCAGAAGGGTGCTATCCAGATGAACGAGACTGATGCAGCCTTCGCCATCATGGTAAAGACCGTACTTCCTGCAGGTATCAAGGGTATCGTAACCATCGGTTTCATCTGCGCACTCGTTGCTTCATTGGCTGCATTCTTCAATAGCTGTGCTACCCTCTTCACCGAGGACTTCTACAAGCCATTGAAGAAGGGCATGTCTGAGGCTCACTACGTACTCGTTGGCCGTATCGCTACCGTAGTAGTTGTAGTTCTCGGTTTCGCATGGTTGCCAATCATGATGAAGATGGATACTTTGTACAACTATCTCCAGGGTATCCAGTCACTTCTGGCTCCAGCCATGGTAGCCGTATTTGCAATGGGTATCTTCTTCAAGAAGATTACTCCAAAGGCAGGTGAATACACCATGATTACCGGTTTCCTCATCGGTATGCTCCGCCTCGTTACCAACGTCATTACTGACACTGGTAAGGCTACAATGGATGGTGCATTCTGGGATTACACCGCATGGTTCTGGCAGACTAACTGGCTCGTATTCGAGTGCTGGTTGCTCGTCTTCCTCATCATCTTCATGGTAGTAGTAAGCTGCTTCACTCCAGCTCCAAGCAAGGAGCAGGTAGAGGCAATCACCTTCACATCAGACTTCAAGAAGTCTATCCGTAAGAGTTGGAGTGCCTTCGATATTATCGGTACCCTCGTAGTAATCGGCCTCTGCGCAGCATTCTACGCATACTTCTGGTAAAATATTATTCACGTCAGGAGTAAGAAGTGAGGAGTCTGGAATTTTCTCAAAGATCAGACAAGACTGTTTCTGTTGAAAAAATCCGCGATCCTTTCTTCTCCTTCTTACTCCTTGATTTTCCTCTCGAAGCTGCTCTATGAAGAGCATGCAAAAGAACACAACTATACATACATTGAATCATTACATCAAAACAGCAGAAAGACCATGACCCAGTTTTATAATGAATACTCCAAAGTATTAGTATCCGTCGATTGTATCATTTTCGGTTTCGACGGTAGTAACCTCCAGGTACTGATAGGCAAACGCAAGATGGACCCTGGAAGAGGCGAATGGTCACTCTATGGTGGTTTCGTTGGCGCAACAGAAAATCTCGAAGATGCAGCTAACAGAGTCATCCTGGAACTTACTGGAATGAAAAACCTCTATATAAGACAAGTAGGAGCTTTTGGCCGCATCGACCGTGACCCAGGTGAGCGAGTTATCTCTATCGCCTATTGCACTCTCATCAATGTGAAAGACTATGATGACAGCCTCCGTGTAGAACACGGATTGGAATGGGTTAGTCTGAACGAACTTCCAGAACTTTACTCAGACCACAAACTCATGATCCGCAACGCTATCACACAGATACGCCGCCGCATCAATCATGAGCCATTAAGCTTCAAACTCCTCCCAGACCTCTTTACGCTGACACAGCTTCAGCATGTATTCGAGGCAGTAATAGGCGAAGAGATTGATAAGCGCAACTTCCGCAAACGTGTGAAGGATATCGACTTCATCGAGAAAACAGAACTCATCGATAAAGTCAACTCGAAACGAGGCGCCGCCCTCTACCGCTTCAACAAGAAAGCATACGAGGAAGACCCATCGTTCAACTTGAAATAGAATAAACAACTTAAAACAAAAGATATTATGTTAGAAGAATTAAAAGAAAAAGTGTTCAAGGCAAACCTTGATCTCGTTAAGCACAACCTCGTGCTCTTTACATGGGGTAATGTGAGCGGAATCGACCGCGAAAAAGGTCTGGTTGTCATCAAGCCATCTGGCGTCGATTATGACACCATGAAGGCTAGCGATATGGTAGTGGTAGACTTGGAAACAGGTAAGGTAGTAGAAGGCGATCTGAATCCATCATCTGATACTCCAACCCACTTGGTTCTCTACCGCGCATTCCCAGAGTTGGGTGGCGTAGTTCATACCCACTCTACTTATGCTACAGCTTGGGCACAGGCTGGCTTGGACATCCCTAACATTGGTACAACTCATGCTGATTACTTTCACGATTGCATCCCTTGCACTGATGCGATGACAGAGGATATGATGGCAGAATATGAGCACAACACAGGTGTTGTCATCGTTGACCGTTTCAAGAAAGATAACATCAACCCAGTTCATACTCCTGGCGTATTGGTTAAGAACCATGGTCCTTTTACATGGGGTAAGGATGCTGACCAGGCTGTTTATCACGCAGTAGTAGCTGAACAGGTGGCAAAGATGGCTTTCATCTCATTCTCTGTGAATCCAAACACCACCATGAACCCATTGCTCGTAGAGAAGCACTTCAACCGCAAGCACGGTCCTAACGCTTACTACGGACAGAAAAAGCACTAATTAAAGGGTGTTTCAAATAAAGATATTAAATCACATTAACAATAACAATTAATACAACAAACAATCATGATTAAAGCATTTGAAAATTTAGAGATATGGTTTGTAACTGGTGCACAGCTTCTTTACGGAGGCGAAACAGTTAAGATAGTAGATGGTCACTCAAAGGACATGGTAGATGGTCTGAACAACAGTGGCATCATCCCAATCAAGGTAGTTTACAAGGGCACAGCTAACTCTTCTGCAGAAGTAGAGGCTGTCATGAAGGCTGCCAACAACGATGAGAAGTGCGTAGGTATCATCACATGGATGCACACCTTCTCTCCTGCTAAAATGTGGATCAAGGGCTTGCAGGCTCTCGAGAAGCCTCTCCTCCACTTCCACACTCAGTACAATGCAGAACTCCCTTGGGATTCTATCGATATGGACTTCATGAACCTCAACCAGTCAGCCCACGGCGACATCGAGTTCGGTCATATCTGCACCCGTATGCGCATCCCTAGAAAGGTAGTTGTAGGTTACTGGAAGAGCGAAGAGGCTCAGAAGCAGATTGCAACATGGGCTCGCGTAGCTGCAGGTGTTGCTGATGCTCACAACGTACGCTGCTTGATGTTCGGTATGAACATGAACAACGTTGCCGTAACAGATGGCGACCGTGTAGAGTTCGAGCAGCGCTTGGGTTACCATGTAGATTACTACCCAGTATCTTCACTCATGGAGTACTACAAGAAGGTAACTGATGCAGAAGCTGATGCTCTCGTTGAGGAGTACAAGAAGGAGTACACCATCAAGATTGATGAGTCTGGCGAGGAAGTATATTGGGAGAAGGTGAAGAACGCAGCTAAGGCTGAGATTGCTCTCCGTCGCGTATTGAAGGATGAGAACGCAGTAGCATTCACAACCAACTTCGATGACCTCGGCGATGCTGACATCAACGATCCAAACTTCTGCGGTTTCGACCAGATTCCTGGTTTGGCTTCACAGCGCCTGATGGCAGAGGGTTATGGTTTCGGTGCTGAGGGTGACTGGAAGACAGCTTGCCTCTACCGCACACTCTGGGTAATGAACCTGGGCTTGGAGAAGGGTTGCTCATTCCTCGAGGACTACACACTCAACTTCGCTGCCGACCGCACATCTAGCCTCCAGAGCCACATGCTCGAGGTTTGCCCATTGATCGCAACAGACAAGCCAAAGCTCGAGGTTCACTTCCTCGGCATCGGTATCCGCAAGCAGCAGACTGCCCGTTTGGTATTCACATCTAAGACTGGTAAGGGTGTTAAGGCAACTGTAGTTGACCTCGGCAACCGTTTCCGTCTCATCGCAAGTGAGGTAGAGTGCATCGAGCCAAAGGCAATGCCTAAGCTCCCTGTAGCTTCAGCTCTCTGGGTTCCACAGCCAACCTTCGAGATTGGTGCAGGTGCTTGGATCCTCGCTGGTGGTACTCACCACAGTGCATTCTCTTACGATATCACTGCTGAGTACTGGGAAGACTTCTGCGAGATTCTCGGTATTGAGTTCGTCAACATCGACAAGAACACAACTATCAGCAGCTTCAAGCAGCAGCTCCGCAACAACGAGATTTACTACATGCTCAACAAGGCGTTGAGATAATTTAAGTGAATAGTGAAGAACGAAGAGTGAAGAATTCGAATGATTTTCAAGACTTTACCCTTTGTTCTTTACATTAAAGAATGAAAGTATAATGAGCGCAAAAACTATTATAGAATCAGGTAAGGCCATTCTCGGTATCGAGTTTGGCTCTACCCGAATCAAGGCTGTCTTGATCGACACCGACAACAACCCTATCGCACAGGGTAGCTTTGAGTGGGAAAACCAGTTGGTTGATGGTCTCTGGACTTACAGCATCGACACAATCTGGAAAGGTTTGCAGGATTGTTATGCCGACCTCCGCAAGAACGTGAAGGCTGAGTACGACTGCGAAATCAAGCAGTTGGCTGCCATCGGTATTTCTGCGATGATGCATGGCTATATGGCTTTCGGTAAGGATGAGAACATTCTCGTTCCTTTCCGCACATGGCGTAACACCAATACAGCCAAGGCTGCAGCTGAACTTTCAGAGCTCTTCCACTTCAACATCCCATTGCGTTGGAGTATCTCTCACGTATATCAGGCTATCCTGAATGGAGAGAACCACATCAACAAGATTGACTTCCTTACCACTCTCGCTGGTTATATCCACTGGCAGCTCACAGGCAAGAAGGTTTTGGGCGTAGGCGATGCATCAGGTATGCTCCCTATCGACTCTAACACCAACAACTACGATGCAGAGATGGTAGCTAAGTTCGATAAGCTCATCGAGCCTAAGAACCTGGGCTGGAAGATTCTCGACATTCTCCCTGAGGTACTGAACGCAGGCGAAGATGCTGGCGTATTGACCGAGGAAGGTGCAAAGAAGCTCGACCCATCAGGCACACTCCAGGCAGGCACCCCACTCTGTCCTCCAGAAGGTGATGCAGGTACTGGTATGGTAGCTACCAACGCTGTACGTCAGCGCACAGGTAACGTCAGTGCAGGTACATCTTCTTTCTCTATGATTGTATTGGAGAAAGCCTTGAGCCAACCTTACGAAGTCATTGATATGGTGACTACTCCAGACGGCAGCCCTGTAGCAATGGTTCACTGCAACAACTGTACTTCCGACCTCAATGCATGGGTAGGTTTGTTCAAGCAATATCAGGAGTTGCTCGGTGTTCCAGTAGATATGAACGAGGTATTCGGCAAGCTCTACAACCACGCTCTTGAAGGCGATGCTGATTGCGGAGGATTGATTGCTTACAACTATATCTCTGGTGAGCCTGTAACAGGTCTTGCAGAAGGTCGCCCTATGTTCGTACGTTCTGCCAACGACCACTTCAATCTTGCCAACTTCATGCGTGCCAACCTCTATGCTTCAGTAGCTGTATTGAAGATTGGTAACGATGTATTGTTCAAGGACGAGAAGGTACAGGTAGATCGCATCACAGGTCATGGCGGTTTGTTCAAGACCAAGGGTGTAGGTCAGCGCATCCTCGCTGCAGCCATTAACTCCCCTATCTCTGTCATGGAGACAGCAGGCGAAGGTGGTGCATGGGGTATCGCCCTGCTCGCAGGTTATCTCGTTAACAACGATGAGAAGTTGAGCCTGGCAGATTATCTCGACAAGAAGGTATTTGCAGGCAATACTGGTGTAGAGATTGCACCTACTGCCGAAGATGTAGCCGGTTTTGATAAATATATTGAAACCTACAAGGCTGGTCTTGCTATCGAAAAGGCAGCAGTTGAGAACAAAAAGTAAATAAACGATAAATACGTTTGTGGGGATTCCTCCTCCACAAACGTATTATACTTAAAATCGACAACAATTAATAAGAACAATGATGAAGAAACTATTCGCTACCACATTGCTTTCAACAGCAGTTGCATTCTCAGCTCAAGCTCAGGATGTAACAGGAACAATCCATGCCAACCAGGGAACACAGAAAATCAATAAGGAGATTTACGGCCAGTTTGCCGAGCATCTCGGAAGTTGTATCTATGGTGGTCTTTGGGTAGGTCCTGATTCTAAGATTCCTAACACTCAGGGTTACCGCAACGACGTGCTCCAAGCCCTCAAGGACCTAAAAGTGCCTGTATTAAGATGGCCTGGAGGATGCTTCGCTGACGAGTATCACTGGATGGATGGTATCGGTCCACGTGAGAACCGACCAAAGATGCAGAACAACAACTGGGGTGGAACCATTGAGGACAACTCTTTCGGTACACACGAGTTTCTGAATCTCTGCGAGATGTTGGGTTGCGAGCCTTACATCAGCGGTAACGTGGGTTCCGGCACTGTTGAGGAATTGGCAAAGTGGGTGGAATATATGACCAGCGATGGAGATACTCCTATGGCAAAACTCCGCCGACAGAACGGCCGCGACAAGGCTTGGAAGGTAAAATACCTCGGTGTTGGTAACGAAAGTTGGGGCTGCGGTGGCAACATGCGTCCTGAGTATTATTCAGATCTCTTCCGCCGCTACTCTGTTTATTGCCGCAACTATGACGGGAACCAGCTCTATAAGATTGCATCTGGAGCGAGCGATTACGATTATAACTGGACTAAGGTATTGATGGACCGTATCGGCAACCGTGCCAACGCCATCTCTCTACATTATTATACAGTAACAGGCTGGACAGGCAGCAAGGGTTCTGCCACCAAGTTCAACAATGAGGATTACTACTGGACCATGGGCAAGGCGCTCGGCATAGAAGATGTCATCAAGAAGCACGAGGCTATCATGGACAAGGCTGATCCAAAGAAGCAGGTAGCCCTCCTCGTTGACGAATGGGGAACCTGGTGGGATGAGGAGCCTGGCACTATCAAGGGCCACCTCTATCAGCAGAACTGTATGCGCGATGCCTTCGTTGCAGCACTCTCGCTGAATGTATTCCACCGCCATACAGAGCGTGTGAAGATGACCAATATCGCACAGATTGTCAACGTACTCCAGTCAATGATCCTGACAGATACAAAGGGAACAGGTCACATGGTTCTGACTCCAACCTATCATGTATTCAACATGTACAAGGACTTCCAGGAGGCAACCTATCTCCCAATGGATGTAAAGTGCGACTCTATGGATGTTCGCGGCGATGATCACGCAAGAGATGGAAGAAAGATTCCATTGGTATCTACTTCAGCAGCCAAGAAGGCAGATGGAACCATTGTGGTTGCTCTTGCCAATGTCAGTCTTGACAAGGCTCAGCAGGTAGAGTTTAATCTGGATGGGGCAGCTGCTCCAAAAACTGTAACAGGACAGATTCTTTCCTGCAACAAGGTGAGCGATTACAACGACTTTGCACACCCGGATGTAGTGAAGCCTGCAGTTTTTAAGGATGCAAAAGTAAAGAAAAACACCCTTAAGGTAAAAATTCCTGCAAAATCTATCGTAGTTTTGAAAATAAAATAGTATCTTTGAAGGCGAAAAAAGGAAGTATCCTTCTTTTGAGTAGCCTTCAGAGCTAGAAAAACAAGAATATTTCAGCAGAAATAACAACAATAATTAATATAAAATTATGAACGACATTAAAGTAATGAATCATGCAGCTGATAACATCCGTATCTTGGCTGCTTCAATGGTAGAAAAGGCAAATTCCGGTCACCCAGGTGGTGCTATGGGTGGTTCTGACTTCATCAACGTGCTCTTCTCTGAGTACCTGGTTTATGATCCATCTGATCCAACATGGACAGGTCGTGACCGCTTCTTCCTCGACCCAGGTCACATGAGCCCAATGCTCTATGCTGGTTTGGCTTTGCGTGGTTTCTTCTCTATGGAAGACCTCAAGCAGTTCCGCCAGTGGGGTTCTGTAACTCCTGGTCACCCAGAGCTCGACCTTCAGCGTGGTATCGAGAACTCATCTGGTCCTCTCGGTCAGGGTCATGCCCTCGCAGCTGGTGCAGCTGTTGCAGAGAAGTTCCTCGAGGCTCGTCTGGGTTCAACCATGATGCAGCACAAGATCTACGCATACATCTCTGATGGTGCTGTAGAGGAAGAGATTTCTCAGGGTGTTGGTCGTATCGCCGGTAACCTCGGTCTGAACAACCTCATCATGTTCTACGATTCTAACGACATCCAGCTCTCTACAGAGTGTGGCGTTGTAATGAACGAGGATACTGAGATGAAGTACAAGGCTTGGGGCTGGAATGTCATCAAGATCAACGGTAACGACGTAGCTCAGATTCGTGAGGCGCTCGATGCTGCCCAGAAGGAGCAGGACCGCCCTACCCTCATCATCGGTAAGACCGTAATGGGTAAGGGTGCTCTCCGCGCAGACGGCACAAGCTACGAGGCTTGCATCAATACTCACGGTGCTCCTCTCGGTGGCGACGCATACGTAAATACCATCAAGCACCTCGGTGGTGATCCTGAGAATGCATTCGTTATCTTCGACGATGTAAAGGAAATCTACGCTAAGCGTGCTGAGGAGTTGAAGAAGATCGTAGCTGAGCGCAAGGCTGCAGAGGCTGAGTGGCGCAAGGCTAATCCTGAGAAGGCTGCTCAGATGGATGAGTGGTTCAGCGGCAAGGCTCCTAAGGTAGATTGGAGCAAGGTTGAGCAGAAGGCTGGTTCAGCTACACGTGCAGCATCTGCTGCTTGTCTCGGTGTTTTGGCAGAGCAGGTTCCTAACATGATCTGTGCATCTGCTGACCTTTCTAACTCTGATAAGACAGACGGTTTCTTGAAGAAGACCAAGAGCATCGTTCGCGGTGACTTCTCTGGTGCTTTCTTCCAGGCTGGTGTTGCTGAGTTGACTATGGCTGATATGTGTATCGGTATGATGCTCCACGGTGGTGTGGTTGCAGCAATGGGTACATTCTTCGTATTCTCTGATTATATGAAGCCAGCTGTTCGTCTCGCTGCCCTGATGCAGGTTCCAGTTAAGTTCATCTGGACTCACGATGCATTCCGCGTTGGTGAGGATGGACCTACTCACGAGCCAGTTGAGCAGGAGGCACAGATTCGCCTCATGGAGAAGTTAAAGAACCACGCAGGTAAGGACAGCGTTCGCGTATTCCGTCCAGCTGATGCTGACGAGACTACAGTTTGCTGGAAGCTCGCTATGGAGAATGTTGAGACTCCTACAGCTTTGATCTTCTCTCGCCAGGGCATTGCTAAATTGCCAGAGGGAACAGACTATGAGCAGGCAGCCAAGGGTGCTTACATCGTAGCAGGCAGCGACGAGAATCCAGACGTTATCTTGGTAGCTAGCGGTTCTGAGGTTTCTACATTGGAGGCTGGTTGCGAGGCTTTGCGTGCTGACGGCATCAAGGTTCGCGTGGTAAGTGCTCCATCAGAGGGCTTGTTCCGTGGTCAGAGCAAGGAATATCAGGAGAGCGTATTGCCAAAGAACGCTAAGATCTTCGGTATGACTGCCGGTCTTCCTGTAACACTCCAGGGTCTCGTAGGCGCTAATGGTAAGGTTTGGGGTATGGAGAGCTTCGGTTTCTCAGCTCCTTACAAGGTACTTGATGAGAAGCTCGGTTACACAGGCGAGAACGTTTACAAGCAGGTAAAGGCTTTCTTGGCTGAAGCTTAATTAGTTTGATAAGTTAGGAGTTAGAAGTTTGGTATCAGTTTTTGTCATCAGGCAATCATCTGGTTTACAGCATCTAACTCCTATCACTCTTTTATATTAACCTTGTGATGTAATGAAGAGTTTGCTCTTCGTTCTTCACTTAAAAACTTAAGTATTATGGAAGTAAAGACAGTTGGTATTGCATGCGATCACGCAGGTTTTCCATTGAAGCAATTCGTATTGGAATATTTGGAAAAGAAGGGTTATCCTGTAAAGGATTATGGTACATACAGCGATGCGAGTGTAGACTATCCTGACTTCGGTCATGCTCTTGCTAAAGGCATTGAGAGCGGCGAAGTATATCCAGGTATCGGCATTTGCGGCAGCGGCGAAGGTATCGCCATGACATTGAATAAGCATCAGGGTGTACGTGCCGGATTGGCATGGTGCAAGGAGATTGCTCATTTGGTTCGTCAGCACAACGATGCCAACGTATTGGTACTTCCAGGTCGTTTCGTAGACAACAAGACCGCCGAGGCTATTCTCGACGAGTTCTTTGCCACAACATTCGAGGGTGGCCGTCACGAGCGTCGCGTCAAGAAGATTCCTGTTCAGCAGTAAAGTTCTGAATGGATTAAAAAGAATTAAGGCTGAGTCATCGCATGATGGCTCAGCCTATTTTTATGGAATACGGACATACCACGAAGATTTTTACGACACATGAACAACTTCAATAAATGCACACAAGCGTAAGATACAATCGCAAAATACGGAAGAAGTTGTCGGAAAAGACAGATGAAGTTGTCGGAAAAGATAGTATAGGTTATCGGAGAAGTTAGCTCCGTAGGCCGCACAACAGCTGTTGTGCGCTTGCATAACAGCTGATATGCGCTCGCACAACACCTGTTGTGCATGCGCAGACCAGCTGATGGGCGCCTATAGCAAACCAACATTACTCGCTGATGTTTTTATCAATCATTTTGCCACAAAAAACACAGTCCTATTTGTTATCTTACCGGAACAACCCTATCTCAAAGAAACAAAAAAAGGGATGCCACACTAGGTGACATCCCCCTATGAGAATCAAATACTTATTTGAAGTTCAATCTTTACTTGCTCTCAGCCTCAGCCTGCTTGGTCTCTGCTGCGTTAGGACCATAGTAGCCATAGTAAGCCTGGTAACGGGTGTAACCCCAGTTAGCCTGAGCCTTCTCTGGATCGAGCTGCTTAGCCTTGTCGAGAACCTTGATAGCCTCCTGGTAAACAACCTTGCGGCCGTTAGGATCCTGCAAGTTACCAGCCTTGCTGTTGTAGCATGCACCCAGATAAGTAAGAACAACTACGTTATCCTCCTTTGCAGCAAGAGCCTGCTTCAAACACTTGATAGCGTTGTCTGCATCGTTCTTCTGGATATACATCATACCCTTGTTGGCAAGAGCTACAAAGTTGTTAGGGTTCTTTGCAATAGCTGCGTCCAAAAGTTCAGTCTGCTCCTTCTCCATCTTCAATGAAGAGTACATAGAGTTCAAACCATCGAGAACAACCTCATTGGTCTCGTCCTTTGCAAAGATATCCTTGAGCTTGTTAACATAGGCAAGAGAATCCTCGTGAGTCTTCAAGCCGTCCTTCATCACATAGAGCTTGAGGTTGAGGGCATCCTTAGCCTCCTTCTCGCTCTTCATGGCGATGTCGCAATACTTCTCGCAACGGGCAGCATCCTTAGCCTGGTATGCATAACGGGCTGCAAAGAGAGCAACCTGACCGATATAGTCCTTCTCGCTATCCTTCTGCTTCTGGTCTACAGAAGCGAAGAGAGGCTCATTGTCTGTATCGAGGAATGCACCCCAATACTTCAATACCTCATCAGCCTTATTGTTCTGAGCTGCAGTCTGACCCGCATTAACGAGCTGAACACGAGCACCCCATACACGGCTAGCGTTGTTGTTAAACTTAGGAGCAACCTTACCCTTAGCGTTAGGAAGCTGGTCGTACTTGTAGCACTCAATAGCATTGATCAATGCATTGTAAGCGCCCTCAGACATAGCAGCCTCGTCAACCGGGTCGTTCTTCTTCATGATCTGATTGGTCTGCTGGATGCTCTGCTGGTCATTGAACTGCTTCATAGCGAGATCAACGAGCTTGTTGTAAGCCTTGGCCTTCTCTGCATCGTTAGCCATCTGACCCAAATTCTGCTTAACCAAAGCCTCAGCCTCGGCATAAGACTTAGCCTTCATGACAGCCTTGAGAGCGTCACTGTCGCCTGCGAATGCTGATGTGGCACCTAGTACCATCATTGCAGCTACTAAAAACTTTTTCATTTTTCTTAATGAGTTTAAAAGTTGTTGTTATTTATTTTTTACGCGTCTTTTCTTTTATTCGAAATCTACGTTGCCCGAATCGGTATCCTCAGCTTCAGATGCTTCGTCAGCGAGATGAGCCTCAGCCTCAGCAGCCTCTTCAGCAGTCTTGGCACCTACGGTATCATTCTCTATCTCCTCGCTCTTCTTAGCCCAGGCAGAACGGCTCTCCTCTTCTACAGAAGCCTCAAGCTCAGAACTCATCACCTTGCATACGCTGGCAATGACATCATTCTTCTTGGCAAGATTGATGAGGCGGACACCCTGGGTAGCACGGCCCATGACACGGCAATCGGCTACGGCAAGACGAATCACGATACCACTCTGGTTGATAATCATGAGGTCGTTATCATCGGTTACGTTCTTGATAGCTACCAGTCGACCGGTCTTATCGGTAATATTCAGGGTCTTCACACCCTTACCGCCACGCTTGGTAACGCGGTAATCGAGTACGTCAGAACGCTTACCATAACCCTGCTCGCTCACTACCATCACGGTTTCCTTCTCAGGATCGTTGACAACAATCATACCTACTACAGCATCATTACCCTCATCGAGGCGCATACCACGAACACCGGTAGATGTACGGCCCATTGTACGGATTTCGTTCTCGTCGAAACGGACAGCACGACCATTGCGGTTGGCAATAATCAGTTCGTTATGACCATTTGTCAGACGAACATCTACCACCTCATCGCCCTCTACGATGTTGATAGCTATCACACCGTTGGCACGTGGACGGGAATATGCCTCCAGACAAGTCTTCTTCACGGTACCGTTCTTGGTAGCGAAGACTACATAATGGTTGTTGATGAACTCAGCGTCGTTCAAGCCTCTGAGGCGGAGGAATGCATTCACCTGGTCATCGCTCTCGATGTTGAGGAGGTTCTGGATAGCACGACCCTTGGAATTGCGGTCACCCTCTGGAATCTCGTAGCACTTCAACCAGTAGCAGCGGCCCTTCTTGGTGAAGAACAGCATAGTCTGGTGCATGGTAGCAGGATAGATATACTCGGTGAAGTCCTTATCACGGGTACGGGCTCCCTTAGAACCTACTCCACCACGAGCCTGCTCACGGAACTCTGACAATGGGGTGCGCTTGATATATCCGAGATGACTCACGGTGATAACCACTGGGTCGTTTGGATAGAAGTCTTCTGGATTGAACTCATGGTCATCAGGCTTAATCATGGTACGACGTGCGTCACCATACTTCTCCTTCACCTCGTTGAGTTCATCCTTCATTACCTTCTTGCAGAGCTCAGGATCGTTCAGAATCTGGTTCAAGTAGTCGATAGTCTTCATCAACTCATTGAATTCATTGTGCAACTGCTCCAGACGCAAGCCTGTTAACTGGCTGAGGCGCATATCCACGATGGCCTTACTCTGAAGTTCATCGAGTTCGAAACGCTTCTCCAAGTTGCGCTGAGCATCAGAAGGAGTCTTGCTGGCTCTGATAATATGTACCACCTCGTCGATGTTGTCGCAGGCAATGATCAAGCCCTCGAGAATATGAGCACGCTCCTGAGCCTTCTTCAGTTCGAACTGGGTGCGGCGAATCGTAACATCATGACGATGCTCTACGAAATACTTCACACACTCCTTCAAGCTCAAAAGACGTGGACGACCATTAACAAGAGCGATGCAATTCACTGAGAATGAACTCTGAAGAGCAGTCAGCTTAAAGAGTTTGTTCAGAAGAACATTAGCATTGGCATCACGCTTCACATCAACAACGATACGCATACCCTGACGGCCAGATTCATCGTTTACGTTAGCGATGCCATCTACTCTGCCTTCCTTGGCAAGGTCAGCAATAGCCATCACGAGCTGCTCCTTGTTAACACCATAAGGAATCTCGGTGATAACAATCTTATCATGGTTTTCACCACTTTCAATCTCGGCAGTGGCACGAACCACGATTCTGCCTCGACCCGTTTCGTATGCATCCTTCACTCCCTGGATACCATAGATGGTAGCACCGGTTGGGAAGTCAGGAGCAGGGATATACTGCATCAATCCATCGGTGTCGATGTCAGGATTATCGATATATGCACAGCAACCGTCAATTACCTCACCCAGGTTGTGGGTAGGCATATTGGTAGCCATACCTACTGCAATACCATTACCACCATTTACCAGAAGATTAGGAATCTTGGTAGGCATCACGGTAGGTTCCTGCAGGGTATCATCGAAGTTGTTGGTCATATCAACCGTTTCCTTGTCAAGGTCATCCATGATATGCTCACCCATCTTGGAGAGGCGGCACTCTGTATAACGCATGGCAGCAGGAGAGTCACCGTCAACAGAACCGAAGTTACCCTGTCCGTCAATCAAGGTATAACGCATGTTCCACTCCTGTCCCATACGCACCAGAGCGCCGTAAACAGAAAAGTCGCCGTGAGGGTGATACTTACCGAGCACCTCACCAACAACACGCGCACATTTCTTATAAGGTTTGTCACTGGTGTTTCCAATGCCGAGCATACCGTAAAGAATACGGCGGTGCACAGGCTTGAAACCATCGCGTACATCAGGGAGGGCACGAGCCACGATAACTGACATCGAATAATCGATGTAGCTCGACTTCATCTCCTCCTCAATGTTGATCTTCATGATTCTATCATGATCCATTGTCTGATTTTCGTCCATTTCTTATATTAATGTATTATTGTTTATTCGTTACTTTCAAAACGCCTGTTTTCCATCCGGAAATCGCGTTTAAGGGCATTTCCTTGCGTTCTAAGCCGTTTTACCCTTTTGAAATTCCCGACAAAGATACAAAAAAAAATGATACTAAAACGCTTTAGAGGCGAAAAATCGCATTATTTTAGCATTATTTGTATTTTAGTAATGCAAAAAAGTTGGCATATCATTTGCTATTTTTGAAAATAATGTGTACTTTTGCACTGAGATATTTAAAAATATAAGCAAATATGATAAATCCGTTTTCACATATACAGGACATACTGAACAGAAGTAGCAAAGAAGCAGCACGCACCTTGGGAAGTGAAATCAGCGTGGAGCATCTGATGCTGAGTCTGATCAGCCAGAACGACAGCGATGTCAACAAGCTCCTGAAAGGCGCAGACATCAGTCCGATGGCTTTCAGCGGAGTCCTTAACAGCAAACTGGAAAAGCGTGTGGAAGAAACTCCTGCCGATAACGTGAAGGAGAACAGCCACATCCCATTCAGCCAGATAACAGACAGCATCATCAGAGACTCTATCCGCGAGGCAAACAACTACGAGCACTCCAAGATTGTAGAGCCAAGACATCTGCTGCTTGCCATCTTGAGAAATGACAAGAACCCTGTAGCCAACTGGCTGAGTCAACTGGGCTTAAGCTACGACCGTGCCATCGAAATGCTCTATCCTACTGACAAGGATGATGAGCAGAAGACAGAAGAGCCGAAGGATTTCAAAATGGAACCCCAAACACCAGATTCAGAAACCCCTGATGCTGACAGGCAGGAGGAAGCAGAGAACCTGGAGATGGCAGGCGGAATAGAAGCAGAAGATGACTACAACGAGCAGAACGACATGATGGAAACTGACGAAGAGCCATTCGATATGGAAAAGGACCAGAACCCGATGAGACTGTCTACCCGTTCAAATGGGACTCCGCGCAAAAAGAGCAGCACCCCTACCATCGACAAATTCAGTTTCGACCTGACCAAGGCTGCAGCCGATGGAAAACTGGATCCTGTCGTGGGCAGAGAGAAGGAGATTCAGCGCGTGCTCGAGATTCTGGGTCGCAGAAAGAAGAACAACCCAGTATTAATAGGTGAACCGGGCGTAGGAAAGAGTGCCATCGTAGAAGGATTGGCACAGCTCATCAACAACCAGGAGACATCGCCTATGTTCTTCAACAAGCGTCTGATAAGTCTCGACCTGACTGCCATCGTTGCAGGAACCAAATTCCGCGGACAGTTTGAAGAGCGCATCAAGAATGTCATCAAGGAACTGGAAAACCATCCGGAAATCATCATCTTCATAGATGAGATTCATACCATGATAGGCGCCGGTTCCGGCGAAGGAAGCATGGATGCTGCCAACATTCTGAAGCCAGCCTTGGCAAGAGGTGTCATCCAGTGTATCGGTGCCACCACGCTCGACGAGTATCGCAAGAGCATTGAGAAAGACGGAGCCCTGGAGCGCCGTTTCCAGAAGGTTATCGTTGAACCGACAACACGCGAAGAGACCCTGCAGATACTTCACAACATCAAGGAACATTACGAGAAGCACCACTGTGTGAGATATACAGACGAGGCACTCGAGACATGTGTCAAACTGACAGAGCGCTATATCACCGACCGCCACTTCCCAGACAAGGCTATCGACGTGATAGATGAAGCCGGCTCGCGCGTACATATTAATAATGCAAGTGTTCCTGCTCCATATATCAAGCTGGAAAAAGAACTGAAAAAGATAATCAGCAAGAAGCAGCAGGCTGTAGCAAACCAGAACTTCGAGATGGCAGCCTCATGCAGAGATGCCCAGACCAAGATTGAGAAAGAGATTGAGGACATGAAGGCGCAATGGCAGCAGGGAGAGATTGGCGAATATGTTGAGGTGACAGCCGAAGACATTGCCAACGTTATCAGCATGATGACCGGCGTACCGGCCCAACGCATGGCAGAGGGTGAAAGCAAACGTCTGAAAGACCTGGAACACAACCTGAAGCACAAGGTGATTGCTCAGGATAATGCCATCAACAAGATGGTAAAGACCATTCTGAGGAACCGTGTAGGCTTGCGCGACCCTAACCATCCTATTGGCGTATTCATGTTCCTGGGGCCTACAGGTGTAGGTAAGACCTATCTTGCCCAGAAACTTGCCGAGGAAATGTTTGGTTCGAAAGATTCACTCATCAGAATAGACATGAGCGAATTCTCCGAGAGTTTCAACGCCTCACGTCTGGTAGGTGCACCTCCAGGATACGTAGGCTATAACGAAGGAGGACAGCTGACAGAAAAGGTACGCCGCAAACCATACAGCATCGTATTGCTCGACGAAATAGAGAAAGCCAACGGCAAGATATTCAACCTGCTCTTACAGGTACTCGACGAAGGCAGACTTACCGATGGCAACGGCCGACTCATCGACTTCCGCAACACCATCATCATCATGACCTCTAACGCAGGAACCCGCCAGCTGAAAGATTTCGGCAGAGGCGTCGGCTTTACTTCTGCAGGCATAAAAGGCGGATTGGCGATGGATGAGAAAGACAAAGAGTATGCCCGCAGCATCGTCCAGAAGAGTCTGAGCAAGCAGTTTGCTCCAGAGTTTCTGAACCGTCTCGATGACATCATCACCTTCGACCAGCTGGATCTCAATGCCATCAAGCGCATCATCGACCTCGACCTGGAAGGACTGGTCAAGAGAATAGAAGACTTGGGATTCCATTTCCAGATTACCGAAAAGGCAAAGGAGATGGTAGCCAAGAAGGGATACGATGTACAGTTTGGTGCCCGCCCACTCCGCCGCGCCATCCAGACCTACATCGAAGATTCCGTTTGCGAGATGTTACTCGATGGCACAATGAAGCCAGGCGACACCATCTCGGTAGGCAAAAATTCGAAAAAAGAAGAATTGACATTCAAGAAACTATAATCAGAAGAGGGACTATCCACTGGCGATAGTCCCTCTTTTGTTATAACCCGGTATAGCAACCAACGAACTTTAGTTAATAAGAGTTAACCACGAGAAAAGTTTAGGCAATAATTTCTTATTTCAAAAAATATTCATTACCTTTGCATCTGCTTTTGGGCAAAAAGCCATGATGGCTCAGTTGGTAGAGCAACGCATTCGTAATGCGTGGGTCGCGGGTTCGAGTCCCGCTCGTGGCTCTTTCTTGTGAAAGGAGTTAGTATTTTCCTTCGCGAGATTAGCACATCGGTAGTGCACGGGCTTCCCAAGCCTGTGAGGCGGGTTCGACTCCCGTATCTCGCTCAGAACATCAGTAACCCAGGGTTGAACCCTGGGTTTCTTGTTTTTATTAACATCTTTTCAGCCTTCTATAGCAACAAAATCACTTTTTTCGAGTTATTATATAAATTAAACTAAGATAAAAGAATAATAATGAAGAAACATATCATACTTGTACTGGCGCTCGTCCTGTCTTCAGGGCCTCTTTTCGCACAGAGTTCACACATGACCGATGATCAGGTCATGAGCTTTGTGGTGAAAGAACATGAGCGTGGCACATCCAATTCACAGATTGTTACCAAACTGATGCAGCAAGGCGTAGACATCTCCCAGATTCGACGTGTACGCAATAAGTATCAGAAAATGTCGCAGCAGAACGAGCTCTACAGCACAACCGCTGCAGGAAACGCAGGCAACAAGAGAATGCGAACCAACAATGGTAAACAAAGAGAAGATTACCAGGACAAGGACAATGAGAAGCAGGCTTCAACCTATAGCAATTATCGCATCCAGAGCAAGCAGAACGACAGCTACTATTCATCTTATGATGAGAATAATCCTGACTATGCTAACTTCAGCAAGGAGATGAACGCCCTGGTACCCGATACAGCTACCATGGTTAAACAGATGCAGGCTGAACTCGGCATCAAGCGAAACAAGGTATTCGGCCGTGACATCTTTAATAACAAGGATCTCAGTTTCGAGCCAAATATGAACATCGCTACCCCACAGAACTATCGTCTGGGGCCTGGCGATGCCGTCATCATAGATATCTATGGCGCCTCTCAGAAAACCATCGAGAGCACCGTTTCGCCAGATGGTGAAGTAACCATCGAGGGTTATGGACCGGTCAGCGTTTCAGGCTTGACCGTAGCTCAGGCTAATGCCCGCCTGCGCAATACCGTGGGCAGCAGATACCGTTCAAGCCGCATCAAGCTTACCGTAGGACAGACCAAGACCATCATGGTAAACGTAATGGGCGAGGTTAAGATTCCGGGCACCTATACCCTCTCAGCCTTCGCTACCGTATTCCATGCACTCTACATGGCTGGCGGAACCAACGATCTGGGTACATTGCGAAACATCAAGGTATACAGACACAACAAACTGGTAACGGTTGTTGATATCTACGACTATATTCTGAACGGCAAACTGACGGGTAATGTCCGCCTTGCCGACAACGATGTTATCGTAGTAGGTCCATACGATTGTCTCGTAACCATCGCCGGAAAGGTTAAGCGCCCGATGATTTACGAAATGAAGAAGAACGAGAGTGTCAATTCCCTTCTGAAGTATTCCGGTGGTTTTACAGGCGATGCCTACAAGAAATCAGTAAGACTGAACCGCAAGACCGGCAGAGAACGTGCCGTATATAATATAGAAGAGTTCGACTTCTCCAGTTTCCGTATCGATGACGGCGACTCAATCAGCGTAGACAGCATTCTGCCACGCTACGCCAACACCGTAGAGGTGAAAGGAGCCGTATTCCATCCGGGCATGTACAATCTGGGCGAGCAGATCAACAGCGTACGCACCCTTGTAGAGCATGCCGAAGGATTAACAGAGGAAGCCTTCACCAACCGTGCCGTAATGCACCGCATGAAGTCAGACCGCTCACTCGAAGTAGTAAGTGTAGACATTGCCGGCATTATGAACGGCAAGACTCCAGATATCCCATTGAAGGAAAACGATGTTCTCTTCATCCCTACCCGACAGGAAAAGATTGTAGAGCGCACCCTCACCATCCGTGGCGAAGTGCAGTATCCAGGAGTTTACCAATATGCCGACAATGAGACCCTCGAAGACTTCGTTCTTCAGGCAGGCGGCTTAACCGACAAGGCTTCAACCGTTAATGTAATGGTAAGCCGTAGAGTAATGGATGCCAAGGCTTTACGTCCAGATAGCGTTATCGCCAAGACCTACACCCTATCTCTCAAAGACGGCTTCGTTATCGACGGCACCCCAGGCTTCAAGCTGATGCCATTTGATGAAGTAATGATCCGTCAGAGTCCGGCTTATGTAGAGCAGCAGAACGTATCAATTACCGGTGAAGTGATGTTTGCCGGTCTCTATACATTAGACCGTCGCAACGCCCGCCTGAGTGAACTCTTCAAGAAGGCAGGTGGAGCTACCGACCAGGCATATCTCAAGGGAGCCCGCATCATCCGCAAAGCCAACGAACAAGAGAAGCAGCGCATGGAGGCAGTATTGAAGATGCAGCGCGAAGAGATACAGAAAAATCTTCTGCAACTAGCCTCCAGCAGCAACAATGCCAGTGCCATCTCGCAGACCTCTAAGGATGTAGAGCGTACCAACATAGAGAAGTTCAACGTACCTAGCGAATACCCTGTAGGTATCGACCTTCCAGAAGCACTGGCGAATCCAGGCAGCGACGCCGACATCATCTTACGAGAGGGCGACCGTCTGGTCATTCCTCAGTACAATGGTACGGTAAAGATCAACGGTGCTGTAATGTTTGCCAATACGGTAGCCTACGAAAAGGGCAAGAAGCCAAGCTACTACATCGATCAGGCAGGTGGTTTTGCCTCAGATGCATTAAAGAGCAAGGCATACATCATCTACATGAATGGTAAGGTAGCAAAGCTCTCTCATGGTGCCAAAGTGCAGCCAGGCAGCGAGATTGTCATCCCAGCCAAGTTGAAGCGCAAGATGAGTACCGCAGAAATGATGAGTATGGGAAGCAGCATGAGCAGCATCGCCGCCATGATTGCTACGATTGCTAATATGAGTAAGTAAGAATAATCAAACCCTATAAGTATAAAAAGGAGTCATTCTATGAAATATCCTATAGGAATACAAGATTTCGAAGACTTGCAACGTAATGGTTATGCATACGTTGATAAGACAAACTTCGTATACAAGCTCGCAGATGAGGGCAAATATTACTTTCTGAGTCGCCCACGCCGATTCGGAAAGAGCCTCTTTCTGTCTACTTTGGAAGCATACTTCCAGGGTAAGAAGGAACTCTTCGAAGGCTTAGCCATATATGACTTGGAGACAGAATGGAAGAAATATCCTATCTTCCATATTGATCTCAACACAGCCAACTTTCGAGAGAAAGACAGTCTGTACGCAGTTCTTAATGACTACCTCACAACTTGGGAAAGCAAATATGGAACCCGTGAGTCAGAAGCCACACTTGCCCTTCGTTTCAAGGGTGTGATAGCACGAGCTGCAGAGAAAGAAGGATGTGGTGTCGTTATTCTTATCGATGAATACGACAAACCTATACTTCAGACCTTGCGCGACCCAGAGTTACAGGCGGAACACCGTGCACAGCTGAAAGCATTCTATTCGGTATTGAAGACACAAGACCGGTATATCAAGTTTGCATTCCTCACAGGTGTAACCAAGTTTGGAAAGGTTAGCGTGTTCAGCGACCTCAACAACCTGATGGACATCTCGATGGACCACCGCTATATTAGCATCTGCGGAATGACAGAGAAGGAACTGCTTACGAATTTCAAGGAAGGTATCAGCGAATTAGCCGAAGCCAATGGCGATACAGAAGAAGCCACAATAGCAAAACTGAAGGCAAGATACGACGGATATCATTTCGAGGAAAATACAGTAGGCATCTATAACCCATTCAGCGTACTGAACACTTTGTCAAGACTTCGCTATAAAGACTACTGGTTTGAGACTGGCACACCCACATTTCTGGTTGACTTGCTGAAAATGCACAACTATCGTTTGCCAGACATGACAAAAGAAAGGGTATCAGACGATGTAATCAACAGCGTGGATTCGCTGTCAACCAATCCGATACCTGTGATATACCAAAGTGGTTATCTCACTATCAAAGGCTATGACGAAAGGTTTAAGAAATACCTACTAGGCTTCCCTAACAAAGAAGTGGAAGAAGGTTTCCTTAACTTCCTCCTACCGCTATACTGTTCTGCAGGTGATCGTTCCGCCTTTATGGTCGATGAGTTTGTAAAGGATGTTGAAGCAGGACATATTGAACAATTTATGAATCGGCTTACCGCTTTCTTTGCAGACAACAGCTATCAGGTGGCAGGCGAAGCAGAACTTTACTTCCAAAATGCCCTATATCTCATTTTTAAGATTATGGGATTCCACACACAGGTAGAAATACCGACAAGTGATGGCAGGATGGACGTTCTCATTCAAACTTCCGACTACATCTACATCATTGAATGCAAATTAGATGGAAGCGCCGAAGAAGCTCTGCAACAGATAGAAGTCAAAAACTATGCAGCTCCTTTCGCTATGGATAAGCGAACAGTTGTCAAGCTTGGCATCAACTTCTCCAGCAAGACAAGAGGAGTTGAGAGTTGGAAGCAGAGATAAGTTAACAGCATCGCCATGATTGCTACGATTGCTAATATAAGTAAGAAATTGATTACAAAACAAAAATGGAAAATAATAATAATAACCTTGAGGTAATTGATCTCAGAATCATTATAAAGAAGATATGGGCTAAGAGAAAGCTATACTATATCGTATTACCTATAGTATTTATACTCTCTTGCGCATATATTCTTTGTATACCTCGTACATACACATCAAGTCTTAGTTTAGCACCTGAGGTAAACAACAGTTCAAATATTGGTGGTACACTTGGCTCGTTGGCCTCTTCTTTTGGTATTGACCTTGGAAATATGGAGACAACCGACGCAATTAACCCGATGCTCTACCCTGACTTGATGGAAGACAATGGTTTCGTGGTTGGCTTATTCGATATCAAGGTAACCACAGAAGACGGAAGCGTAAAATGCAGTTATTACGATTATCTGACTAAACATCAAGAGTATACTTTCTGGGCAAAGGGATTTGGTTACATCAAAAAACTCTTTCAAGAGAAGAAAGCAACAGGAGTTTCTAAAAAGATTAATCCTTACATGCTTTCAAAGAAACAAGATGATGTAGCATCAGCCATCCGTAAGAACATCACCATCAATATCGACAAGAAAACTGCCGTTATTACCATTTCCACAGAGGCTCAAGACCCTCTGATTTGCAAGACTATTGCGGATTCCGTAAAAGAGCGTCTTCAGGTATATATCACAAACTACCGAACCAGCAAAGCTCGTGTAGACGAACAATACTATAAGACACTCATGACAGAAGCAAAGCATGAGTACGAAAAAGCTCGCCAAAGATACGGTTCATACGCAGATGCTAATACTGATGTGCAATTAGCTAGTTTGCAATCAAAGCAAGATGATATGGAAAATGACATGCAGCTAAAGTATAACGCTTATAGTGCAATGGTAACCCAATATCAGGCAGCCAAAGCAAAAGTACAAGAACGAACACCAGCCTTTACAGTAGTAAAAGGAGCTGCAGTGCCAATAAAAGCAGCCAAACCAAAGCGTATGCTATTTGTACTGGGAATGCTGGTATTATCATTCTTTATAACTACATTTGGAATCATAAGAAAAGAATTACATTTTACATTATAATGAGATTGTTAGATTCTATTATTAACAAGAAGTACTTATCGCCTTCTAAAACAAACTTGATAAAAAATCTGTATTGGGCGTCACTAGGCAAGGTATGTAACCTTGCCAGTGGACTTATTGTTGGTATTATTGTAGCGCGCTATCTTGGACCTGAGCAATATGGACTTATGAACTATGTTATTAGTTATGTATTTCTATTTCAGACTATAGCCGTATTCGGTTTAGATTCTATAGAAGTAAGAGAAGAAGCCAAAAATGTAACTGATAATAATAATATCATAGGTACAGCTTTTGTCTTAAAATTGATACTAGGAGTAATTATGATGATTGCTACAATAATAACATCATTGTTAATAGAATCAGATTCATACACAACTATTTTGGTGGGAATTTATTCTCTAACCATAGTTCTCAACTCATTTAATGTTATCAGAAACTATTTTACTTCAATAGTACAAAACGAATATATTGTAAAGGCCGAGATAAGTAGAACAGCTATAGGCATAGGATTAAAGTTGGTACTATTATTTTTCAAAAGTTCACTTACAGTTTTTGTAATCGCTTATATGATAGATTATTTATTACTTGCAAGTGGTTACTACATGGCGTATAAATACAAAGTAGGAAGGATTAAAGATTGGATATTTGATTGTGAATATGCCAAGAAGCTACTGAAAGCATCTTTTCCTCTTATGCTTACGAGTACAGCTGTTCTTATGTATCAAAGAATAGATCAAGTGATGATTGGACAAATGCTGAATAAAGAATCAGTTGGTTACTTTGCTATTGCCTCTCGATTTGTTGAGGTATTAATCTATGTACCTATGGTATTAGCACAGACAATTATGCCAATATTAGTGAAATACAAAGAAGAAAGCAAGGATTTATATATAGAAAAGAGCCAAAAATTTATGAATATTTCATTTTGGTCAACATTGATTCTTTCAGCTCTTACATCGTTATTGGCATGGTGGATTGTAAATCTTACTTTTGGGAAGAACTATTTGCCAGCAGTGATAATTCTACAAATTATGTCTTTTAAAGCAGCAAGCGTAGCTTTATCAAATACAGCCGGTACAATGATCATAATTGAAGGAAAACAAAAATATGCAATTGTTAGAGATCTAATTGGTTGTGTTGTATGCGTTTCATTAAATTCTATTATGCTCCCCAAAATAGGAATTTTAGCAGCTGCAATTATAGCTATTATAAGCAATATTGCAGCCGGTTACATAGCAGATGCTTTTATTCCATCTTATAGACGTATCTTCCTTCAACAAACCCAAACTTTAATAATGGGTTGGAAAGATATATTAACTATTAATACATACAAAAAATAAAACAATAATATATGTTACTCATACCATTATTATACTTTATTGGACTCGGAATCTACTTTTATAAGAAGCAGCAATGTTGGAATATCGACATTGCTGCAGTATCATTGCTTGTTCTCATCTCATTTTTTGCAATTCTTATTGATATTAATGACATCTATGGAATGTATGGTATCAATGAAAATCATATTACGCTCCCCACCATCCTATTATTCTGTATACAATGGACTATCATACTATTGCCTATACACTATATAGCAAATTTGCCAATTGAAAAACACCCGGAAGTAAAAACAAAGTTATTGTATATATTAGCAATAACCATTTCAATTGCATCGATCATTATAATATCAACTAGTATGCAAGATATTAAAGAAGCTCTTGTTATGGATGTTGTAGATAGATACAATGACAACATAAATAATGTAAGCATGGGATCAACAGAATCAAATTATTTTATGCTGTTGCCACAGATATTAGTTGCACCACCATTTCCTACTCTTGCACTTTTCATATGGTTTTACCTAAAGACATTTACTAATTGTTCTGTTTATCTAAGAATCACATTACTCATTGCCTCAATTGTTCAGAGCATCGTGTCAATAATTGGAGCAGGAAGAGCTGCTATGGTCTTTTGGATGATTGACTTTTTCCTATTATATAGCTATTTTTACAAATATTTATCAGCAAAATTAAAAAGAAATATAAATATTACATTTGGTATCATAGCTATCATTTGCAGCTGTTCTTTTATAGCAATTACTATTTCAAGATTTGATATTTCGGGCAGAGATCCTATGGAATCTTTATATGGATATGCAGGACAACATATCAATAATTTTTGTGCAGAAATTACAGCTGGCGAAAACTCACCATTTAGCATAGATAGAGAATTTCCACTAACAGCTAAATTGCTCGGACAAAAATTTAACGTCTTGGAACATTATGAAAACATAGCATCCCATGTCGGTATTTTAGTAAACGTATTTGGCACGTTTGGAGGTGAAATATACTTGGACTTAGGTTGGATAGGATATATTATTTTTTTCCTGATATGGCTAATGGGTTATATAGCTATAAAAACGAAATGGTATTGCTTTAAATTTCGCTATTCGTTTATATTTGTAATCCTTATTGCATTCATCAACAAAGGATTATTTTACTGGCCTCTAATGGGACATTACACAACTTTGGCTATTATGCTTATGTTTTTAAATTGCTATTTATTTAAATATATTATAAAATTATGAAAGAAATATTTGCTATTATTGTAACATACAATGGAATGCAGTGGATAAAACATTGCATTGAATCCCTCATGGAGAGCACTGTTCCCATGCAAATTATAGTTATAGACAATAATTCAAATGATGGAACGCTCGAGTTTATTAAAAAAAATTATTCCTCAGTAATCACATTTCCCATGAACAAGAACCTAGGATTTGGGCAAGCAAATAATGTCGGAATCAGCTATGCGCTAGAGAAGCATGCAGATTATTGTTTACTTATAAATCAAGATGCGTACCTTAGCAAGAATGCCATAGAATTAATGCTGGAGGAAGATGACGGTGAATCGTTGTTGTCTCCAATTCATCTAAATGGAAACGGTTCTAAGTTAGATTTAATGTTTAAATATTCGTTAAGAAACAGTAGCATCAAAAATACTCTTTTAGACGACATCCTTGTTGGAAAGAAACTAAAAAACAGCTACGAAATGACTGAAATTTGCGCAGCATGTTGGTTTATGCCTAAAACGCTCATAGAAAAGATTGGAGGTTTCAACCCACTGTTCTATCATTATAGTGAAGATAGCAATTATTATAAGCGTATGTTATACCACCAAATAAAAACGATATTAGTTCCATGTGCTACTGTTTGTCACGATAGAGAAATTCATGGTAATATCGATGTTTATAACAGTAAAATTATCAGACGTGAGCTATTACTAAATGCATGTGATATAAATCAATCATTCACTAAGATTGCATTTAAGTACATCCAAGTATTTTTCACATTCTGTCTTACAGGACGGTCTAAACATAGATATAAAGTAGGGACATACTTCAAGGAAATCAGTTGGATACTTGGAAAGTTAAACAAGATTATAAATTCAAGAAGAAAAGAAAAAGAAATTGGCCCAATATGGTTACAATAAAAATGTGATACAACAAAACCAGGTTATATATATCATCTAAACATTAGTTGTATTATAAAGAAAATGGAGGTATAAAACTATGTCAAAAAGAATATTGATAGATATGCTACCATTCCAACATTCAGGTGGAGTTGGTGGCGCATTGAGTTTCACGAAGGCTGTATACGATTGTCTGTTTGAATATAAAACGGACAATGTCTTTGTTTATGGTATATACGATTCTCATCGAGGAATAGCACAACAATACAACTTGTTCGAATATGCTAAGTCTCATGGTATAGAACTTTATGACGTTTCAAAGAAACCACTTAGAGAATTTATTACAGAAAATTCAATAGACTGTTTTTACATAGCCTTTGGACAATTCTATGAAGGTATTGACCTTACTGGTATCAAGACGAAGGTTATCATGTTCATTCACGATATTTTCGACATCGAACGTTGCGATAATAAAATAGACTATGCCATCACAGACCCATACAAATTAACTATATGGGGGAGATTCAAACGAATTGCCAATCTTGCTTCTGGAAGATATGTCAAACAAGTTCATAATAGATATCATGACATAATGAAATTGTATGCTGCAGAAAATACGATATCATATACGGTATCTAATTATACAGCTAACGCTTTAAAATACTATTTTCCCAAAATCAAGAAAGAAATAAACGTATGCTACTCACCTCTTAGAAAAGCAGAAATTTCAGGGGGTATAGAAAACGCAATACTCAAGGAACTGATTGAAAGTAGAAAAAAATATTTCTTTATGATAGCGGCAAATAGAATATACAAGAATCCAGGTGTTGTCATGAAGGCATTTAAGAGAATAAGTGAAGAATATGATGTTAAATTAGTAACACTAAAATACGGAAAGAGCATCAACAATTCACATATAGATATCAACTATCTCTCTGATGCAGATATGGATTATGCATATAAGCATGCATTGGCTTTGCTATTTCCATCTTTCTTTGAAGGCTTTGGCTACCCTCCTATTGAAGCTATCGTAAATGGGACTCCAGCCATAGCATCAAATGTAACCAGTATTCCAGAAATACTTGGCAATGCTGGCATCTACTTTTCGCCTTTTTATCCAGCCGATTTATATCGGGCAATGAAACTCGTACTTGACAATCCATCTATAAAAGATAACGAGATACAAAAAAGAGCAAAAGAAGTAACAACCCGACAAGAACAAGATTTACATAATCTCATAAAAGAAATATTAAAATGAAACCAAGAATAATTGCATTATATTTACCACAGTTCCACCCAATCCCAGAGAACGACAAATGGTGGGGCAAAGGATTTACAGAATGGACAAACGTAGTAAAGGCCAAGCCTTTATTTAAAGGACATTATCAGCCTCATTTGCCAGCAGATTTAGGCTTTTATGACTTACGTCTGCCAGAAGTAAGAGAACAACAGGCAGAACTGGCCAAAGAAGCAGGCATAGAAGGATTTTGTTATTACCATTATTGGTTTGGCAATGGAAAACAATTGCTAGAGCGCCCATTTAACGAGGTGCTTGCTTCTGGAAAGCCAGATTTCCCATTCTGTATCTGCTGGGCTAACCATGATTGGACCAACAAGACATGGGTTAAAGGTAAAAGCATTCGCAGGGATTCCATGATTATGAAGATGGAGTATTCCACAGAGGATCATATAGCCCACTTCAATGCCCTGTTGCCTGCTTTCCGCGACAAGAGATATATTACGGTTGACGGTAAACCCCTATTTGCTATTTACCAACCTAAAGCTATACCTAACGTGAAGCAGTTCATCGAACTCTGGCAGAAGATGGCAAAAGAGAATGGCTTAAAAGGTATTCATTTCGTGGGCTATACCACAAACTCATCAGGACGTTCAGCAAAGGACGGCAAGCTGTCGCTTTGGGCTACAGATGAGGCAGCCGAACACTATCAGTCGGTACTTGATTTGGGATTTGACGCAGTGCTGCCATCAGGACTTGCCAGAGCACAGTCTATGAGCAAGGGAAAACTGAGAATGCTATTCTATTTCTTGACAAAGAACAGTTTCTTGCCAACCTCTAATATCTGCGACTACAGCGACGTAATGAAACATTACTATGTTGAAGAGGATACATGGGAGAATGTTTATCCGTCACTGTTGCCACAATGGGACCGCACGCCAAGAGCCGGAGTTGCTACCAACCCTCTGATTAATGCAACACCAGAAAAGTTCCAGAAGACAATAGAAGAGGCTATAGGACTTATTAAACATAAGTCACCTGAACACCAAATTCTATTCCTTAAGGCATGGAACGAATGGGGCGAAGGCGATTACGTAGAACCAGATGACCGTTTCGGCCATGGATGGTTAAATGCGATAAGAAATGCGTTGAACACATGTAAATAATAAGATTATGGAGAAGATACTATTTATCGGAGATTGTGGAAACTTCAAAAATACGTCAAATGGAGTTTACGCCAAGAACATTCAGTTGTTCAACCGACTAAAAGAGGTATTTGTGACGCTGAAACACGTTAACACCAACAACTGGAAGAAAAATCCTTCTGTCCTGTTGAATGTTCTCCGTTCTATCTGGCAATATAGAAAGAAAGATATTATCATATCTTTAAACACCTATAGTTCATACAAACTGATAAAGATAGTGAAGAGGCTGTTTCCGTCAATCCGTTTGAACTATTTCGTCATAGGTGGAATACTCCCTAACTTCATCTCCCAACTGGAGATGAAGCAAAGGGAATGCTACTCCATTGTCAAGTGGTTTATGGTAGAAAGTCAAGAAATGAAACGCAAGATGGAGCTTTTGGGATATAAGAATGTTATCCACATTCCTAACTTCAAGAAGATCGCATACATTCCTGAAAAAAGCACAGAAACTTCTGTACCCTTCCGATTTGTATTCTTGTCGAGAATCATCCCTGAAAAAGGATGCGACCTCATCATGGAAGCTACAAGAAGAATAAACAAAGAAATCGGGGAAGACAAATTCCTTGTGCATTTCTATGGAAAGATAGATGATTCCTACGAGTCTCAATTTCTCAAAATCATCAACGAGATTCCAAATGCAGAATACAAAGGTTTCCTCAATCTTGCAGATGTTTCAAACTACGATGTTTTGGCAAGTTACTCTGCAATGTTATTTCCTACATTCTGGAAGGGCGAAGGCTTCCCTGGCATCCTGATTGATGCCATGATTGCAGGAACACCAGTTATCGCTTCCGAATGGGGTTACAACACCGAAATAATTGAAAATGGCACAACTGGTATTATTATCAAAAGCAAAAATGTAGATGAGTTGGCTAATGCTATGAATTCATTTATCTGCAACCATTCAAAGGTAGCAGAGATGACCCGACATTGCAGAATACAGGCGATGGAATATGATACTGCTAAAGTGTTGAACAAAGATCTTTTTGCAAAAATACTAAAGAAAGAAATTGAATAGACTAAAGATTTTAACTACTATTATCTAAGGTAGTGCGCCCATATTATCTAATGGTGTTATAATAAATAATAATACTTTCAGTACAAACTTTCCCATGCTAGCATCTGCCAGCATAGGAAAGATTTATTTTTTCTCCCATATCATTCAACGCTTCCTGCGTGAAATAATTCATCATACCTCCCAGCGAAGTAAAGGTAAGTTCCCCAAAATAGATTTTACCTTCTATATCATAGAAATCTACTCTAACCTGCGGGAAAGGCTTTGCTAGTATTCTGGCATACTCTATCATAGATTCCAAATTCTCCGGACGTTTCAAACCACTTTTTCTAATATTATAATGCTTAGTTATTGCAAGCAAGTCGGAACGATCCTTCCAATCCAAATCATAACATGCAATTTCAGCCTCTCCTCCACTCTTACGGTTAGATATCACCAAAAAAGCATAAGGTTCTCCATTAAAGCACCAAAGTTTATAGTCCACAATAGACTTTTCACCTTCAGGAATAGGTAACAATTCCTCTGCAAACACAAGAGGTGTGATGGAATTATAATGTGGCTCAGCTGATAAAGCACCAATATTCTTTTGTTTCAACCAGCCAGCGGCCTTATCCTTTAATGACTTCATGTCAGATGCTGACATTTTTTTCTTATCACAAATCGCTATATTAGTTCCTTTTCCATCGCCATTGTTAGACTTGAGCATGAAAGCATCAGGAAGTTCATCAAAACAAATATCTGGAACCTTGTCCCATACTGCATACAATTTGGTAAGTATACTTTCCAAACCACACTCCTTAACATAGTCTCTTACCAATACCTTATCTGCCAACCGACTCCACAACGTTGTATCTGTATACAACTTCTGATACAAGATTTTTTCGTTCAAATCGTGAGGATTTTTAAGATTTGGCAGTCGCTTGAACCTTATCAAATATCGCAACTTCACAACTGCAACAGGAAAATTCACCAATATTGCAGCCAATATTTTTTTAATATATTCCATATCTATTTCTTTTGATAAATTCTTATCCAATCAAATATTATTTTTCAATCGTATATAGATGATTTAACACAAGACGGACATACTCTTCGTTATTAAATAAATACTTTTTGCGTTCACTCCATTGATTAATATGCAGAACCACCAGTTCAAATACTTCTTGAGGTTTCATTATCAGCCACTCCTTAAGATCTTCATTATTATGCAATATAAAATCAACGGTTGACAATAGCTCCAGAAGATAATTGGAATAATAACCAGAGAGGAAACTTGCCGTCTTCTTACAAATATCCTCATAAGGTTTATTCTCTTCGTTTGCCAAGAATTCCTGAACATCTCTGAATGTATCAGGTGACAACCAGATAGGATCAAATGGCTTTTGTTCCATCTGTCCTACACCTTTTAGATAACTTCCGTTCAGGTAATGAAGAACAAATCTTACCTTGCCAGAATAAGGACCATAATAATATTGTCTAAATTGTAACTTCAAGCTATCCGCAGCTCCAAATTTTTGCAGGAAATATGCCAACTTTTCTGCAGCAAATTCAGATGCGAACTCACCTTCTGAAACCAAAGAACAGAGCATATATAACAACATGGCTCTTGCCGGAGTCAATTTTACTCGTTCTGATTTCATCAACTCTATAATTGCTTCGTTTGGTTCATAAAGAATAATTTCACAATTTAAATCAGACAGTTGACTGATAATCATCTGTTTTACGATATTCCAATCCAAGCCACCATTATGACTACCCAATGGTGGAATAGCTATAGACTCAATATGATATTCAAGAATCTTATCTTTCAAATCTTTGAGCCCCATCTCTATATAGGAATATTCAGAGGGTTTTCTCCAGGTCGTTTTTGTTGGAAAGTTTACGATGATTTTATTAATCCCATATACATTCTGTTCTTGGGTTATGAACATTGAACCAATGCGAACAAGTTTATCTTTACATGCCTTTCTGTAGAGAATATAATTATTAGGGTAAGCCTCCTTAAATTGCAAGGCTATACCTTTACCCATCACTCCCACTGTGTTTACAGTATTGACAAGTGCTTGAGCTGTACTTTCCAATAAATTGCCTTTTATAAATCTTATCATATCTAATAATAATATTCCGGTTTCACAATAATCTTATCTTTAGGAATCCCATAAGAAATCATTTTTTCTAATGCTTTCTCACTATAAACAAGGAATCCTACTATAAATTGAGGCGGAATTTCATCCTTAAATAATAGCTCGGCCTCTTTTTTTCGTTTTCTATCGTCCCATGGAGATTGATTGAACCAATAGGTTGCATAAACATCTTCTATCTTGACCAAACTATCCAATCGTTGCAAATCAGACTTGGAATAGAATTTACTCATATTATTCAATGCATGGCCATCTGTAAAAACGCAATGTAAATCACTATTAATTACATCCTCTATTCGTATTACGCAATAGACTATCTCATCAGGTTCTTTCTTTGTCAATATACCATTACCATTCTGAATATTATATAACATGGGTGACCTGGGACCAAAATAGAAAGGAATATATTCTGAAAGGAAAGACCCATCTGGTAGTTGCTTCGTTGAACGGGCATCCATAACAGACATATCCCCTATTGGCACAAAACTATCACTTGCAAAAGGTGAATCATTATGTACCAAACCATATTTCATAACATGAGGCATGTTATCTATATGGAGAATTCTAAAAGCATACCTAATATGCTTCTTAAAACTTGCTTTATCTTCCAAAACTAAATTTGATTCTAAATCAATGCAAATATACGTTTTTTATTTGAAACATACAAATATAGTTTGGTCTATTCAATAAAAATTAGTATTTTTTGATATTGTTTTAAATCCTAAAAATTGAAAATCAACTATTATATACGTTCCTATTAAGTACTTATTTCTCTACCATTTAAATTCAGAACAGATATCGGGCATGCGAAACACAATAAAAAGCAAAGGAGAACGTTATCTAAAAAAATTAGAATATGAAAATAGGTAAATATAAAATGAAAGAAGACTTAGTATCAGTCATCATGCCTACTTATAATGCCGGCAAATTTCTTGCTGACAGCATTCAATGTATACTGAGGCAAACATACGAAAATCTGGAGCTTATTATAACTGACGATGCATCTACTGATGAAGATACCATTAAGATTCTGAAGGAATTTGCCCAAGCAGACAAGAGAGTAAAAATAGAACTACTCTCAGAAAACCATGGACCGGGATATGCCCGAAACGCATGTATCAAAAGAGCTGAAGGAAGATACATCGCATTCTGTGATTGCGACGACAGATGGATTCCAGAGAAACTGGAAATCCAAATCAATTACATGTCAGAAAAGAAGTGCGCTCTCTGCTGTGCAACTTATCTTATATGCAATTCCAACTATGAGACCACAGGTATCAATATTCCTCCACGCCGCATCACGTATAAAATGATAAAACGTGACAATAAAATCGGATGTCTCACAGCTATCTATGATACAAAAGCTTTGGGGAAGAAATACTATATGCCTACTATCCGCAAAAGACAGGATTGGGCTTTGTTCATTCAGATTCTTCAACAATGCAAAATATGCTACGCTTATACCAAAAAGCCTCTAGCCTACTATTGTGTAAGAAAGAATTCAATTTCCAGGAAAAAGATGCAACTCATTCACTACAACGTAGCTGTATACGAAACCATACTGAAATTCAGTAAGTTAAAAGCATATTTATACTTCTTTCTGCTGTTTCTTCCAAGCTATGGTTGCAAAATTCTAAAAAGAAAAATCGATTCTAGACAATATATGCGCTCACCAAACGTTTTAAAATAAAACATAATAGAACAAAATGAATAGAGTGCAACTAATGAATTTTACAAATATTCCTTTCGGAATAGAATTTAATAACAACGTTGTAGAAAGACGTTTCATTGCCGATGGCATGAATGTTTTTGAAAGAAACGTAAAACGGGCGGGAGACTGTCTATTAGCTATCAGTGGCTTAATAGTTTTCTCACCATTATTTGCTGTATGCTATTTTCTCGTAAAAAGAGAAGATAATGGACCTGCTATCTTTAAACAAGAAAGAATCGGCCGATTCGGCAAACCTTTCTACATATATAAATTCAGAAGTATGAAAGTGGATGCAGAAAAAGATGGTCCTCAGCTCTTCAAGCACAATCAAGAAACTCGCCTGACTCATATTGGAGCATTCCTTAGGAGACATCACCTCGATGAACTTCCTCAGCTTTGGAATGTTGTAAAGGGCGATATGGCGTTTATCGGTCCTCGCCCTGAACGTAAATTCTATATCGACCAGATTATGGAGCATGATCCTCGATATATTTATCTGTATCAGATTCGTCCAGGAGTAACTTCTTATGCCACCTTATATAATGGATATACGGATACGATGCCGAAGATGTTGAGAAGACTAAGTCTTGACCTCTTCTACCTGGAGCACAGATCCTGGTGGTTTGATGCCAAGATTCTGTTCAAAACTATGATGAACATCATGTTTGGCAAAATATTCTAATGATTAACTGCTGATGCAATAAAGGGGTGAATACTTTTTATATAGTGTATTCACCCCTTTATTGTACCTACTTCTTTACCAAATCCTTATTTAACTGTTGGGAAGGCTCATGCTCAACATAGCATTTCGCACTTCTCGGTTAGGATAGCCTAACATATAGCTGCTACCAACCACCTTCTTGATGGTAAGGTAACCGGACTGATAAAGAAAGAGCTTAGGATCATTCATATTGACATCACTCATTTCCAAATAGTCAGAATCAATCAAACAATTGTCCAGCTCAGGAATCTCGTTGATGAATTTACGCAAGACCTTGAGCAACATTTCATTGGAACCAGAAGCTATCCAATAAGAATTTAGGCGCAGATTAGCCAAGGCATTACATACACTAAAAGGATTGTAAACACCAATGAGACTACGAGAAAAATGATAGCCACCATAGATAGAGCTCATTGTATCCATAAGGGCACTCTTCGTGATAGCATTGTTATCTGCCAATTCTGATAGATGTTCTGAGAAATTACAAATAACTTCATCTTTGGTGAAACCGCATATCGCAGCGTACTCATTACGAAAACTGATATTGACTAACGTATTAAGCATACCAAACATACTGATTTGGGTAAACTTGGTAATGCCAGTAATAAAGACACACTTGATGCAGTAACCATAATCCTTTAAACCTGTAAAGAAGTTACGATATATCTCACGACACGCATCATGATGAATGGTTTCATAGGTATGTAGCAAAGGAGCATCATACTCATCAACTATAATGGCTATCTGTACTTCCGCCTGTTCGTATGCTCTTTGGATAATACCATTTAAACGATTACCTAAAGACTGCTCATCCGGATTTCTGCCATATATCTTCTCGTATGAAGACAATACATTGTTCAAATATTCTGTAAGCGTTTGAGCAGAAGAACCACCCAAACTCATACTGAAATAGATAACAGGACGTTTAACCCACTCCGATTCAAGTTCCATCATTTTGAGACCTTCAAAGAGTTCCTTTCTACCCGCAAAATAACACTTAAGGGTAGAGCACAAAAGAGACTTACCAAAACGGCGTGGACGGCTCAGGTAATTGTATTTAGTACGATTAGCGAGTTTCCAAACCATATCAGTCTTATCAGCATAGATATAATGATCTCTACGCATCTCTTCAAAATCCTGTATGCCTAAAGGCAATTTACTATTCAGTTGCGTCATCTTGTCTCATTTTTCTGCAAATATACGCCTTTTATATGAAACAGCCAAACATTTTCAACTTTTCTTAATTACCGCAGCCATATAGTGATTAGAGCACTCAAATGATACCACCATGTTAGCGTGGTTACAGGTATCGCTGTTATTCGCTTCGTAAGCCAGTGGATTACGGGGCGTAAGTCTCTGACTTTTGCATCGTAAGCTACTGACTTTTGCATCATAAGTCCCTGACTTTTGCATCGTAAGTCTTTGATTTCCGTCTCGGAAGCAACCGACTTTGCTATGACACATGACACTTATGACAGTGATTTCTGAAGATTTACTCTCGCGCGGGCAGGCAGGAACTTTCGGCCTGATTTTTCCTGCCTGCCCGCGTGCGAGGCGAAATGTTGAAAAACTAGTGTCATCGTGTCACCCTGTCACCGTGAACACTGAGCAGAGAATGCTCTGTATAGCTCTCTTCCTATGGGCATAAACTCTCCTCTCTCCGCCTCCGTTGGCTTTCGGAAGTAGAGATCCGTACATTACTGTTTTTGTCGCGACGCCTCCAAAGTAGGTAATAAGGTTCTAATCTGTGTCACACGGTGCAAAGATACAAAAAATAAAATAAATGAGAGTTCCCACTAGTGGGAACTCGTAAACGATAATTACTGTTTTTTAGAATCTTTTAAACGATAAGGACTGAAAAATATAGCAGATACTAGCAAGTTGCAGAAGAATTTGGAGTTGGAAGACACCTTGTCTAACTGTTGGGAAGAATCATACCCAACATAGCATATCGACTATATATTGATGGTAACCATTTTTATAGAGCGCATATCGAATCAAAACTATGATGAACATCCTGTTTGGCAAAATATTTTAGACATCGAACGCTGTGAAAGGGAAAAAGACGGTTTCGTGACAGTTTTTCCATTTCACAGCTTTTTATTTGGCATTATTTATATAAAAATCTGTTTTCCCGTACAAATAGAAAAGACTCCGCAAAGGGTTTTTAAAACTTTTTTTTAAGTTGATGGCAATTTTGTTGCCATTTTATTTTTTTGTTTCAATTTTTTTTAGTACCTTTGCAAACGTTATCCTGAATACAATCTTTTTACCTTAAAGAAAACTAATACCTATTGAATGTAGAGCAGTTGTCTGAGAAGATAGCTGCTCTTGTCTTTTTTATAGCTCCCCATATAATAAATACCGCAAAACATCCGTTTTTATTTATAGAAACAAGTCTTATCACTTGTATAAATCATCACAGAAGAAACAATGGAAACAAAAGTTAAGAAGATTCCTTATCTCAACCTGAAGGCTATCAATGAGCCTTACGAGAAGGAGATAAAGGATGCTATCAACAGGGTGGTCAACAGCGGATGGTATCTGCAAGGTGAAGCCGTAAAAAGGTTTGAAAAATCGTATGCACAGTTTATCGGTACAGAATACTGCATCAGCTGCGCTAACGGGACGGATGCGCTCAAACTGATGCTGATGGGCGAACTGGCTATCGGAAATCTGCAGAAAGGTGATGAGGTGATCGTGCCTGCCAACACTTATTTCGCCACCGTACTTGCCATCAGCAGCGTAGGACTGACACCTGTATTGGTGGATGCCAATATCGACACATTACAGATAGATGACCAACTGATAGAAGCCCGAATCACACCGAAGACCAAAGCCATCATGATTGTTCATCTCTATGGCAAACTGGCATGGACTCCGAAGATTGCTGAAATCTGCAAGAAGCATCATCTCTTGCTTTTCGAAGACAATGCGCAGGGATTCGGATGCTCCACTACTCTATCTGATTCTTCTGAAAAAACATCGAAAAGAAGATATACCGGAAATCTTTCGGATGCTGCCGCCCACAGTTTTTATCCTAGCAAGAATCTGGGAGCATTGGGAGATGCGGGAGCTGTAACTACCAATAACAGGGAATTGGCGGAAGCCATCATGTCACTACACGAATATGGAAAGATAGAAGACGGCATCTTCAGATACCAGGGCGTCAACTCGCGCATGGATGAGATTCAGGCTGCGGTACTGAATGTGAAACTGCAATATCCTGAGAACGAACAGAAAGCGAGATACAGACAGGTGCAGCTATATCTGGAGCATCTGGATGACAGCATCAAGGACAGATGCATCGCTGCGAAACTCATCTCTCCTGCTCATGAAAATGTTTTCCACGTCTTCCCTTTCCTTACCCCGAAGCGAGACCAACTGAAAGCTTTCCTGGCTGAGAATGGGGTCGGCACAAAGATTCATTACTTCCGCCCACCCTATCTGCAGCCATGCTATCCGGAAATGAATCATCTGGAATTTCCGGTAGCCAAGAGAATAGCTGACGAAGAACTGAGTCTGCCTTGCAACTCATCGCTCAACGATGAAGATATCATCAGAGTAAGCAAACTCATCAACCAGTTCTTGGTTTAAAGGTACTGCACCTTGGCACCGATAGAGAGGCCGAAGACATCCCAGAAACCGGCATTGCCATTACGGTAGAAACGCATAAAGTAGATATCTGTTGTACCCAACTCATAGAAGAACGTGATACTCTTGATACGCTTACGTTTATTGTGCGGAATATCATACTTAAAACGTTCACCCAAGGCGATATTAGGACGGACTCTGGTAGAGAACGGATAGTAGCCGCTTTCATACTTGGTAGGCTGCTTAGTCCAGAAATCATGTCCGAACACCGTATTGAAATACAGGCTGCACTCCAGCGGTTCAAACCACCAGCCCTTACCGATATTGCGACGCCAAGGAATGAAATTCTCCTTGAGCGTCATGGTTAACTTCTCATCGTCAGAACTGAACTTCGGGATGTAGCCAAACAAGAGCTGCGTTTCCCACTGGCGGCGCTTACCATATTCCCATCCGATACCCAGCGAAATGATACCCATATTGCCACAGGTCTGAATGATACCACTAGTAGGTATCAGCAAATTCCAATGCTTACGGTAGCGCATGACGCGGCGGTCATATCGGGTCAGTTTGCCATCCGCCAACACCAGCGTATCATGAACGATACTATCCGTCAGTTCCAACTCCTCACTTTTCCCGGTAACCTCATCGGCAGCATGAACCTGTACAGAACCTGCAGCAAGCAAAGCTCCCAGAATGAATATATGCTTAAAACTCAATAATTTCATAACGATAACCTTTTGGAGTAATGGTGAATATATAGTATTGATGCTTAGCGGCATTGGCCACCTGATAATAGATGATGCCATCGCCATAAATGTCATTTTGCTCGGTATGATGACCATGACCGTAAAGACAGCACATCAAACCTGGGAACTGATGCGTATAAAAATTGAAGACCTTAGCTACATTATTATTAAACTGCTCTGAATAAGGGGCAGCATGCATACAGACAATGGTACGCGAAAAGTCATCTGCATCTGCCTTAACCTGCTCTTCCATGAAATCGAAATTAGGTACAGGGCGGGAATAGTCAAACTCAATAGCATTGGTATTGAGGCAGACAAACTTTACCTTACCGGCGATGAAACTGAAATCCGGATTACCAAAGATTTTCTCATAAGCCTGGTTACCTGTTCCCAAACAGTCATGATTACCCAGCAGAGCCACGAAAGGTATCTTCAACTTCTGAAGATGGTCACGGGTCCACTGAAACTCACGGGTAGCACCAAAGTCGGTAAGGTCTCCACAATGAATCACGAAATCGAGGGAATCACTGCGACGATTGATATCATTAACCTCACTCTTCAAATCATCCAACCACTGGTGCGAATCGCTGATCATAGCAAAACGGATTGTATCTTTCGACTTTACTGCAGCCTCAATCTTCTGAATATTGGTAACATTCAGATTTCTATCGCCGTCGATTTGCACATCATACGGATGAACATCGAAGACGGTATCGCAGGATGCCACCATACAGAGACAACAGGCAGCCAGGATATAGGGAATAATTTTATGCATTCTTGTCTTATTTATCTTTAAAAACTCTTTTTTTATAACTCTTAAATACTACTTTTTCTTCTTTTTCAACCTTGCATAGAAACCTTGCAACCTGCCAGGCTGACAACCGGCATCGAGCAGTTTCTTCAAATCACGATAGGCTTCGTCTTTTCTTCCTAGCTGAATCAGAATGTCAACATGATTGAAAGCAAAATCCTCATTACCGGCATCCAACTCCATCGCCTTAGCGTAATCAAACTCTGCCAGTTCAAGCATTCCCCTCTCCTTCTCCATGCCACCTCTTGCAGCATAAGCCATCGCACTGTCAGGGTATTGCTCTATCAGGCTATTGATGCCGTCGTATGCCTCGGTATAATGCTTATCTTTCTCATTGAGCAAAGCCAGACCGAGTTGAGCCTGGAAATTGCCAGGAACAAGTACCAGAAGATTCTGATAATCGAGACGTGCAAAGTTATAACGGAGCAACTTCTCATTGACAAAGGCACGATAGAACAAACCGGCGATATTGGTATTGTTCAGAAAGAGTACCTTATCAAGATCATCCTTGGCATATTGCCACTGCTCCAACTGGATATTCCAAGCAGCCTTTTTCAGTCGCAGATCGATACTGTCGGGATGATATGCAAGCACTTCTGTAGCCTTGGAGAGTGAATCGCGCAAGGCTTTATTCTGAGCAGCACGTGCCTTGTCGGCATCTACGTTCTGCGCAGATACAGACAAAGAAACCATCGATGCCAATAATAATGTATAAAAACTTTTCATGGTGCAAAGTTAAGAAGACTTTTGCAAACTGCCAAATAAAAAACTATAAAACTTATTTGAGTTTACAAAAAGAACTAAATTTCAGAAAGACAGGACAATCAACAAGAAAAGAAGGTGTGTCATAAGCCACTTCCCTTACGCCCTGAAAGGGCAGAAGCTCTTAGCCCGTCTTCGGCTGCCATTGTTTAAACTTATGACACACCCTCTTTTATCATCAAGCGCCGAAAAATCCATTTACAGATTAAGCATTCTTAATCCAGTTAACGATCCATGCGCCAACCTCAGTTGTGCCATACTGAGCACCGCCCTCAACCTGAATCTCAGGAGTGCGGACATTGGCATCGAGAGAAGCATCTACTGCCTTGCGAATCAAGGCACCCTCCTCGTTCAAACCGAAGTGCTCCAACAACATGGCTGCAGAAAGAATCTGAGCTACAGGGTTAGCCAGGTTCTTGCCAGCTGCCTGTGGCCATGAACCATGAACAGGCTCGAACAATGGTGTGTGCTCACCGAGAGAGCTGGATGGCTGCAAGCCCATAGAACCGGTAATGCAAGAAGTCTCATCGGTCAGGATATCACCGAAGGTATTCTCTGTAACGATAACATCGAAGAATGTAGGCTCAGTCAATACGCGCATAGAAGCGTTGTCGATGAACATATAATCGGTGTTTACCTCAGGATACTGTGGCTCCATCTCCTTGGCAATCTGACGCCAGAGACGAGAAGATGCCAATACGTTTGCCTTATCTACTACTGTCAAGTGCTTGTTGCGCTTCATGGCAAACTCGAAAGCTACCTTCAGGATGCGCTCAATCTCAGGACGGGTATAGATATCTGTATCGTATGCCTTGTCGTTATCCTGATACTTCTCACCGAAGTACATACCACCAGTCAACTCGCGGATAACTACGAAGTCAGCACCCTTCAGGAGTTCATCCTTCAATGGTGACTTGTGGAGCAGGCAATCGAATGTAGCCACTGGGCGAACATTGGCGAAGAGGCCCAACTTCTTACGCATAGCGAGCAAACCCTGCTCAGGACGAACCTTGGCTGTAGGGTTGTTGTCGAAACGTGGGTCACCAACGGCTGCGAAGAGTACAGCATCAGCATCCATACAAGTCTTGAAGGTCTCCTCTGGGAATGGATCACCTACCTCGTCGATAGCGTGAGCGCCGCAGATAGCCTCGTTGTAAGTAAACTCGTGGTTGAACTTCTCTGCAATGGCCTGCATAACTGCTACGCCCTGCTTCATAATCTCTGGTCCGATACCATCACCGGCGAGAACTGCAATGTTTAATTTCATCTTATTTGATTTTTTAATTGTTTTATTGTTTATAACCTTCGGAGATAATTCTGTAATCTTCGGAGATATTTTCATAATCTTCGGAGATATTTTCATAATCTTCGGAGATAATTTCGTAATCTTCGGAGATATTATTCCATATCCAGATTTCGAGGCGAAACAGCCTGATCATCGCTCTTATCTGCCTCGTACATATTAATCATTTTCAGCGTTGCCTTGATAGCTGCTTCTGTCTGGTCAGCATCCAAGCCTCGAGTGCGCCAGATACGATCTCCTTCACGCCAGGTGATGACGGTCTGAACGAGGGCATCGGTACGGCCACCAGGTGGGATGGTTACCTGATAGTTGTCGAGCTTAGGGAAGGTCTTGCCGAGCTTCACCTTATAGATATTGCGGAGGGCTTTCACGAAAGCATCATACTGACCATCACCGGAACTCTGGTCTTCATACTCCTTGCCATCGATTTCTACCTTTACACTGGCTATTGGCTTCAAACCATATGAGGTTGATACCATGTAACTGATCAGTTTCACCTTATCCTCTGGAGCTCCATGCTTCAATACATCACTCACGATGTATGGCAGGTCGTCCTGGGTTACCAGTTCCTTACGGTCGCCGAGTTCGGTGATTCGCTTGGTCACAGCCTTGGTCTGCTCAGGAGTCAGCTCCAAGCCCAGCTCGTTAAGGTTCTGCACGATATTCGCCTTGCCAGAGTTCTTACCCAACGCATACTCACGATGTCTGCCGAAACGCTCAGGTACCAGGTCGTTGCAATAAAGCTTGTCCTTGTTGTCACCATCGGCATGCACACCAGCTACCTGGGTAAAGACGTTATCTCCTACTACCGGAGTATTCGGAGCCACGGCAATGCCACTATATCCTTCAACCAATCGGGAAATATCGTTCAGACGGTCTTCCTTAATATTGGTCTTTGCCTCGAACATGTCTTTCAGAATCACCTGAACACTTGCCAATGGTGCATTACCACAACGCTCACCCAGACCATTCACGGTAACGTGAAGACCCTTGGCGCCGCTCAATACGGCAGCCAGCGAGTTGCTCACAGCCAGATCGTAGTCGTTATGGGCATGGAAGTCGAAGTGAGAATTCGGATAACGGCGCACCATCTGGCGCATATACTCCACACACTGCAATGGGTTCAGAATACCCAACGTATCAGGAAGAAGGAAGCGCTTGATAGGCAGTTTTACCAACTCATCCATCATCATGAAGAGATAGTCACGACTGTCACGCATACCGCTCGACCAGTCCTCCAAGTAGAGATTCACGGTGAATCCCTTGCTCAAAGCATAGTCGATGGTCTGCTTGATATGAGCGAGATGCTCCTCAGGCGACATCTTGAGTTGCTGGGTGCAGTGCTTGTAGCTACCCTTAGCCAAGAGGTTGATGACATGACCGCCGCATTCAGCAATCCAATCCACACTCTTGTTGTTATCCACGAATCCCAATACCTCAACGGAATCCAGCTTACCAATGGTCTTGGCATAACGGCAAATGCGAGCGACAGCATCCTTTTCGCCTTCCGACACACGCGCTGAAGCCACCTCAATGCGATCTACATTGATGTCGTGCAACAGCATTCTTGCTATCATCAACTTCTCGTGAGGAAGGAAACTGACACCATTGGTCTGCTCGCCGTCGCGCAGCGTGCAGTCCATGATCTCAATCTCCTTGATGCGGGAATTATCTCTCTTTGCGTTAACGTTCATAATTACTTGTTTTTAGCTTCCCAAGCCTCAACCTTGTCGCGGTTCTGAACGAGGAAGTCTACATCGTCCAAACCATTCTCCAAACAGTGTTTCTTGTAGCCGTTGATTTCGAAGTGCTCGCTCTTGCCAGTAGCAAGATTGGTCACGGTCTGGTTAGGAAGATCTACCTTCACCTCTGTCTTGTGATCCTTGTCGATGCTCTCGAAGAGTTCCTTCAGGAATTCCTCGCTTACTACTACTGGCAATACGAGGTTGTTCAACTCGTTGTTCTTGTGGATATCAGCAAAGAAAGAGCTGATGACTACACGGAAGCCTGCACCTGCGATAGCCCAGGCAGCATGCTCACGGGAAGAACCGGAGCCGAAGTTCTTGCCTGCTACGAGGATGACACCACTGTAAGATGGGTCGTTCATCACGAAGTCTGGCTTTGGAGTTCCGTCGGCATTGTAGCGCCAGTCGCGGAAGAGGTTGTCGCCCATGCCCTCTTTATCGATGGCCTTGAGGAAACGGGCTGGGATGATCTGGTCTGTATCTACATTCTCCAAAGGAAGAGGAATGCAGCTTGATGTAATTACATTGAATTTCTGTTTCATTTCAATTTAACATTTAACATTGAACACTTAACATTACATAAACTCTCTTGGGTCGGTAATCTTACCTGTAATAGCGGCAGCAGCTGCTACGTATGGACTGGCAAGGATGGTGCGGGAACCTGGTCCCTGACGACCCTCGAAGTTACGGTTGGATGTACTTACAGAGTACTTGCCTGCAGGAATCTTATCATCGTTCATTGCCAAGCAGGCAGAGCATCCAGGCTGACGGATTTCGAAGCCGGCAGCCTCAACAATCTTATCAATTCCCTCTTCACGTATTTGTTTATCAACCAACCATGAACCTGGTACAAGCCAAGCAGTTACACCATCTGCCTTCTTCTTTCCTTTAACAAGAGAAGCGAAAGCACGGAAGTCTTCAATACGACCATTGGTACATGCGCCCAGGAATACATAATCGATAGGATGACCCTCGAGTTTCTCGCCTGGCTGGAAGCCCATATAGTTGAGGCTCTTCTTGAAACCAGCCTGCTCTTCCTCAGGAATCTCATCGAGCGTTGGGATGCTTTCGGTGATGCCGATACCCATACCTGGGTTGGTACCATAGGTGATGCGTGGTTCGATATCCTTTGCCTCGAAAGTCAACTCCTTGTCGAAGACTGCATCATCGCCACTCTTCAAGGTCTTCCAGTAAGCCACAGCCTTGTCCCACTCTTCACCCTTAGGTGCATATTCACGACCCTTGATGTACTCGAATGTTGTCTCATCAGGAGCTACGAAACCACCACGGGCACCCATCTCAATAGAGAGGTTACAGAGGGTAAGACGACCTTCCATAGACATATCTTTCACTACATCGCCACTGTACTCAACGAAGTAACCGGTAGCACCTGAAGTAGTGAGCTGGCTCATCAGATAGAGAGCAACGTCCTTGGCAGTAACGCCCTTGCTGAGCTTACCGTTGATGCTGATACGCATAGACTTTGGCTTGCTCTGGAGAATACATTGTGAAGCCATCACCATCTCGACCTCAGAAGTACCGATACCGAAAGCTACGGCACCCATTGCACCATGAGTAGAAGTATGAGAGTCACCGCAAACGATGGTCATACCAGGAAGAGAAAGACCCTTCTCTGGACCTACTACGTGGATGATACCATTATCCTTTGTGTTCATGGCAAAGTGAGTAACACCGAATTCAGCGGTATTCTTTGCCAAGGTATCTACCTGCTTCTTTGAGATAGGATCCTCAATTGGTTTATCCTGATCGTGGGTTGGAGTATTGTGGTCAGGCATACAGAAAATCTGGTCTGGACGGAACATCTTGAGTCCGCGTGCTCGCATACCAGCGAATGCCTGAGGTGATGTTACTTCGTGACAGTAGAGACGGTCGATGTAAAGCTGTGTAGGACCGTCCGGAACAATCTGGACAACGTGCTTGTCCCAAATCTTGTCGAATAATGTATTCATAATATCTCTTGTTATATATATGTTTATCTAATCTTAAACTTGTTAATACAATCAATGTAAGCCTCAACAGAAGCTGTAACGATATCGGTATCAGCACCGAAACCATAATATACATGACCATCGTATTCTACCTGCATGTGAACCTTGCCCACATCATCAGAGCCCTTGTCGATAGCCTGGATGGTGAACTCCTTGAGATTCATCTCCTTGGTGATGACCTTCTTGAGAGCATTGATAGCAGCATCTACCGGACCGTTACCAGATGATGCAGCCTCAAACTTCTGACCTGCAATATCAAGACCGATACTTGCCACGCTCTTCACGCCCTTACCTGTAGTAACCTGCAACCAGTCGAGCTGAACACCATGCTTATCGGCAGAATCAGCACCGGCAAGCATCAAAACATCCTCATCGGTAACTTCCTTCTTCTTATCAGCCAGTTGGAGGAACTTCTTGTAAATCTTGTCGAGCTTCTCCTCATCATTAATCTCTACACCATTGACATGGAGACGGTACTTCAATGCAGCACGACCAGAACGGGCTGTCAATACGATAGCATTGTCATCCAATCCCACATCCTTAGGATCAATGATTTCGTAAGTCTGAACATTCTTCAAGACACCATCCTGATGGATACCGGAAGAATGAGCAAATGCATTGCGACCCACGATAGCCTTGTTTGGCTGGACAGGCATATTCATCAGGCTGCTCACCATGCGTGAGGTAGGAATAATCTTGGTGGTATTGATGTTGGTATCAATATCGATATGCTTGTGACACTTCAGAATCATGGCAATCTCTTCGAGCGAAGTATTACCTGCACGCTCACCGATACCATTGATGGTAACCTCAACCTGGCGTGCACCATTCAAAACACCCTGCAGGGTATTGGCAGTTGCCATACCGAGGTCGTTATGACAGTGGGTAGAAAGGCGTGCCTTGTCAATGCCATCAACATGCTCCATGAGATACTTGATTTTGTCACCATATTCATCAGGCAGACAATAACCAGTAGTATCAGGAATGTTCACTACAGTAGCACCCGCCTTGACAACAGCCTCTACGACACGAGCCAGATACTCATTATCAGTACGGCCTGCATCCTCAGCATAGAACTCTACGTCCTCAACATACTTTTTAGCATACTTGACAGCAGCTACAGCACGTTCGATGATTTCCTCGCGGGTAGAATTGAACTTATACTTGATATGACTGTCGCTGGTACCGATACCGGTATGGATTCTCTTATGCTTGGCATACTGCAAAGCCTCAGCAGCACAATCAATATCTTTTTCTACGGCACGGGTAAGTGCACAAATAGTAGGCCAGGTTACAGCCTTAGAGATTTCTACCACTGAATTGAAGTCGCCCGGACTTGATATTGGAAATCCAGCCTCAATTACATCCACGCCCAACTGCTCCAGTTGCTTTGCCACCTGAATCTTCTCAACTGTGTTCAACTGACATCCAGGAACCTGTTCGCCATCGCGGAGGGTCGTGTCGAAAATGTATAATCTGTCACTCATATCTTTAAAATTTTAAATTTACACCTTATTATATATATAAGAGCTACACATTCAGAACGCACTACGTTTATATAGCAATCCGTGCAGAAGCATCAGATAAAGTAAAAAGCCTTCCCCCACTCCATAGACGGAAGTGTAGAAAGGCTTTTAATATCTTATGCGATGAACTATACGCACACCTTATCACTTCCGCCCACAAACTGCAGTCGAAGTCGAATAATAATGCTTGTAATGTTCAACAATGTTGTTCTCATATCTATCTTATTATGTTATATTCTTAAATTCGCATGCAAAGGTAACACTTTTATTTGATACTAGCAAACAATTTATAACTTTTTTAATAGAAATGATAACAAATTTCTATAACCTTATGGTTTTTTCACCCAAAAACGTTAATTCTGTGCAAGAATTTGGCGAAAAAGCCAGTTTGTGAGTGAAAAATTGACAAACTCTAACCTTAGAAAGGCAGATTCTCTGCAGGCGGCGGTGGTAGCGGACTACCATCCTGCCCTCCGCCATTCATCCTAGAGCCTACAATCTCACCACCTTCTTCGACAGGTGCTGCTGCAGCATCCTGCGGATCCTGGAATCGGGTAAATTCTCCACGGAAGTTCAGGAGAACATCTCCAACAGAGCCCTTACGGTGCTTGGCAATGATAATCTGTGCCATACCATGAAGGTCATTACCCTTTTCATCCTGATAGATGTGATAATATTCCGGGCGGTGAACGAAAAGCACCATATCGGCATCCTGCTCGATGGCACCGGATTCACGGAGGTCACTCAATTGAGGTCGCTTTCCTTCCAATCCCTCACGGTTCTCTACATTACGGGAGAGCTGCGAAAGAGCAAGCACAGGAATATTCAGCTCTTTGGCAATACCTTTGAGCGAACGGGAAATGGTAGATACCTCCTCCTGACGGCTACCAAACTTCATACCATTGGCATTCATCAGCTGGAGATAGTCGATCATCAACAGTTTAACACCCTTTTCCCTTACCAGTCGGCGCGCCTTGGTACGGAGTTCGAAAACTGAAAGACCAGGCGTATCATCAATATAAATAGGTGCACCTGTCAGTTTTCTCAGTTTTTTATCCAACCGTTCCCATTCTGGCTGTTCCAATTGTCCGTTCAGTATTTTTTTACCCGAAATCTCGCAAACATTCGAGATGAGTCGGTTCACCAACTGAACGTTATTCATTTCCAGAGAGAAGAATCCGATAGGCACATCATAATCTACCGCCACATTCTTGGCAATACTCAATGCAAAGGAAGTCTTACCCATGGCAGGACGACCGGCGATAATCACAAGGTCGGACGGTTGCCAACCTGATGTCATATCATCCAACCCACGATAACCCGTAGGAATACCGGTAAGACCACCCGAGTTCTGAGCGGCACGCTGCAAAATGGCAACGGCCTCCTTAACAACCGGATCAATCTGTGTATAATCCTGCTTCATATTGTTCTGCGAAAGCTGGAAGAGTTCACCTTCAGCTTTCTGCATCAGTTCATCCACATCCACACCTTCTTCATATGCCATCGTCTCGATGTCGCCGGCATAATGAATCAGCTGGCGCTGCATATATTTCTGCGCCAGGATACGGGCATGCGACTCTACATGGGCAGCCGAAGCCATGCCTGCAGAAATATCCATGAGATATTGTGCTCCTCCCACCTTATCCAGTTCGCCAGTCTTGGCTAACTGATCGGCAAGAGTCATGATATCCACAGGCCGTTCCTCCATGTTCATCACCTGGATAGCCTGATATATTCTCTTATGACGCGGGTCATAAAAAGTATCCGGCTTGAGCAACTCCGACACCACCGAAAAGGCATCAGAATCTATCATCAAGGCACCCAGTACCGCCTGCTCCACATTCACAGCCTGCGGCTGCAAATGGGCATAGGTTGGATCTATCTGTACCTTATTCTTATTTTTATTATTCTCCGCCATCTTTATTGTTTTTTCCTTTCCTCGAAAACTTTTTTTGTTATAAATTCCAATTCTATAGGCGCAATACCACGATTATCGAGCCAATCTCCCATCTCGAGCAGGCCGAATGCATCTATATCTTCCTTAGGGGAAAAAGCTGCATGACCAGATGCTTCATTCAAAAATCTGATAGCTGCAGTTCCTCCCTTTTTCACGAGAACGCAGAGTCCATAATAGAAAAATTTCATAGACTCCCATCTGTGGTCTTGTGGTTTGGAAACTTTGCTCACCATCGCAGATAACATTTTCATGAACATGCGTTGCTTATCATCCTTATCCATATCTGTCATGTCAGAATTCAATATTTCCCTGATCTCATTATCATCACTATTTTGCAGATAAGGTTCTATTAAAGCCATTGCATGGTCAATGTTTTTATCGCCTTCCGATTCTGAAAAGAGCAAAGAGAAAGCCAGTCTGCATTCAACCTGTTCTTCCTTAGGATACTGTTCATCCATCTGGAAAGCCCATTCCAAAGCCTCTTTATAATGATGGAGTTTCAATAAGAGATCGGTCTTTTTCAGCTTGAGCTTAAACTGCTTACTCTCATCTGATTCTTCTTTAATCAAGCAATTCAATGTTATTAAAGCCGCTGGGTCTTTTATCTCTTCTTCTATTTCTAATTTCAACTCCGTGGCAGCCTTATAAGTTGGGCTTGTATTCTTAATCACATAGAGATGTTCAAGCGCTTCATCATATTTTTCCTCCGATTTGTATGCCAATGCAAGCATCATATGCTCTTCGTCGGTATATTTTTCCAGATTACGCAAAATCTTGCTAACAAAGGCATAGTCACCTCTTTTAGCAGAGAAACGGGCCAGCGACAGGCGATACTTGTCATATTCCGGTTTAGCAAACAGTCCCGTAGTAAAGAAAGGAATTTCCTTCTGCACTTCGAAAGGATTATCAAATGCCTTCCTCATTGGAGAGAGAGTATAGAATCGGTAGAGGTCCTGCACATAGCGATGACGAACCCTGATTGCACGTTTCTTCTTTTCCTCTTCAGAGAGATTCTCTTCATGTTCCATTACCGAATCAAGCAGTGTGACATTTTCAGAATCCTTTGCTTCTGTAGAATCAGTCTCATCCTCTACTGGCTCTTCGGTATTCTGCTCTTTTTCCACCTCATCTTCTTCGTCATAAAAAACAGGACCAGACACCATATTTTCCGGGGTAACATCCAATGATTCAATAAATTCCTTAGATGTATTATTCAATGAAAGAATGATGCTATACAGATCGGTATCACACATAGAGGCGCCTCTCAAGAGATTGTTGATGAAATTGCGATGCTGTTTCATCGTAGCCCGAACATTCTTGAGCGTAGAATTACGGACATAGAAAGGAACAAACCAATTATAGAGTGAATGGAAATGACCGAAGCTCTTCTGGTTGGCAAACTGATGATAATAGACATCAACTCCTATATCTTCTGAATTCAACATATAGTCGAAGGCTCCCTTAAGGGCATCATCAGGATTCTCCCCATCTGCTGAGAAGCAATTAAGTCCCAATTCACCCGTTTGGTCTATCTTTTCGGCCAAATCCTGAGTAAAAGAAGTGAACATGGTCTTCACCACGGAATGCATCATCTCCTTGCTATCCTTTTTACTTGTAAGACATAGACGCATCTGGCGTTGGAGATCAACACAGGCTGCCAAAAATTCATCATCCATGATCAAGCCAGCAGCAGAATCCCAATATTTCTGTTTTTCACCCGAATTGGTTATTGCACAGAAAACGAAACCCACCAAAGCTCGCTGACGAACACTGCATGTACAGTCGTCAGACTTGATTAAGCGCATCAAGACTGCAAGTCTAGAGGCATCCATGAATACAGAGCATGACAATGAAACAGCCGAAACTATCATATTGATGGTGTATGGATCTACCAAATCGGAAGCGATGATATCAAGTATATTCTTGACAAAATCATCATTCCAGTCTTCAGTTGTCAAAATATAAGAAAACACCATATTGCGATAGGCATTAAGCTGCTCTTGTATCTTTTGTCTTTCCTCGTCTATCTGTTCTTCAGACAAGTCTACCTTCAAATTTAGCATAGCTTCATCTGTAGCAAATTTCTCAAAGGTTTCCTGTACCTCATCAAAACTTTTCAGATTCTGAGCTCTTTTGTTAAGTGCAACAAACGTAGGCTCATTTGCCAAAATCCAAGCGTGACGCACTTTACCAAAGAACTTATCAGTATCAAGATCTAAAGTTTGAGCAAGATTATAAAGCTCTCGGTGTTTAAGCTTGCCATCTATATAATCATGATATAAAGCATCATATCTTTTTTCAATTTCCGCAATTTCAGGCTGACACGATTCGAGCCCCACTTCCTGGTCAATTATCTTGCGAATAGCCTCAATTCTGGATATAGTAGTGACATTTTCATGCGAAAACTTTGTCCAGCTAAAATCTTCTCTTTTCATAAGCCGCTTATTTTTGTGCTACAGCCAGGTCACGACGTCTTGGTTCCATAGCGTGTTCATATTTAAGTTTTGGAAGATTACTGATGGTTTTAGCATCGGCACCCGTATATTTTGTGATGATACTTGCATAATGCTGTACCCCACGACTGTTTATGCTATCAACAGCAATATTATACGCCTTGATAAACTTGGCAACTTGGTCTTTACGGCGCGGCTCTGAAAGTATTTTCTTGCGGAAAGCCACAACACCTAACTGCAAGTTCTTATCTCTGCTGTCAAAGAGTTTTACATGCTGTTCAAGTCGGGCTTTGGTAGCTTGAGGTTCTGGCAGCAACATGGCATCCATCTCGTTGTTAAGCAACATACGCAGACGGATGTTCAAATCGTTGATTTGAACCTTATAAGCATCATATTTAGGCTTACCGCTATCGATTGCTAAAGTAGCCAGATAATCAGTTGCAGAGTAGCGGGTCATTGCCACCATCTTATCTGACAGTTGTTTCAGTTCGGATATACGCGAACGCTTATTGGTGATAAACTGCCAATAAAGATTGGTAGAAATAGGGTACGTCAAAGCAGTACCCCGTTTCTCTATATGATGTGCACGAATCAGATCGGTCACGGCTCCCTCTACGCGCTTGCGCTCGATAGCAGTATCACAATCCATTTGTGCAGTATATCTACGCAAATGTACGTCTACACCTTGCTGCTGGAATATACTGTCATCACATGCCAGAAAGATTGGCAGGCAGTCCATTGTTGGCATCACCGCTATCTTCAGCGCAGCACGGTCTAGGCTATCCAATCTAGCCTTTTCCTTCTTGCTCAAGCGATGACGTTCTGCTTCCGACTTGCCACATCCTGCAAATCCTATAGCCAGCAAGAGCATCAAGGCTGCAAACGTTTTGAACTTATTCATTATCAATCCTTTAATCATTTGTTATTCTACATAGAGAACCAATCCCTTCAAATATTCACCTTCCGGATGATAAATATTGATAGGATGGTCGGCAGGCTGGTGCAACTGGTGCAAGATGCGAACCTTTCTTCCAGCCTGCGCTGCAGCAGTAAACACAGCATTGCGGAACTGATCCTTCGTAACCACCTGAGAGCAACTGAAGGTAAAAAGGATGCCGCCCTTCTTAATACGCTGCAAGCCCTTTACGTTCAGGCGGGTATAGCCCTTCAGCGCATTGCGCAAAGCCGCACGGTGCTTGGCAAAAGCAGGAGGATCAAGAACAATCAGATCATACTGCTGGTCATGTTCATCAAGATACTTGAATGCATCTTCGCAGATAGCCTCATGGCGTGCATCTCCAGGGAAATTGAGCGCAATATTCTCATTGGTCAATTCTATCGCCTTGGCACTGCTGTCTACGGAGTGAACAGCCTTAGCCTCGCCTCTCATCGCATAAACTGAAAAACCGCCGGTATAGCAGAACATGTTGAGCACGCTCTTACCCTTGGCATAATGCTCGAGCAGCGAACGGTTCTCACGCTGATCTACGAAGAAACCCGTTTTCTGACCACGCAACCAGTCGATATGGAATTTCAGTCCATTCTCTACAGCAACATCGTCAGCATCACCTCCCAGTATAAAGCCATTTTCCTGTCTGAGGTCAGCCTTATACGGTAAGGTTGTCTCACTCTTATAGTAGATATTCTCCAGTGCTTCGCCCATCACCTTCTTCAAGGCTTTGGCTATCTCCATGCGGCAAACATGCATACCCACACTGTGAGCCTGCATGACAGCAGTAGGACCATAGCAGTCGATAACAAGTCCCGGCAAGTTATCACCCTCACCATGAACCAAGCGATAAGTAGTATTGGATGAATTACCGGCAATACCCAAAGCGAGTCTCATCTTATATGCCGAATCCAATCTGGCACACCAGTACTCCTCATCAATCTCAATATCTCTAAAAGAAAGAACACGTACAGCGATAGAACCGATCTGATAATGACCTATAGCAATGAATTCACCACTACGGGTAAACACTCTCACAATGTCGCCCTCCTCTATGCCCTCATCCATTGCCTGGATAGCACCCGAGAAGATCCATGGATGAAAACGCTTGAGCGATTCTTCCTTACCTTTCTTTAAATATACGCTTTTATACATATTTATATATGAAGTTTCTTACGATTATCAATTTCTATTCCTTACCACCTTATATCATGCCCTGAGTTCATCGAGCTCGTAATCGCCTGTAGCAGACAAACGCTTGAATTCCTCATACAGATTAATGCAGCACCAGGCATCTGTAGCTGCATAGAGAGCCTGCGATTCCTTCAAATCGCTAGCCTCCCAATTGCTCAACCGTTGCGCCTTGCTGATTTTCTGGTGAAACAGGTTAGCATACAGTTTCTGCAGACTCATGTCTGCGATACCAAAGTTCTTAGCAACATCCTGCAACTCGATAAAGTAGCCAACCTTAAAAGCAGCTCGCTTATGGAGCTGCAGCAAGTCATCGTGCCAGGAAAGTCCTACTTTTGGCACGGTGGTATCTTCGAGCAAGCGAATGATGGCAGGAGTCATGCCCGTATGATGCAGGCGGAAGAGATAACAAGTATCATGTGTACTCACCTGCAACAACGAAACATGGTAAGCCTGACCACGCTTGAATGATGGGCGCGTTTCTGTATCCACACCCAGTATATAATGGCTAAGTAGGTCATTAACAGCCGCTTCTGTATCTTCAGGCTTGTCAACGACTACGATTTTGCCAGGAAACAAAGCTCTTGGCAAATTCGTGATTGCCGCCTTGTCGAAACTAGTGAAAATAATCTTCATTATGCTTTTTATTCTTTACAAGTTGCAAAATTAGAAAAAAAAGATGAGAAAAAGAATTGTTTTCTCAATTATTTTCGCTAATTTTGCAGATAAATTATTCAAAAATATATAAAATGGCTAAAAAAAGAACTGAAAAAAAGACCAAAACCTTTAGCGAAGCTATTGGTTTACAGTATATTTTCAACAATACTATCACCGACTTTTTCATAGGATTAGCCTTGGTAGTCATTGCTGTGGTTATCATCATCGCTATGATCTCCTTTCTCAACACAGGAGCCAATGACCAGAGTTTGCTCGAAAATCTGAAGCCGGGCGAATGGACCAACACGGAAAAACAGTTTCAGAACTACTGCGGATCCTGGGGAGCCATTGTATCCTATTGGCTCATTGCCATCAATTTCGGATTTCCAGCCTTCATGCTCCCATTCTTTGTCATTATGGTGGGATTGCAGATGATGCATGCCTACAAGCTGAACCTGTGGAAATGGTTCTTCTGCATGATTGTGGTCATGCTATGGATGTCGGTAACCTTTGCCAAGTTCATCGCACCTATCATGCCAAGCCTCACATTCAATCCGGGCGGAAAGCACGGACTCTTTGTCGTGCAGAATCTGGAAAACATCATGGGTCCTCCAGGACTTACTGCCATTCTTTTCTTCGTGGCGGTAGCATTCCTCACCTATCTCACCACTGAAACCATTACGGTAATCAGAAAAGCACTCAACCCTATCGGTTATATATCAAATAAGGTGAAATTTGAGATTACTAACCATGGTAAGAACAGGAAAGATACGGAAGCTATCGACGAGGTATACGCCAGCGCAGCATATGGTGCTGGCACAGAGGATGAGAAAGAAGAATATAAGGAAGAAGAACCTGCCAAAGTCATCGACCTGAATCTGGATCCGGACCAGACTTTCGCAAACCCGGACACACCTTCTACATCTGTTGAGCCAGAGGCAGACGGACAGGAAGCTACAGGAACAGAAAGTGATACAGAAAAAGATGAAACCATCGCTATAGCCAATGGCACGCAGAACGAGAATATGTCACTCATTGCACGTCAGCGCGAACTCCGTACAAAACGGGCTGAACAGGAAGCATTGGAAAAGCAAGCTGCCGAGGCTGCTGCAGCTTCTGAGCATATAGGTATGGACATCTCTGTAGCCGCAGCCGACGAGAAGGCTACAGGCAACACCTTGAGCAATGCAGAAGTACTGAATACTCCGATCAATCCGAAGGAGCCGTTCACCAGATATAAATATCCGGTACTCAACCTTCTGAAGAAGTATGAGGATGACGGCGTATCCATCGATGAGGAAGAGCAGCGCGCCAACAAAAACCGCATCATCGAGGTGCTGGGCAACTTTGGCGTACAGATCAAAACCATCCGTGCTACGGTTGGTCCTACCATCACACTCTACGAAATCCAGCCTGCAGAAGGCGTACGTATCTCTAAGATCAAGAATCTGGAAGATGACATCGCCTTGAGTCTGGCAGCTCTCGGCATCCGTATCATCGCTCCTATCCCAGGTAAGGGAACCATCGGTATTGAGGTACCTAACGCAAAGGCGAACATCGTTAGTATGGAAAGTACTTTAAACTCAAAGAAATTCCAAGAAACCAAGATGGAGTTGCCTATCGCTTTGGGTAAGACCATTACCAACGAAGTGTTTATGGTTGACTTGGCAAAGATTCCTCACCTGCTTGTTGCGGGTGCTACCGGACAGGGTAAATCTGTAGGTTTGAATGCCATCATCACCTCTTTATTATACAAGAAACATCCAAACGAACTCAAACTGGTTCTCATCGACCCTAAGAAGGTGGAGTTTAGCGTCTACTCCCGTATTGCCAATAAGTTTATGGCTGCGGTTCCTGAAGAGGAAGAACCTATCATAACCGATGTAACCAAGGTGGTTAGAACCCTGAACAGTCTGTGTGTACTGATGGATAGCCGTTACGACTTGCTCAAAAAGGCAGGAGCCCGTAACATCAAAGAATACAACCAAAAGTATATCAACCACAAGTTGAAGTTGACTGATGGACATGAGTATATGCCATACATCGTGGTGATTATAGATGAGTTCGGTGATCTGATCATGACAGCCGGCAAGGAAGTAGAACTTCCTATTGCCCGTATCGCCCAGCTGGCACGTGCCGTGGGAATCCACATGATTATTGCCACCCAGCGTCCTACAACCAGCATCATCACGGGTAATATCAAGGCTAACTTCCCTGGCCGTATCGCCTTTAAGGTTACATCTGCTATCGACTCAAAGACCATTCTTGACCGTACAGGAGCCAACCAGCTGATTGGTCGTGGTGATATGCTCTATCTCTGCGGCAACGAACCTGTACGTGTACAGTGTGCCTTTGTTGATACACCTGAAATCGAGCGCATCAACGAGTATATCTGCGAACAGCCTGGCCCTATCGAACCTATGGAGTTGCCAGAACCTGCTAATGATGAAGGAAGCGCAGGTGGAAACGGCAGCATCAGTGCCCGCGAACTGGATCCGTTCTTCGAAGAGGCAGCCCATGCGATTGTTCTTTCGCAGCAGGGTTCTACCAGCATGATACAGCGCCGGTTCAGTATCGGCTATAACCGTGCAGGACGACTGATGGACCAGATGGAAGCGGCAGGCATCGTAGGTGCAGCACAGGGCAGCAAGCCTCGTGAGGTACTGATACAGGATGAAAACCAGCTTAATAATCTGTTAATGGCACTTCGAAACTCTTAATTTTAGTAAAGAACTAAGGGTATGAAAGAAGATAATATTGGAAAAGGTTAAATTATTAAACCCAGAAGCCGTGAAAACGTCTAAGAGAGAAATGACGTTTTTACGGCTTTATGATAGAGTATGAAATTTTAGAAGATATAACATAGAATTTTAAAAGAAAGGAAAAGATAAAAATGAAAAAGATTTTAGCATTGGCTTTCGTTGCAATGATGAGCATCGGAGCCATGGCGCAGACTGCGCAACAGGTACTTGATAAGACCGCTGCCGTTATTGGCAACAAAGGTGGAGCTAGCGCCAACTTCAAGATGAGCAGTTCTAAGTATGGATCAGCAAGCGGCAGTATTGCCATCAAAGGCAACAAGTTTAACGCCCGTACCCCGCAAGCCATCGTCTGGTTCAACGGCAAGACCCAGTGGACTTATCTAAAGAAAACCAACGAGGTGAATGTCAGCAACCCTACACAGGCTCAGCAGATGTCCATGAACCCTTATACCTTTATTAATATATATAAGACTGGTTATAAGTCAACGCTCAAGACAGCAGGCAGTAACTATGTAGTACATCTCGTTGCCAATAACCAGAAACGTTCTGTAGCCGAAATGTATATCACCATCAACAAAAAGACACATATTCCATCAGTTGTCAAGATGCGACAGGGCAATACCTGGAGTACTATCACGGTAAGTAACTTCAGAGCCAAGAGCGTTTCTAACAGCACATTCAATTTCAACAGCAAGGAATGTCCAGGAGCTGAAGTCATCGACCTGAGATAATCGCCTGAAATATCGTATAAAGTTTATTTTCAAATAAGATTCCCCGCCACAACACTCCGGTAGCGTGACGGGGAATTACTTTTTCCAAAAGGGTTTTAGTATCAATAATTTCCAAAAGCGAATCATAGACTCTCCCTTTTTGCACAACAAATCTTAAAACAACTATGTAATTGTAAAATATTCAAAAATGCTTTGGAATATTTGCAAAAATATTTGGCAGATACAAAAGAATTGCTTATCTTTGCATCAACAAAATATAAAAACAAGTAATTATGAAACAGACAGAAGCCTATCAAAGACTCGTGGAGAAAGGCATCCGACCATCACTCCAGCGTATTGCCATTATGGATTGGCTCATCAAGCATCCCACTCATCCAACTATCGAGGATGTGTACAAAGGATTAGCCGAGAGTATCCCAACATTGAGCAAGACAACCGTTTACAACACACTCAGAATGTTGAGTGAGCACAATGCGGCTCAGATGATCACAATCGATGAACATCGCGTATGTTATGATGGAAATATTAAAAGCCATGTTCATTTCTATTGCAGGAATTGTGGCAAGGTAATTGACTTTTTCGGTGAACCTGCTCCAACAGTGGAACCAGGAAAGGAAATTGAAGGAAACATCGTATTGGAAGAACAGCTCTACTACAAAGGAATCTGTGCAGAATGCACTAAAAAAGGCGTAAAGTCGCCTCTCACAGAGACTGTTCACTAATTCAAAAAAAAACAATAATTATACAACAACATTTAAAACAAAAGCATTATGAAGAAAAAGTTTATTTGCACCGTTTGCGGTTACATTTACGAAGGTACAGAAGCACCAGAGAAGTGCCCTATCTGCAAGGCTCCAGCCAGCAAGTTCAAAGAGATGGAAGATGCAGTAGATGACGATATGACATTTGCTACCGTTCACGTTCTCGGTCAGGCATATAAGGATGGCGTTAATGAAGACGTTATCAAGGGTTTGAAGGACCATTTCAATGGTGAGTGTGGCGAGGTAGGTATGTATCTTGCTATGGCACGCCAGGCAGATCGTGAAGGCTATCCTGAAATTGCAGAGGCTTACAAACGTTATGCCTATGAGGAGGCTGATCACGCTTCTCGTTTTGCAGAACTTCTCGGTGAGGTTTTGGGTGATACCAAAAGCAATCTCGAGGCTCGTATTGCAGCAGAGAAGGGTGCTTGTGAAGATAAGTTCCGCATTGCCAAGCTTGCTAAGGAGCAGGGTTCAGATGCTATCCACGATACCGTTCATGAGATGGCTAAGGATGAAGCCCGCCACTGTGCAGGTTTTGCAGGTCTCTACAAGAGATACTTCAAGTAATAGATTTTAAAAGACGTAACTTTAAAAATTATAATACGATTATTTAGTATTGTAAGTCAAGAAAACAGGAAAGCCGATTCTTGTATAGTAATATACTTGAATCGGCTTTCTTTATGTGATGATAAATATTGTTACTTTGTTTCAGGAACCAGGAACTTGTCTCCTGTTTGCTTCATAAGTTCCTTGGCATATTTCTCAGGATACCCAGGACGAGCTGGGGTTGCACCTAATCCATAAGGAGTCTTCTCGAAACTGCCATCTTTTTTGGTTGGCTTGATAATCATATCATTATACTTCACTACCATAAACTGGAAGAGCTGTTGCCAACGCGCCAACATCTGCTGTGCCTTCTCAATACCATAATCATTGAGATACTTGACTGCAGCCTGTGGATTCTGTGCATACAGTTCCTGAGCCTTAGCCTCAACACCTGGCTGTGCAGCAAAATAGCTGTTATCAAGACTGTCACGCACCTCCTTCAAAGTTGGGAACATCTGGCTGTAACGAGGATAAACCATATTGCTGGTCATATTGCACACCCAGTAAGCATTCTTGAAACTGAAGTTTACAGCATCTGCCCCCGGTGTGTTATAACACTCAGGACGAACTGTAGAAGAACAGTAGATTGGTGTGAACGCTACCATATTGGCATCATCATTACCAAACCAAAGAACACCACCAATCTCTCTAGGCATCCATGAACGCATCTGGCTAACAAAAACAAAGCCACTCTGCTGGGTGCTGACAGGACGTTCGTTGAAGCACTGCTTTCCATCCACCTTAAACATCAATGGAGTTGGCCTGTAAGGCATCTGCCAGATACCACCTCCGATATCAGTGCCATCAGCAACAGAAAGAGGTGTACCCTCATAATGGTCACGCATGCAAGCCTCAACATCAGCAACACTCACCTTCTTGTTTGGAACCACCCAGAGAGGCATATCCTTCGCATTAGGATCCTTGCCCAAAGCCCAATCAAGATAAGGACTCATATCATAGAAATGATTCAAGAGAGCCCAAGCACGAGCATCGCAGAAACGACGTCCTGAGAAATCAGGCTTAGCATATGCCATTTTCCATGAGAAATCAGCATCCTTGCCCTGATACCATCCCTTACTGCGAGCAAAAGAAACGACATCCTTGGCATACATCACGTTTTTCTTATCCTTCATATTGAACTTGCCGATGCGACTCTGGTTAGCATGTGCACAAACTGCATTATCAGGAATACGGAGAGCTACCCAAACCACGCCCTTAGAGCCTGGTCCCTTGCCCATCATCTCCATAATCCAAGCTTCGTTCGGATCACAGATGGTAAAGGTTTCGCCTTCTGAATTATAACCATAGGTATTGGCGAGGGTGGTCATCACTTTGATAGCCTCACGGGCAGTCTTACTACGCTGCAGGGCAACATAGATGAGTGAACCATAGTCCATGATACCTGTAGAATCAGCCATCTCCTCACGTCCACCATAAGTAGTTTCACCGATGGTAACCTGCCATTCATTGATATTGCCAATCACATTATAAGTCTCGGCAGCCTCCGGAATCTCACCATGATATTTATTGGTATCCCAATCGTAAATCTTACGCATCTCGCCCTTAGCATGCTTACCGGCAGGAAAATGACAGAGATTTTGGAACATACCATAGTCATCGGCACTATAAGAACACATCACAGATCCATCAACCGATGCTTTTTTTCCTACTATAAAGTTGGTACATGCCTCAGCCTCAGAGACACTGCCCAACATAGCTACAGCCATTATGGCTGAAGCGAAAATCTTATTCATAAAATATACCTTAATTTATATATACAAAGTTTATATATACAAAAAGAGAAGAGCATTTGAATTCTTCACTCTTCCCTCTTCATTCTTCACTTATTCGCAAGCCTTGAAACTCATATCCAAGCCCTTCACACTATGTGTCAAGGCACCAACTGAGATGAAATCAACTCCCTGCTCTGCATAATCGCGGATGGTATCGTAAGTGATACCGCCAGAAGACTCAGTCTCATACTTACCTGCGATGATGTCTACAGCCTTCTTAGTATCAGGCACAGAGAAGTTGTCGAGCATGATACGATTTACACCACCATGCTTCAATACCTGGTCGAGCTCATCGAAGCTGCGAACCTCGATTTCAATCTTCAGGTCGAGACCCTTCTCCTTGAGATAAGCATGGCAACGGTCGATAGCATTGTCGATGCCACCGGCGAAATCGATATGGTTATCTTTCAAGAGAATCATATCGAAAAGACCGATACGATGGTTCATACCACCACCGATCTTCACAGCCTGCTTCTCCAACATGCGAAGACCTGGAGTTGTCTTACGGGTATCAAGGATATGAGTCTTTGTACCCTCAAGACGCTTTACATACTTAGCAGTCATGGTAGCAATGCCACTCATACGCTGCATGATATTGAGCATCAAACGCTCTGTCTGGAGCAAAGAACGGGTCTTACCCTCTACAATCATTGCAATGTCACCCTTCTTAACATGGGTTCCATCCTGAAGCAACACTTCTACCTTCATGGTAGGATCGAAACGTGCAAATACCTTCTTTGCCATTTCAACACCTGCCAACACGCCATCTTCCTTGATAAGCAAGTGGCTCTTACCCATGGCGTCTTCTGGGATACAACACAAAGTTGTGTGGTCGCCATCACCGATATCCTCAGCAAATGCCAAGTCTATCAACTTGTCTTCTAATTGATCTACGCTTAACATATTATTAATGTTTATGTTTAATGTTTATTGATTACTTTTCCGTTCCACAGGGCACGAAGGATGCCTTCCTCATCGCGTTCCACCCGGATTTCGCCGCCTAACCATTCGGTCATCGGCAACTCCTCGCGAAACTCGAAGTAGTTCACCACCCTGCCCTCTTGTATTTCTACCACAGCCTGCTGCAATATCGAGCCATCCGGCAATATCACCTGATGGGCTCCGCATCTTCTCATTTCTTCCATATCTTAAACATCCAGACTAATGACTCGTCATCTGAATAGGTTTATCAGGCATAGGAACCGGTGCACTGGTCGGAGGCGCCAAAGCTCCATCCGGACGTGCTGGAACACTCGGACCTGGTATACGGGTCTTACGAGCAGTATCTACTTTTGCCGAATCAGAAGATGCTGCAGAAGAAGAAACCGGTGCCACCTTTTTAGGATGCATACGGATGAGACGAATCTTATTGACAAACATCAGTTTAAGCGTCGTCAACGAACCGGCATCAGAACTGAAGCCACCCTTATTCAACATAAAGTACCCCTTTATACATTTGACTCCAAGGCTATCATTATCAGCGAGTTCTACACTATAGTGCTGAGCACTCTGAATATGAACTACAGTCTGTGCCACACTATCGTTCTTGAACTGAACAGCCAGCAAAGCGATACCATCACGCATACCATCCTGGAAGATAAACTGCGATTCGAAATCAAGACGGAACCGGTCACCCTTATGGAAAGCAGTATCAGCTTCAATTTTAAAACTGCGACTGTTGAAGCCCTCATCAGGCGAGAATACCATCGAAGTAGCATCCTTCCAGATATTGGCAGTATCGCCAACAGCAGTAAGATTGTCAAAATCACTATTTCCTGCACTGTTTCCACCCAATGCAACAGCCTCTTTATCCAATCTTTCAGCCAAATCCTTATACACATCATGCAGCAATTCAGTATGGCGCATATAATAAACCATCGAACTGTCAAAGTCTGCCGAGGTGACATCATGTTTCTTCAGTACAGCCTCGCGATAAGCCAGACTATTCTTCTCACTACCACCGTCTTCACTCTGAGCCATAGCAAGAGCGATGTGATAATCGAAGAGAATATCCGTCATCTTTCCTTTAGAGAGCACATCTCTTGGCAGCGAAGGCTTGCAAGAAGCGAAGGCTGCACAAAAGGTTACTATCCAACAGAGATAAAGAAAAGCTTTCTTCATGATTACTTGTCCTCCTTATTTTCTTGAGATTGAGACTTTATCTTTTCTTCAGCAGTTTCAATAAAAGAAGAATCTTTAACCTTCTTCTCCTTATCACCACCTCCGAGAGCTTCCAGTTCTTTTCTACAGAAAAGCAAGAGAGAAATGATGCCGACTGATACACAGGAATCTGCAAAATTGAATACAGGATCGAAGAATGTACCATGCTGTCCACCCCAGAAAGGGAACCATTCAGGCCATGTATAGGTGAAGAACGGAAAGCGGAACATATCAACCACCTTGCCCATGAGCACGGGTGCATACCCCTCGCCGAAAGGCACAAGATAAGATACATAATAAGGTGAAGCACCGGTGAAGATAAGTCCGTAGAAGATGGAATCAATCATATTGCCGATTGCACCCGTCAGAACCAGCGCCACCAAAATGATGTATAACAAGCGATAGGTACCACGCTTAATGATGCGATGCAGATAAATGCTCAACGCACAGATAGCTACCAGGCGCAACAGACTTAGCCAGAACTTGCCGATAAACGACATACCCCAAGCCATTCCGTTGTTCTCAACAAATTCGATATAAAACCAATCAGTAACACGAACAGACTCGCCAAGGCAAAAATGGGTCTTGATGTACACCTTGATAATCTGATCGATAACAAGAAGCACAACCACCATTGCCGTGACGAGCCATCCGATTTTAATTTTACTTGTTTTCTCCATTTATTACTTTTTTCTAGCCTCCTTAGAAGCTACACTCAAAGTGGCATGAGGAACAGCACGCAAACGCTCCTTAGGAATCAACTCACCTGTTTCGCGGTCAATACCATAGGTCTTGTTCTGGATACGAACCAAAGCTGCTTCCAATCCCTTGATGAACTTCTGCTGACGCTGAGCCATCTGGATGATTTCTTCCTTGCTTTGTGCTTCACTACCCTCCTCAAGAGCCTTGTAGGTTGGTGATGTATCTACCACATCATTACTGTCTGAGTGGTTCAGCTGAGCCATACAATCATGATAAGTCTGCTTTGCCACCTTCAATTTCTCATCAATGATAGCGCGGAACTCCTCGAGCTCCTGATCGCTATAACGTAGTTTTTCGTTAGCCATAGATGTTATCTATTATGTTATTTGTTAATGTTTTTAGGGAATAAGGGCTAGAAAGTTAGAAGCAAGCAGTTTGGAAATGCTCCTAACTTCTAACTCCTAACTCCTAACTATTTAATTCTTCTCTACGAGAATGTTCAACTTAAAGTCATCAAACTCGGTCTCAACACCTGCGTTGTCGCCGATTTCGATGCTGTCTGCCAATACCTGACCCTTGATGTAGTCGGCGAATGACTCGATGGCTGCGTCAGTCTCCTCATTAGGAGCCACAGTTACGTTGATGCGGTCGGTAATCTCCAGACCTGTCTCCTTGCGGAGGTTCTGGATACGGTTGATCAACTCACGAGCCATACCCTCCTTCTTCAATTCTGGGGTCAACTCTACCTCAAGCGCTACGGTCAGATTGCCCTCGTTAGAAACGAGCCATCCTGGGATATCCTCAGAGATAATCTCCACGTCGGCTACCTCTACTACGGCTTCCTGTCCGCCGATATTCAATGTGATGTTGCCTGCCTTCTCGAAGGCTGCAATCTGGTCCTGATCGAGCGCTGACATCTGGGCAGCAACACCCTTCATCAACTTGCCGAACTTCTTACCCATCACTCTGAAGTTACACTTCACCTTCTTTACGAGAATGCCCTGACCCTCAATGAAGTTAACCTCCTTCACGTTCACCTCGTTCTTCAACAGTCCGGCTACTGCCTCGATGTGTGCCTTCTGTACATCATCTACTGCAGGAATCATGATCTGCTGGAGTGGCTGACGCACCTTGATGTTCACCTTGCGGCGCAATGCCAATACCATAGAAGTAATCTTCTGGGCGATGGCCATACGCTCCTCCAGGTCGGCATCGATAGCAGCTTCATCAGCTACTGGGAACTTATCGAGATGTACGCTCTCCAACTCGCCGCCCAAGTCGTGATACAACTCGTCTGCATAGAATGGAGCGAATGGTGCCAGCAGCTTAGCCACTGTCATCAGGCAGGTATAGAGAGTCTGGTAAGCACTCAGCTTATCCTCGCTCATCTCCTTACCCCAGAAACGTTTACGGTTCAGACGAACGTACCAGTTGGAGAGGTCATCGTTGACGAATGCATCGATGAGACGGCCTGCGCGGGTTGGATCATAGCCAGCCAACTCTCTGTCAACGCCCTTGATGAGGGTATTGAGTGAAGAGAGAATCCAGCGGTCAATCTCTGGGCGCTTCTCGAATGGCACCTGAGTAGCCTCAGCATCGAAACCATCTACATTAGCATAGAGGGCGAAGAAGCTGTAGGTATTATATAAGGTACCGAAGAACTTACGACGGGTCTCGTCCACACCATTAGGGTCGAACTTGAGGTTGTCCCAAGGCTCGCTGTTGGTCATCATATAGAAACGAACAGGATCGGCACCATACTTGTCAATCATCTCGAATGGGTTAGTCACGTTACCCACGTGCTTACTCATCTTGTTACCCTTGGCATCAAGAACGAGACCAGAAGAGATTACGTTCTTGAAGGCTACGCTATCGAATACCATGGTAGCGATGGCGTGCAGGGTGAAGAACCATCCACGGGTCTGATCCACGCCCTCGTTGATGAAGTCGGCTGGATAGAACTTAGGAGGAATAGCATATCCCTCGTAGGTGCTGTGGATGAGTGCATCGCGGTCTGCTTCTGTGCCACGTGCCATCTCTCCCTCGAATGGGTAGTGAAGCTGGGCGTAAGGCATTGAACCTGAATCGAACCATACGTCAATCAGGTCGCTCTCACGATACATTGGCTTGCCCTCCTCGTTAACCAATACAATCTTGTCAACGTATGGACGGTGGAGGTCAATCTTATCATAGTTTTCCTGACTGTAGTCGCCAGGAACGAAACCATTCTCCTTCAGTGGGTTGCTCTGCATGATACCGGCAGCCACAGACTTCTCGATTTCAGCATAGAGCTCCTCCAAGCTGCCGATGCACTTCTCGCCACGGTTCTCATCACGCCAAATAGGCAATGGAGTACCCCAGAAGCGGGAACGTGAAAGGTTCCAGTCGTTCAGGTTCTCGAGCCAGTTGCCGAAACGGCCTGTACCGGTGCTCTCTGGCTGCCAGTGGATGGTCTTGTTGAGTTCTACCATGCGCTCCTTGCGGGCTGTATCCTTGATAAACCAGCTATCCAATGGATAATAGAGGATAGGCTTGTCGGTACGCCAGCAGTGAGGATAGTTATGCACGTGCTTCTCGCTCTTGAAAGCCTTGCCCTCCTGCTTCAGTTCGTAGCAGAGTACGATGTTCAGGTCTTCAGCCTTATCAGAAGCCTTCTTGTCCCAAACACCATCCACATTAAACTGTGGGTCGTAGGCATTCTTCACGTAGTCACCTGCGTGATGAGCGTATGCCTCCTTGTTGACGCAGGCGCTTACGAAGTTGTCATCGAGGTCTTCGATGAGATAGAACTTACCCTGCAGGTCAACCATTGGGCGGGTCTCGCCCTTCTTATTAATAAGGTAGAGGGCAGGGATGTTGGCATCCTTAGCCACCTTGGCATCATCGGCACCGAATGTAGGTGCGATGTGAACGATACCTGTACCGTCATCGGTAGTAACGTAGTCGCCGAGGATTACGCGGAAAGCCTCGCTATCCATCTCTACGAACTGATCGCGACCATCCTCAGAAGCGAATACCTTCTCAGGATGAGCAGCAGCATATTCTGTTACGAAAGCCGGTGCGAAGAGATCTACCTTCTCGCATGGCTTTACCCAAGGAAGGAGCTGCTCGTAATGCATGCCTTCGAGGTCGGTACCCTTCATATGGTCGATAATGCGCCATGGGCACTGCTTCTTCTCCTTGTCGAATGGCAGGAGATCGCCCCCCTTGCACTCCTGGTCTGCCTTCAGATATGAACCTACCAGCGCCTCAGCCATCACGAGTGTCATAGGCTCGCCATTGTAGAGGTTGTAGGTCTCGATGGCTACATAGTCAATCTTAGGACCCACACAAAGAGCCACGTTTGATGGCAGAGTCCAAGGTGTAGTGGTCCATGCGATGAAGTATGGCTTGCCCCACTTGGTCCACTCTGCCTTAGGATCCTTGATGAGGAACTGGGCTGTGGTGGTGAGGTCCTTAACATCGCGATAGCAGCCAGGCTGGTTCAACTCATGAGAGCTCAAACCTGTACCTGCGCCTGGAGAGTATGGCTGGATGGTGTAACCCTTGTAGAGCAGGCCCTTGTTGTAGAGCTGCTTGAGGAGCCACCAAAGTGTCTCGATATACTTGTTATCGTAGGTGATATAAGGATGATCGAGATCTACGAAGTAACCCATCTTCTCGGTCAACTCGCGCCACTCGGCGGTGAACTTCATCACGTTCTCGCGGCACTTGTGGTTGTAATCCTCGGTAGAGATATACTTCTCGGAAGCCTTGTTGTCGATATCCTTCTTGGTGATGCCGAGTTCCTTCTCGACACCGAGTTCAACAGGGAGTCCGTGGGTATCCCATCCCGCCTTGCGGTGAACCTGGAAGCCCTTCATGGTCTTGTATCTGTTGAATGTATCCTTGATACTACGTGCCAACACGTGGTGAATACCCGGGTGGCCATTAGCTGATGGAGGTCCCTCGAAGAAGATAAACTGAGGGCAGCCTTCACGCTCGTCGATAGACTTGTGGAAGATATCATTTTTCTCCCACGCTGCTAGTACGTCATTGTTTGTCTGAGTCAAATTCAGACCGTTGTGCTCGGCAAATTTCTTAGCCATATTATCTATTTTATTTTTATATTGTTTTTACTTTTGGGCGCAAAGTTACAAAAAAAAAAGGGTTTACCCAAAATCTTTAATATATTTTCTACTTATATATACAAAAAAGACTCCTAAATGACTGAAAAATTGCTCTTTTCAAGTCATTTAGGAGTACTTAAACCTAAAATAAATGAAATATGATAAACTAAATGTTTCTAAAAGTAATGGCGGCTAACCATTGACTACTTGATAACAAACTTCTTGCCATTGCAGATATACATACCTGGAGCCAGAACGTATTCTGCATCAGAAACCTTGTTTACTTCGGCTACCTTCACACCATTGATAGAGTAAATCTTCAACTTAGCAGGAGCCTTCTTGCTACCTACCTGGTTGATACCTGTTGAGACAGACTCATTGGTCTTACCGGCAAAGTTATAAACTGCACCGTTTTCGAATTTCAAATCCTTTGTCTGCTGACCACTGCCGTTGCTGAAGATGATCATGGTAGGAGCAGTTGTCAAATCGCCATCATACTTCCACATCCAAACATCAAGACCATTCTTCTTCATGTTAGTCTTGGTACAGCTTACACCTGGCCAGTTACCACCGGTAAAGTTGTCTGTATTATTCCAAGCCCAGCAATCTACCTGACTCCAATCTGAAGGAGCGAGGAAGTAAGCGAAGATACCTGTTGGAGTAGGAATAACTACCTCTTTAATCTTGTTGAAGGTTGAAGAACCTGTCTTGGTTGTACCATCAGCATTGGTTGCACTCCAAGTTACAGTCTTGCTCTCGCCTTCCATCATGTCAGCACCGAGTGTGAATGTAGCAGCCTTACCAGGGGTAAGAGCGATCTGCTCACCATTACCGATCTTGTACCAACCACTCTTGGCATTGCTGCTCAATGTTGCTGTTACGGAAACAGTCTTCTCGAAGTCACCACCATTAGGACTCAAAGTAACCTTGGCTGCAGTATTGACAGGAGCGTCAATCTTCTGAGCATTTGCACCGCCGTCATACTTCAGGTAGATATCACCTGTGATACCAGTGATGTCACCAGACTGTGCACCGCTATTATTATTCAAGATGACATTGAAGGTCTCAACACCATCAAAAGCGCAAGTCCAGTACTTTTCGCCATTGATTTCTTCAGACTCTGTCATCTTTGTACCAGGCCATGCACCTGTCAACTCCTTAACAGAAGAACCTTTTGACCAAGCATAGATAAAAGGAGCATTTTCTGCCTGTACGTAAACCGTGATAGAAGCATTAGGGTCCACCTTCTTGAAGGTCAAGCTACCGCTCTTTACTTTACCGTCCTGGGCCTCTGCGCTCCACTCAATAGTCTTGGTGTCGCCAAAGTTCATACCTTCGCCAATGGTAAGGTTCTCACTCACACCAGGAGTCAAGTTCACCTTATCCTGACCTTGTATCTGATACCAACCAGACTTAGCGTCTTCAGAGAGAGTAACTGTCAGGTTAATAGTCTCAGTACGGAATGATCCACCAGCCTGTGAGAATGAAACGCTTGCTGGCTGAATAGGACCCTGCTCGTTCCAAATTGTACCAGCCTCCTCATTACCATCATAGTCTTGACCGTCCAGAGACTTAGCTGTAGTATCGTAGATGAAAGCACCATCCTCACCGATCTTACCACCCTTCCAGTCCTTTACGAGAACACGGAGCTGACCCTGAGTAGCAGGAGCTTCAACATCGATAGAAGGACCTTCATAAGTCTTACCAGTTACCACGTCGGTATAAGTACCAGCAGGGCAATCTGTGAATGAAGCACCACCATTGAGGGCTACGAGAACGTAGCTATCCTTGTAAGCACGCTTGAAAGCGATACCATTCTTACCTGTTTCCTTACAACCATCTGTTGTCCACTGACCCTTACGGAGAGCAGGAACAGCCTGACGGATCTTGTTCAAACGGATGAGGTGCTGAGCAACATCGTGATTCAAAGAAGCAGCTACGTTACCTGTAGCCTTATACTCACCGAAGTCTGTTGCTGTTACATCACCTGTGATATAACCACCGAAGTAAGCACGACCAGTATCAGAAAGAGGACCGTTAGGACCTGGGTCGATTCTTACACCACGACGGAAACCAACCTCTGAACCATAGTAGATACATGGAATACCACGGAAGGTAAACAAGAGAGAGAGGTTCTCAGCCCACTGAGCATCTGTACCACCGAAACGGTTGAGATCGTTAGGGCCTGGACTGTAGTCATGGCTGTCAATATATACTACATTATATGTAGCATCATTATAGAGTTCGTCTTCCGCTGAAAGACGGAATGCATCTTTAGCTGTATTGTAGCTATAGTGCATTGGGAAGTCGATGACATTGAAACCACTTGCCTCAGAATAGTCTGGCTCATGCCATGCACCATTGATCATCTTAGCATTTTCGCTCTTCTTGTCACCAAATGTTTCCTTACCGCAGAGTGCCTGAGGACCGATAGGACCAGAACCCTCTGGCAATACCTGACTGTCCCAGAAGCTTTGGCTTCCATCCCACTGGTTCATCAAAGACTCATCAGACTTCCATGTATAGAAGTAGCAAGAAAGATTGGCCTGGCCTCTATAGGTTGCTTCGTGACCACGGGTACAAACCTCACCATACATAAAGAAAGGAGCCTTGTTCAATCGCTTATTCTCGTACTGCTTACCGAGGGCAGCAAACTGAGGAATGAACTGATGGTTGAAAGTGAGTCGTGAGATGTGACCAGATGTATCGATACGGAAACCATCCACACCCATCTTGATGAACTGACCATAGCACTTCACGAGATAATCTGCCACCGCGTCGTTCTCTGTATTGAGGTCAACACAGTCACCAGCAATCTGCCCCCACCAACGGGATGGATCATCCCAACCGAACTGACCATAATGATGCCAGTAGTTGTGAATATCCTGGTTCTGACCATTCATATTCTTCATCATGGTAAGACGACGCTGGTATTGATCCTTTGGAAGGATGGTCAGGTAGTCACTACCCAAAGTTTCTGTAGGGGTCATACAAGCATCGATGTAAGCTTGGTTGCGAAGTTGTGTGTTACGATCGAACAGCTTGCAGAGCTTCTCCTCACCGAAGTTACCAGTGTGGTTGAGCACGATATCGAGGATAATCTTGATACCCTTTTTGTGAGCCTTGTCGATGAGTTCCTGGAACATCACGTCACCACTCTTACCATCACTGCTCTGATAGCGGCAGTCAACATGCTGGAAATCCATGGCATGATAGCCGTGGTAGTCATAACCGGATGCGTTCTGTACGACAGGAGTAATCCAGATGGCTGTGAAACCAAGAGCCTTGATATAGTCGAGCTTATCAATGACACCCTGGAAGTCGCCTCGCCAGCAAGGGTCTTTTGTTTCAATCTGCGCTGCCTGGTTGTCCCAGCAGAGCACATTGTTTTTAGGATCTCCATCGTAGAAACGGGTGGTGATCATGAAATAGATACTTTCGTCTCGGAAGTCAGTACGATCGCTGGTAAACGTGTCCGTAGCCATCGTCTGCATAGAGACCAACATGAGCATAAGAACCGCCCATAATTTTGCGGCAAGTTTTTTCATAATGAAATTGTTAAGTTTAAAATTGAATAGTTGAATAATTACACCGCAAAATTACGAATTCTTTTTATAAATACTATAAGATAATTCACTTTTCTATTGTTTCTTCTGTGCAATCGATTTCGCAGCAACAAAGAAAAAGAGGCTGAATTTCGCAATACGGATATTTGCAAAATTCAGCCTCATTCAGAGGATATTATGTACATAAACTGCTAACCGCACGGGGACAAACTCACACTACCCGCTTACAGAGCAGGCGAAGTGCTTGTTTAAGTCCCAAAGTAGCGGTAAGTTTATTTGATAACAAACTTCTTGCCATTGCAGATATACATACCTGGAGCCAGAACGTATTCTGCATCAGAAACCTTGTTTACTTCGGCTACCTTCACACCATTGATAGAGTAAATCTTCAACTTAGCAGGAGCCTTCTTGCTACCTACCTGGTTGATACCTGTTGAGACAGACTCATTGGTCTTACCGGCAAAGTTATAAACTGCACCGTTTTCGAAATCCAAGTTGGCTGTCTGCTGAGCATTACTACCGTTGTTGAAGATGATCTTAGAAGGAGCAGTTGTCAAATCGCCATCATACTTCCACATCCAGACATCCAGACCATTCTTCTTCACACCGATCTTGGTACATGCTACACCAGGCCAGTTACCACCGGTAAAGTTTTCTGAATCATTCCAAGCCCAGCAGTCTACCTGACTCCAGTCTGAAGGAGCGAGGAAGTAAGCGAAGATACCTGTTGGAGTAGGAATAACTACCTCTTTAATCTTGTTGAAGGTTGAAGAACCTGTCTTGGTTGTACCATCAGCATTGGTTGCACTCCAAGTTACAGTCTTGCTCTCGCCTTCCATCATGTCAGCACCGAGTGTGAATGTAGCAGCCTTACCAGGAGTAAGAGCCACCTGCTCGCCATCACCGATCTTATACCAACCGCTCTTAGCATTGCTGCTCAGCGTTGCAGTTACAGTGATTGTCTTCTCAAATTCACCACCGTTAGGGCTGAAAGCCACCTTAGCAGCAGTTGTCGAATTTGCTGGAGCAGAAATCTTCTTGGCACTTGAACCACCATCGTATTCCAAGTAGATATCGCCTGTAATACCAGTGATGTCACCAGACTGAGCACCGCTACCATTATTCAATACTATATTGAAGCTCTCAACGTTATCGACATCATAAGTCCAGTATTTAGCACCATCAATCTCCTCAGGACCGTTCATTACCTTACCAGGCCATGCACCTGTCAAAATCTTAGCGTCTGCACCTGTTGTCCAAGCGTGGATGTAAGGAGCCTTATCAGCCTTCACCATGACCACGATAGATGCGTTAGGATCAACCTTGGTATAAGTAACCTTTTCTGTCTTCTCCTTGCCTTCAGAGCTTGTAGCACTCCAAGTCACAGTCTTGCTGTCCTTGAAGTTCATGCCATCACCGATAGTGAAGGTGGCAGCCTGACCAGGAGTCAAATCTACCTTATCCTGTCCCTCTATCTGGTACCAACCAGACGCAGCGTCTTCAGAGAGTGTAGCGGTAACAGTTACCGTATTGGTACGGAAAGTACCACCAGCTGGAGAAAGAGAAACGCTTACTGGCTGAAGAGGAGTCTCGTCAACCCAAGTTGTACCAGCCTCTTCATTACCATCATAGTCCTGACCACTCTTATGCTGAGCAGTAGAAGCATAGATAAAAGCACCATCATCAATGAGCTTGCCACCCTTCCAGTCTTTCACGAGTACGCGAACCTGACCCTGATTACTAGGAGCATCAACGGTGATAGTAGGACCTGTGTAAGTCTTGCCTGTTACCAAGTCTGTATAAGTACCAGCTGGGCAATCTGTGAAAGTAGCACCACCATTGAGGGCTACGAGTGCATAACTGTCCTTATAAGCACGCTTGAAGGCGATACCACCCTTGGCAGGAGTACAACCATCATCGGTCCACTGACCCTTACGGAGAGCAGGAACAGCCTGACGAATCTTGTTCAGACGGATGAGGTGCTGAGCCAAATCATGATTCAATGTAGCTTCCACGTTACCAGAAGCCTTGTATTCACCGAAGTCTGATGCTTCTACATCACCTGTGATATAACCACCGAAGTAAGCACGACCAGTGTTAGAAAGAGGACCATTAGGACCTTTGTCAATCACAGAACCACGACGGAAACCTACCTCAGAACCATAATAGAGACATGGGATTCCACGGAAGGTAAACATCAGAGAGAGATTCTCAGCCCACTGAGCATCACTACCAGAGAAACGGATACCATCACTTGGCTGAGGACCGTAGTCATGACTATCTACATATACCACATTGAAAGTAGCATCATTGTATTTCATATCACCAGACTTAGCCAAGCCGTATGCACTTCCTGCATTAGAGAAGTTGTAGTGCAATGGGAAGTCAATCACATTAAATCCACTTGACTGAGAATAGTCTGGCTCATGCCATGCACCATTCAGCATAAAGGTATTGTTGCTTTCAGGAGAATCCGCATTATCCTTCTCGCAGAGAGGCATCAGCTTAGCATCATAACCTGTACCACTGTCATAGATTTCCTGAGTATCCCAGTATGTCTGACTGCCATCAAAGCTATCCATCAGATTCTGTGGAGCCTTCCATGTATAATAATAAGGTGAAAGGTTGTCCTGACCACGGTACTGCACACCACCGAAACGGGCACAAACCTCACCATACATGAAGAATGGAGCCTTGTTCAATCGCTTGTCCTCGTACTTCTTACCGAGGGCAGCAAACTGAGGAATGAACTGCTTGCAGAAGGTAAGACGTGAGATGTGACCGGATGTATCAATACGGAAACCATCGACACCCATCTTGATGAAATTGCCATAGCATTTGACAAGATAATCAGCCACTGTATTATTCTCAGTATTGAGGTCCACACAGTCGCCTGCAATCTGAGCCCACCAACGATTAGGCAAGTCCCAGTTGAAGTTACCGAAATGGTGCCAGTAGTTGTGAGTATCATGATTCTGACCATCGGTATTCTTCATCATGGCAAGACGACGCTGATACTGATAACCAGGCTGAAGACCCGGATAGTCACTACCCAATGTTTCCAAATTAGGAATCATACAAGCATTGATGTCTGCCTGGTTACGAAGACGAGTATCACGGTCGAACTCCTTGCAAAAATGCTCCTCACCGAAGTTACCGGTGTGGTTGAGCACGATATCGAGGATAATCTTGATACCCTTGGCGTGAGCTTTGTCGATGAGCTCTTGGAACATCACGTCACCACTCTTTTTGCCGTCACCACTCTGATAGCGGCAGTCTACTTTAGAGAAATCCGAAGCATGATAGCCGTGGTAGTCATAACCGGATGCGTTCTGCACTACTGGCGTAATCCAGATAGCTGTGAAACCAAGCGCCTTGATATAGTCAAGCTTGTCGATCACACCCTGGAAGTCACCTCGCCAACAAGGGTCCTTGGTACTCTTCTGTGCTTCCTGGTTGTCCCAGCAGAGCACATTGTTACTTGGATCACCATCGTAGAAACGAGTGGTCATCATGAAATAGATACTTTCATCTCGGAAATCTGTACGATTAACCGTGAAGTTGTCAGTCGCCATCGCATTAGACGAGGCAAGAAGCAGCAGCATCGCTGCAAAGAGCTTCTTCTTAAACTTTCTCATAAAAAAAAATATTAAGTTAAGATATTTAGTTGAAAATTATTTGTTTGCAAAATTAATCAGAAAACGTTGGAATTGCAAACAAACAAGCCTATATTCGCTCTTTTTTATATGCAAACGATTGCATTTACAAGTAAAATAAATTCATACAAACGATTGCATACAAAAATACGCAAGTTTTCAGCCGAAAACTTGCGTATTCAAAAGAGAGTATTAGATGATTATTTGATGACGTACTTCTTGCCACCGCAAACATAGACACCTGGAGCGAGGATGTACTCAGCATCTGCCATGCTACCTACCTCGGCTACCTTCACACCATTGATAGAGTAAATCTTCAACTTAGCAGGAGCCTTCTTGCTACCTACCTGGTTGATACCTGTTGAGACAGACTCATTGGTCTTACCGGCAAGGTTATAAACTGCACCGTTTTCGAATTTCAAATCCTTTGTCTGCTGACCACCGCCGTTGTTGAAGATGATCATAGTAGGAGCAGTTGTCAAATCGCCATCATACTTCCACATCCAGACATCCAAACCATTCTTCTTCATGCCAGTCTTGGTACATGCTACACCTGGCCATTTACCACCGGTAAAGTTCACTTTCTCAGAATCAGTCCAAGCCCAGCAATCTACCTGATTCCAATCTGAAGGAGCGAGGAAGTAAGCGAAGATACCTGTTGGAGTAGGAATAACTACCTCTTTAATCTTGTTGAAGGTTGAAGAACCTGTCTTGGTTGTACCATCAGCATTGGTTGCACTCCAAGTTACAGTCTTGCTCTCGCCTTCCATCATGTCAGCACCGAGTGTGAATGTAGCAGCCTTACCAGGAGTAAGAGCCACCTGCTCGCCATCACCGATCTTATACCAACCGCTCTTAGCATTGCTGCTCAGCGTTGCAGTTACAGTGATTGTCTTCTCAAATTCACCACCGTTAGGGCTGAAAGCCACCTTAGCAGCAGCTGTCGAATTTGCTGGAGCAGAAATCTTCTTGGCATTTTTACCACCGTCATACTCCAAGTAGGTATCACTTGAAATACCAGTGATGTCACCAGACTGAGCACCGCTACCATTATTCAATATTACATTGAAGCTCTCAACGTTATCGAAATCATAAGTCCAGTATTTAGCACCATCAATCTCCTCAGGACCCTTCATCACCTTACCAGGCCATGCCCCTGTCAGATTCTTGCCGCCAACACCTGTTGTCCAAGCGTGGATGTAAGGAGCCTTGTCAGCCTTCACCATGACCACGATAGATGCGTTAGGATCAACCTTAGTATATGTAACCTTACCGGTCTTCTCCTTGCCTTCAGAGTTTGTTACACTCCAAGTCACTGTCTTGGTGTCCTTGAAGTTCATGTCTTCACCGATAGTGAAGGTAACAGACTTACCAGGGGTCAAATCTACCTTGTCCTGTCCCTCTATCTGATACCAAGCAGACGTAGCATCTTCTGAGACCTCAGCGGTAACAGTTACCGTATTGGTGCGGAAATTTCCGTCAGCTGGAGAAAGAGAAACGCTTACTGGCGGAAGAGGAGCCTCGTCAACCCAAGTTGTACCAGCCTCTTCATTGCCATCATAGGTCTGATCACCCTTATGCTGAGCAGCAGTTTCGTAGATGAAAGCACCATCATCAATGAGCTTGCCACCAGTCCAGTCTTTCACGAGTACGCGAACCTGACCCTGATTATTAGGAGCATCAACAGTGATAGTAGAACCTGTGTAAGTCTTGCCTGTTACCAAGTCTGTATAAGTACCAGCTGGGCAATCTGTGAAAGTAGCACCACCATTGAGGGCTACGAGTGCATAACTGTCCTTATAAGCACGCTTGAAGGCGATACCACCCTTGGCAGGAGTACAACCATCATCGGTCCACTGACCCTTACGGAGAGCAGGAACAGCCTGACGAATCTTGTTCAGACGGATGAGGTGCTGAGCCACATCATGATTCAAAGAGGCAGCCACATTACCTGTTGCCTTGTAGTCACCGAAGTCTGATGCTTCTACATCACCTGTGATATAGCCACCAAAGTAAGCACGACCAGTTTCAGAAAGAGGACCATTAGGACCTCTGTCAATCACAACATCGCGACGGAAACCTACCTCAGAACCATAATAGAGACATGGGATTCCACGGAAGGTGAACATCAGAGAGAGATTCTCTGCCCACTGAGCGTCTGATCCGCCAAAACGAGACCCTGACCCAGGACCATAGTCGTGACTGTCAACATATACCACATTATAGGTAGCGTCATTATATTTCATATCACCAGACTTAGCCAAACGGTATGCGGTGGCAGCATTACCGAAGTTGTAGTGCAATGGGAAGTCGATCACATTGAAACCGCTTGACTGAGAATAATCTGGCTCATGCCATGCGCCATTCAGCATAAAGGTATTGTTGCTTTCTGGAGAATTCGCTTTATCTTTCTCGCAAAGAGGCATCAGCTTATCATCATAACCTGTACCACGGTCATAGATTTCCTGAGTGTCCCAATATGACTGGCTGCCATCAAACTGATCTATCAAGTTCTGTGGAGCCTGCCATGTATAATAATAAGGTGAAAGATTGTCCTGACCACGGTACTGCACACCACTGTAACGGGAACAAACCTCACCATACATGAAGAATGGAGCCTTGTTCAATCGCTTGTTCTCATACTGCTTACCGAGGGCAGCAAACTGAGGAATGAACTGCTTGCAGAAGGTAAGACGTGAGATGTGACCGGATGTATCAATACGGAAACCATCGACACCCATCTTGATGAAATTGCCATAGCAGTTGATAAGATATTCAGCCACTGTATTATTCTCAGTATTGAGGTCCACACAGTCACCTGCAATCTGAGCCCACCAGCGGTTTGGCTCATCCCAGTTGAAGTTACCGAAATGGTGCCAGTAGTTGTGTGGATCATGATTCTGACCATCGGTATTCTTCATCAGGGCAAGACGACGCTGATACTGTGCCGCAGGCAAAAGACTTGGATAGTCACTACCTAATGTTTCGGGATTAGGAATCATACAAGCATTGATGTCTGCCTGGTTACGAAGACGTGTATCACGGTCGAACTCCTTGCAGAGCTTCTCCTCACCGAAGTTACCGGAGTGGTTGAGCACGATATCGAGGATAATCTTGATACCCTTGGCGTGAGCCTTGTCGATGAGTTCCTGGAACATCACGTCACCACTCTTTTTACCGTCACCACTCTGATAGCGGCAATCTACCTTGGAGAAATCCGAAGCATGATAGCCGTGGTAGTCATAACCGGACGCATTCTGTACGACAGGTGTAATCCAGATGGCAGTGAAACCTAACGCCTTGATGTAGTCGAGCTTGTCGATGACACCCTGGAAGTCACCTCGCCAACAAGGGTCCTTGGTACTCATCTGTGCTTCCTGGTTGTCCCAGCAGAGCACATTGTTTTTAGGATCTCCATCGTAGAAACGCGTGGTGATCATGAAGTAAATACTTTCATCTCGGAAATCTGTACGATTATCCGTGAAGCTGTCAGTCGCCATCGCATTAGACGAGGCAAGCAGTAGCATCGCTGCAAAGAGCTTCTTCTTGAACTTTCTCATAAAAAATTTTTGAATTAAGTTAAGACATTTAGTTAAATTTTATTCCACTTACAAAATTAATCATAATAAATGATGATAACAAATAAATAAAGCAACTTCCGCTCATTTTTCCGTGCAATCGATTGCGTTAATAAGTAAAATAAACAAACACAAACAATTATACGAAAAAAATACGCAAGTTTTCATCTGAAAACTTGCGTATCTAAAAGAGAAAAGAAATTTATTACTTGATTACGTACTTCTTGCCACTGCAAACATAGACACCTGGAGCGAGGATGTACTCAGCATCTGCCATGCTGCCTACCTCAGCTACCTTCACACCATTGATAGAGTAAATCTTCAACTTAGCAGGAGCCTTCTTGCTACCTACCTGGTTGATGCCTGTTGAGACAGACTCATTGGTCTTACCGGCAAGGTTATAAACTGCTCCGTTTTCGAATTTCAAATCCTTTGTCTGCTGACCACCGCCGTTGTTGAAGATAATCTGTGTAGGAACACCTGCCAAATCACCATCATACTTCCACATCCAGACATCCAAACCATTCTTCTTAATGTCTGTCTTGGTACATGCTACACCTGGCCAGTTACCACCAGTAAAGTTGTCTGTATCACTCCAAGCCCAGCAATCTACCTGACTCCAGTCTGAAGGAGCGAGGAAGTAAGCGAAGATACCTGTTGGAGTAGGAATAACTACCTCTTTAATCTTGTTGAAGGTTGAAGAACCTGTCTTGGTTGTACCATCAGCATTGGTTGCACTCCAAGTTACAGTCTTGCTCTCGCCTTCCATCATGTCAGCACCGAGAGTGAAGGTAACTGGCTTACCAGGAGTAAGAGCCACCTGCTCGCCATCGCCAATCTTATACCAACCGCTCTTGGCATTGTCGCTGAGGGTTGCTGTTACTGAAATAGTCTTCTCGAAGTCACCACCGTTAGGACTCAAAGTAACCTTGGCTGTTGTGTTGACAGGAGCATCGAGCGTCTTGACACTTGAACCACCATCATATTCCAAGTAGATATCGCCTGTGATACCAGTGATGTCACTTGACTGCTTGTCATTACCATTATTCAGAATCACATTGAAGCTCTCTACTCCATCGAAAGTCTTGTACCAGTAGTTGACACCACCAATCTCTTCAGGACCATCCATGGTCTTACCGTGCCATGCACCAGTCAACTCTTTAGCAGGTTTGCCAGGAACCCAAGCATAGATAGTTGGAGCATTGTCTGCCTTTACATATACGGTGATAGATGCATTAGGATCCACCTTGGTGAAGGATACAGAACCATTCTTCTCACTCTTGTCGTTCTTAGCATACCATGTTACAGTCTTGGTCTGCTTGAAGTTCATACCTTCACCGATAGTGAATGTCTTGGTCTCGCCAGGAGCCAACTCAACCTTGTCCTGACCTTCAACCTGGAACCAACCAGAAGTTGCCTTACCGCTAAGGCTTACCTCTACAGTAACAGTATTGGTGCGGAAAGTACCACCATTCTGAGAGAACTTCAAACCAAACTCATTAGTCTGTGGCTCAACCCATGTTGTACCATCTTCCTCATGACCATCATAAGCCTGATCAGCCTCTGACTTAGACTTAGGAGCCTCATTATAGATGAAAGGACCATCCTCACCTATCTGACCGCCCTTCCAGTCCTTCACGAGAACACGGAGCTGACCCTGAGTAGCAGGAGCATCAACGGTGATAGTAGAACCAGTGTAAGTCTTGCCTGTTACCACATCGGTATAAGTACCATCAGGGCAATCTGTGAATGTTGCACCACCATTGATGGCTACGAGTGCATAGCTGTCATTCTTATAAGCACGCTTGAAGGCGATACCACCCTTGGCAGGAGTACAACCATCGTCGGTCCACTGACCCTTACGCAAAGCAGGAACAGCCTGACGAATCTTGTTCAGACGGATGAGGTGCTGAGCGACATCATGATTCAATGTAGCAGCCACATTGCCTGTTGCCTTGTAGTCACCGAAATCAGATGCTTCTACATCACCAGTGAGGTAACCACCGAAGTAAGCACGACCAGTTTCAGAAAGAGGACCGTGAGGACCTCTGTCAATCGGAGCACCGCGACGGAAACCTACCTCAGAACCATAATAGAGACATGGAATACCACGGAAGGTAAACATCAGAGAGAGATTCTCTGCCCACTGAGCATCATCACCAGAGAAACGGAATTGGTCGTTGGTTTGCTGAGGACCGTAGTCGTGGCTATCAACATATACCACATTATAGGTAGCATCATTATATCTCTTGTCACCTGACTTTGCCAAACCGTATGCGGCGGCAGCATTACCGAAGTTGTAGTGCAATGGGAAGTCGATCACATGGAAACCACTTGCCTGAGAATAGTCTGGCTCATGCCACTTACCATTCACCATAAAGGTATTGTCACTTGTTGGTGTTGGGGCATTGTCTGACTCACAGAGAGCCATCTGATGGTCATCTACACCTGTACCGCCATTGGCTTTATCAAAGAGTACCTGTGTATCCCAGTATTTCTGGCTGCCATCCCATTTGTCGAGCAAGTCCTGTGGAGCCTCCCATGTGTAATAATAGCAAGAGAGGTTATCCTGACCACGGTATGTGACATCACTGTAACGGGCGCAAACCTCACCATACATGAAGAAAGGTGCCTTGTTCAATCGCTTGTCCTCATACTTCTTACCGAGGGCTGTAAACTGAGGAATAAACTGCTTGCAGAATGTCAAACGTGAGATGTGACCGGAAGTATCGATACGGAATCCATCCACACCCATCTTGATGAAGCTGCCGTAGCACTTTACGAGATAATCTGCTACGTAGTCGTTCTCGGTATTCAGGTCAACGCAGTCACCTGCAATCTGAGCCCACCAGCGGTTAGGAAAGTCCCAGTTGAAGTCACCAAAATGGTGCCAGTAGTTGTGAACATCCTCGTTCTTACCACGAACATTCTTCAACAAGCCAAGACGACGCTGATACTGCTCATAAGGGACACTTGTAAGGTAGTCGGAACCCAACTTCTCCTCGTTAGGAATCATACAAGCATTGATGAGTGCCTGAGTTTCCAAGTCGGTATTACGGTCAAACTCCTTGCAGAGTGTCTGCTCACCGAAGTTACCGGTGTGGTTGAGCACGATGTCGAGGATAATCTTGATACCCTTTTCGTGAGCCTTGTCAATGAGTTCCTGAAACATGGCATCACCGTCCTTGCTACCATCGCTGCTCTGATAACGGCAGTCTACATGCTGGAAATCCATGGCATGATAACCGTGGTAGTCGTAACCGGATGCGTTCTGCACTACTGGTGTAATCCAGATAGCTGTAAAACCCAATGCCTTGATGTAGTCGAGTTTGTCGATGACACCCTGGAAGTCGCCTCGCCAGCAAGGGTCTTTTGTTTTGATCTGCTCTGACTGGTTGTCCCAGCAGAGCACATTGTTTCCTGTGTCACCATCGTAGAAACGCGTGGTCATCATAAAATAGATACTTTCGTCTCGGAAGTCAGTACGATTGCTAGTAAACGTGTCTGTAGCCATCGTCTGCATGGAGACTAACATGAGCATTAAAACCGCCCATAATTTTGCGGCAAGTTTTTTCATAATGGAATTGTTAAATTTAAAATTGAATAGTTGAATAATTACACCGCAAAATTACAAACTATTTCTATCCGTGCAACAAGATATTTCACTTTTCTGCTGATATTTTTGTGCAATCGATTTCACAAATATTAAGAAAAAGAGGCTGGATTCTGTAAACCAAATATTTACAAAATCCAGCCCCTTTAAGAGTATATATTAATTAACGGGCGCGCCAGAAAATAGTAAAGAATATTGTACTTTTGGCTTGTCCGAAATCAAATTCAGAGGTTTTCAGCCTCTTGCAACCAGATGGCAGATGCAGCATCACTAGGCATACGCCAGTCGCCACGAGGACTGAGGCTTACGCTACCTACTTTCGGACCGTCTGGCAGACAGCTGCGCTTGAACTGCTGATTGAAGAAACGGCGCACGAAGGTCTTCAGCCACTTCTTAATGGTTTCCTCATCATAGCTGTCAGGATCATTATCACTGATCTTTACACGCTCCAGTTCGGAATCAATAAATGCCTTCTTTGCCAACATGTAAATCTTGGAAGGACGGAAACCGAAACGCAGGAAATAGTAGAGGAAGAAATCATGCAGTTCGTATGGTCCCACCAAATCTTCCGTCTTCTGCTTGATATTTCCATTCTCATCTGCCGGAATCAACTCTGGACTGATAGGCGTATCGATGATATCACGAAGAGTGATGCGGCTCTGTTCGTCTACCCCACTCTCTGCTACATGATTTACGAGATGACGGATCAGGATCTTAGGAATGCTGGCATTCACGCCATACATGCTCATGTGGTCACCATTATAGGTAGCCCATCCTAATGCCAACTCTGAAAGGTCGCCGGTACCGATAACCATACCACCCATCTTATTGGCTAAATCCATCAGGATCTGGGTACGTTCACGAGCCTGGGAATTCTCGTAAGTCACATCATGCACACTGGCATCCTGACCGATGTCCTCAAAGTGCTGGGTTACAGCCTTGGCGATGCTGATTTCCTTAATGGTAATACCAAGACTCTGCATCAGCGAGATAGCATTATTGTAGGTTCTGTCTGTGGTTCCGAATCCAGGCATAGTGACACCTACGATACCCTTTCGGTTCATTTTGAGTTTATCAAAAGCTTTTACACAAACGAGTAAGGCCAGCGTAGAATCCAAACCACCGCTAATACCGATTACTACGGTCTTGGCATGGGTATGAACGATACGCTTGGCTAGTCCCATGAGTTGGATATTGAAAATTTCCTCGCAAGAGGCATTCATATCGCTGCTGGTAGGAATAAACGGATGCGGATTCACCTCACGTTCCAACACAAAATCGCGTTCATTCTCGGTTGGTTCGGCTTCGATATTACGGATATTGAACTGACCGCCAAGAACAGAATATTTAATGTTGCGCTGGGCATTTACATAAGTAGAATTTGTACGACGCTCAGAGCGGAGTTTCTCTACATCTATCTGTGAGATAACCATCTGCGGTTCAATAGAGAAACGTTCACTCTGTGAAAGTAAAACTCCATTCTCATAAATCAGGGCATTTCCACCATAAACCACATCCTGCGTACTCTCACCGAATCCACAGGAACTGTAGATATATCCGGTCATGGTACGGGCACTCTGCTGGCTGAGCAGACTCTTAAGATAATGATGTTTTCCGATGAGTTCGTCGCTTGCAGAAAGATTAAAAATCAGGTCTGCTCCTGCTAGCGCCAGTTTGTTGCTAGGAGGAGCCGGAGCCCATACATCTTCGCAGATTTCCACACCAAACTGTACGCCATCGAAAGTTTGAAAAATCTGAACATCAGGCGTCAGTTTCACCTTATGTCCGGCATAACGGACTTCGCAATCTCTCAGGTCCTGAGCCGAGGCAAACCAGCGTTTCTCATAAAACTCGCTGTAGTTTGGAAGATATGTCTTCGGTACAATACCGAGAATCTGTCCATGCTGGATAACGATACCACAATTGAGCAACAAGTCGCCAGCTATCACCGGCGCACCTACGATAGAGATGATATCAAGTTTGCGTGTGAAATCGAGCAACATCATCACCGCCTGCTCGGATGATTCGAGAAGCATCTGCTGGCGGAAGAGATCCTGACAGGAATAGCCCGTAATAGAGAGTTCCGGGAATGTAATGATCTCTACACCCTTTCCCTCAGCCAGCGCTATCTGTTCCTCTATCTGCTGGGTATTGAAAATGACATCACCCACCTTTACGGCAGGGATGGCACTAGCTACCTTAATAAATCCGTACTTCATAATAAATTACTTTATTGTTACCTGTGTAGCACCATAGCCATACTCCTGGAAAGAAGCATCCTGATAGGTGCAACTCTTATAGCGATAGTTCAACTCATGAATGAGAGTCTGGCGCAACACACCTTCGCCCTTTCCATGAATAAAGATAATTTTCTGTCCCTTCTTTTTCTTATATTCCTCCATGGTCTTCTTGAAGATATCCATCTGATAATGAAGAATATCTGCAGAATTCATTCCAGCAGTTGTTTCAAGCACTTCATCCGCATGAAGATCTATCACAAGGGTACCATCATCCTTCTTGCTCTTCTTCTTGCTGGTGTTGGCGACAACCTTCTCATCCTTATACATCTGCTCTTTCAGGCGCTTGGAATCGATAACCAGCGGACGGGCTATTTCATCGTTCTCTACAATCGTAAAGAGATAGGCTGGAGTCTCGAAGAAATCGTTCTCCTCGAAAAGATGAAGTTTGTAGAATTTCACGGGATCGAGACGGAACTGAACATCTGTTGCCGGCTTCAGGAGAAATGGCTTGTCCTTCTTGTAAGCTATCATCTGGATGGCGATATGCTCCATCTCGTTTAGAGCCTCACGACCGAATTCCTCGATGAAGAGTTTGGTGTTCGGTTCTATTTCTCCCTCTGCTTTCAGAGTCCATGCATTTCCCTCAGCCACGAGATAGGTATAGCGGAGATAGTAGTTGCTGTCATTCACCATATAGGTCTCGAAACGGGTATTGGTTACGTCCTTGATGTTGATAGGTACAAAGGCGAGATAAGCACTGAGTTTGTTGCCACCCGTACGTTCCTCAACCGGTTTCACAAAGGTTATCTCACGGTCGGCAGCATCATATTCCTCTACATCCATATCCACGTCATCGTGATCATTCAAGATGGCCTTGATACTCCGGCTGTCCTGATGCAGTTCGGTATTGGCATGCTCCTCAGCCTTCTGCTGCGCATCCATCTTAGCCGAAATCATCTTGCCCATGGAGTATTCATCCTGCTCCACCACAACCACCTCGTTGATAGGCATCGGAATCTCAAAACCATCCTCATCCTCAACGAGCACAATATTTTTACCTTGGAAGCCGGCAACCTTTCCGCCACCCACTTCGCTCAAGAATCTGACTTTATCTCCTTTTTTCATAATCTATTAATAATTTGTAATTGCAAAGATACAAAAGATATTGCAAAACAGGGCTTATTTTAATATTTTTAATGCTACAGATAAAAATAATCCTGTAAAAGATGCACCATGTTAGATATTTTTCCGTATCTTTGCAAAGAAAAAGAAATAGTAACGAACCCTTTAAACTGAAAAGTTATGATTACATTTCCTTGCGCCAAGATCAATCTTGGTTTAAATATAGTTAGCAAGCGGAAAGATGGATACCACAATCTCGAAACGGTGTTCTACCCTATTCCGCTGACCGATGCACTTGAAATCAAGCTCATGGGCGATGAATTCCCTAGCGATGTTCCTTGTGATCTGAAGATTACAGGTAACGCAGTGGATTGCGACGAACAGAACAATCTCGTTGTAAAGGCTTATAATCTCCTGGCTGCCGACTTCAGGATTCCACGCATCCATGCTCACCTGGTAAAGCGTATTCCTTCGCAGGCTGGTTTGGGTGGCGGTTCTGCCGATGCAGCCTTCATGATCCGTTTGCTGGACGAGCGTTTCCGCCTCAATATCGGTAATCCGGAGATGGAAAGATACGCTGCCAAGCTGGGCGCAGACTGTGCCTACTTCATTTCAGCCGATCCCGAGGATGGCGATACTGCTTGCTATGCAGAAGGCATCGGCGAAGAACTGATGCCGGTAAGTGGTCCTGGCGATAATCTGAAGGGCTATCATCTGGTTGTGGTGAAGCGCGATGACATTGCCGTCAGCACCAAAGAGGCTTATGCAGCCATCACCCTACAGGCACCAGCCAAATGTTGCCGCGACATTGTACGCCAGCCTATCGAGACTTGGAAAGAGGAACTTGTCAACGATTTTGAGGCACCTATCTTCAAGATGCACCCGGAACTGGCAGAAATCAAACAGAAGCTGTACAACCTGGGTGCCGTATATGCTGCGATGAGTGGTAGCGGAAGTGCCATCTTCGGTATCTTCAAGCATAAACCTGCAAATATAGAGGAACAGTTCGAAGGAATGTTCTGTAAAATAATGAAACTTTAATTTAGTTAATAGTTTACTCAAGTTTCGCAAGTGGTTTAAGTTCGGACTGAAGGCCCAAAAGCTCATAGCCCAGGGCAGCGCCCTGGGTATAATGGTAATCAGTAAGGCGCCCTGTAAGGGCAAAAGCCTTATAAATTGCCTGGAGTTTTAAAGCTTTTGCCCTTACAGGGCGATAGGTTTGCGTCCGTAATTACCCAGGGCGATGCCCTGGGCTAGGAGTTTCTGCCCTTTCAGGGCGTATGGGGCAAAACTTGCGAGACTTGAGTAAACTACCAATTATAAACTCTAAATATAATGAACGAAGAAACACATCAGAAACTGATGACTATCAAGCGAAGCTTCCGCTTGCTGATGAACGGTCCGGGATCGCAATCTATGCGCGATAAGGGACTGGGATATAAACTGAATTGGGGCGTACCATTCTATGAACTGAAAAAGATGGCTGAGGAATATGGTAAAGACTATGACCTCGCCATCGAACTGTGGAAGGAAGATATCCGGGAGTGCAAGATTCTGGCTACACTCATCATGCCTGCCGATAAGATGCTTCCGGAAATCACAGATTTATGGATGGAACAGGTACAGAGTCAGGAGATGGCAGAGATGCTTGCCTTCAACCTTTTGCAGCACGTAGATTATGCGCCTGTCATCGCCTACCAGTGGATAGCGAGTGACAAGCCGCTCTATGAGATTGCCGGTTTCCAGCTCCTTGCCCGTCTTTTTGCCAATGGGAAAGAGCCTAACGAGCGTGGCATCAACGAATTCCTGGATCAGGCTGCTGCAGCATTGCAGGGTGACAACATGGGAATAAAACATGCTGCCTCTAATGCGGTTCTCCGTTTCTGCGACTTCGGTGAAGATTTCGAGAAAATTGCAAGAGGCGCACTCAAGGGTATCTACGAGATTTAACGGTTCTGCTGACGCGGTCAGAAACAGGCCACAACCCTGCTGAAAATATGTCCCGACGTAGCATTTGCTGCGTCCCGACATACAAAAAAATACGTCCCGATGCAGCAAATGCTACGTCGGGACGTATTTTTATAGCTATTTTCGTCATTACATGAAATACTTCTTGTATTCGTTTTCGAAATTCGGAGTGAAAACACCCTTGCCGATGTTTTCGCTGATTTCATCCTTGGTCCAGAATCTGCCACCGGCCAATTCTTCCTGGCTCGGTTTCACCTCGCCATCATATACACAGCGATGTACATAAACCAGTTCCTTTTCCCGCTGACTCTCAAAGACATAATGCCCAAGAGATTCCGGTTCAAAATCGGTGATACCCAATTCTTCCCTTACCTCGCGATGCAATGCCTGACTCACACTTTCGCCTAAATCTACATGACCGCCGCAGGCTGTATCCCATTTATCCGGCTGGATATCCTTCCAGGCTGGACGATGCTGCAGATACAGATCACCCCGGCTGTTGAATACATGCAGATGAACTACCGGATGCAATATCTTGCTTCCGTCATGGGCATGACCGCGGGTAACAGCGCCCAGGATATTGCCCATTTCATCTACTATCGGAAATTCCTCGTTCTTATTATCCATCATCATTTTAAAAGTTTATAGTTAACAGTTTATAGCGGCTTCGCCGTATAGCATGGTTGCCGTATAGCAAGATTGCCCTATAAACTATCAACTCTTAACTATTAACTTTCTAAAGCGTTCCGTATTCATCAGAGTAGCGCAACATCTGGTCGACATAGCTCTCCTCATAATCCAATACCACGTCAGTAATTTCGCCTTCTTCATCCATCTCCAGCGTCATCTTCGGATTGATGAATCCCTTGTATGGAGCGAGATTCAGTTTCTTGTATCTTGCCAGTATCTCGCGGTGCAATTCCGGATCAATATTCACGGCATACTTCTCAACCAACAGGCGAGCAGCCTCGAAATCGCCCTCGCTCTTGATGCGCTGAATTTCAGCAAGCAACTCGCCGAAGAGATGGCGGAGCTTGGCATAATCATTAATCTTCACATAAGTCTTCGTCGTAATGATATTGCCCTCACTGTCCTTCAAAGCATCCTCGGCAGAAGCATAGTTCATATCCATCTTCACCAGTTCCACAGCACCCTCGGCATGTTCCATCACCCACCAAGCTATCAGCGCACGGTTGCGCATGTGGGCTTCCTCTATCTTGTCGCCTTCCTTGATGCGGATGGTCTGGGTGAGCAGACCGTTCATCAGATAACCGTAATACTGAGCCTTGTATGCCTCATCATTCGGAGTCAGACCCAGTTCTACCAATTTATGGTCGGCTACATAATAGAGTCCGAAGAGATCGGCTCTCGCCTCTTCTATCGTACTGCCATACGCCTTCAGTGCATCAGGGTCGGTACCAGGCAAAAGCTGTCCACTACCATGTCCCAGACACTCATGCAGGTCGGTATGCAGATCATCGGTAATATCCTCGTACTGATTCATCAGACTGATGGTATCCTCGTCGATAACGAATTCATCGCGGAAACCATTGCCCTGAGCAGCCTTGTTATATGCCTCGGTCAGATTACCGATGGTCACACTCTTAGAACCATATTCCTGACGGATCCAGTTGGCATTCGGAAGATTGATGCCGATGGCAGAAGCAGGATATTCCTCGCCACCCAACATCGCCGCACAGATGACATTGGCTGTAACACCCTTCACCTCCGGCTTGCGGAAACGTGGGTCTACAGGTGAATGGTCCTCAAACCACTGAGCATTCTGACTGATGGTCTGGGTGCGCTTCGTTGCTTCAAGATCCTTATATTCTACGATGCCTTCCCAAGTACCTTTCAGTCCGAGCGGATCGCCATACACTTCGATAAATCCGTTGATGAAATCAATCATTCCCTCGTGCTGCTGCACCCAGGCGATGCTGTAACGGTCGAAATCCTTGAGATCGCCTGTACGATAATACTTCACCAGGAGATCGATGAGATGTTTCTGTTCCTCATTTTCTGCATATTTCTGAGCACGGAGCAACCAGGAAACAATCTCCTTGATAGCTGCGCCATAGAGGCCGTCTTCTGTCCATTTCAGCTCCACCAGTTCACCATTACGCTTGGTCAATTTAGAGTTCAGTCCATACGAAGGTGCCTGTTCGTTGCCATCTTCCTTCATCCTGGCATAGAAACGTTCTACTTCTGCCTGAGAAACATTCTCATAGAAATTGCAGGCAGAAGTCTGTACCAGATCCTCGCCATCCGTCTGATTCACGCGCTTAGGCATGACTTCCGGATTGAAGATGACAGGCACCAGAATGCCCAACAGGTCTTCCTTGCTCTGACCCTTGGAAAGAGGCAGATATTCATCGGCTACAGCCCCAACCATCTCATAGAAAGATTCCTCTGAAAATCCTGGCACAAACTTTTCACATCCATAGTGATGATGGATGCCGCTGGCAAACCAGACACGCTTCAGGTAAACTTCGAAAGCCTTGAAATCTTCACTTTCTCGATTACCCTCGTAATGAAGGTATACAGCCTCCAGGGTTTTACGGATGCGCAGGTTGTATTTGCCCTGCTGGTCGAAGGTGATATCACGTCCCAAGAGGGTTGCCTTCGACAAGCAATAAATATAAATTTTCTGTGTGAGCGACAGGTTTTCGAAACCCTTCAGCTCATAACGGAGCATCTGGATATCGGCAAATCGCTCTTGAGTGTTTACATTACATTTTGCCATTTTTATCTGTATTTACCATGCAAAAGTAATACATTTTTTCCACATACCAAACTTTTCCTCCTGTTTTTCGCTCTTTGCAAAGTTTTTTACTTGAAATATGCACTTTTTCTTGGAGAAAACTTTTATTTATGCAGATTATTCATTACCTTTGCATGAAAAACAAAACAAAAACATGCCGATAAAGGCAGAAATCATAAAACGGCAATCATGCAGATAAACGAGATATTAAAAAGCTATTTTGGATACGATTCCTTCCGCCCCAACCAGGAAGCGATTATCAGAGAGGTAATGCAGGGACACGACTGTCTGGTTCTCATGCCGACAGGTGGTGGAAAGAGTCTGTGCTACCAGGTTCCCGCATTAGCAATGGAAGGTACCGCTGTGGTCATTTCACCGCTCATCAGTCTGATGCACGACCAGGTGGAGGCGCTCAAGGCAAACGGTATCCCGGCAGAAGCACTGAACAGCGGAAACGACACGACCGATGAACTCATCATCCGCCGCCGATGCGAGAAGGGAGAACTGAAACTTCTTTATGTTTCGCCCGAAAAACTCATCAGCGAGATACCTTATTTATTCAGCAACATCAAGATTTCGCTCTTTGCCGTTGACGAGGCCCACTGTATCAGCCAGTGGGGACACGATTTCCGTCCGGAGTATTCGCAACTCGGTATGCTGCACGAGAATTTCCGCAATGTCCCGGTGATGGCGCTCACAGCCACAGCCGACAAGATAACGCGCGAAGATATCATACGCCAGCTTCATCTCAATGGGCAGACGTTCATAAGCAGTTTCGACCGCCCCAACCTCTCCCTCACCGTAAGACAGGAGAGCACCAAAAAGGCAAAGCTCCAATACATCACCCGCTTCATCAGTAATCATCCGGAAGAAGCAGGCATCATCTACTGTCTCTCCCGCAAGAACACCGAAATGGTAGCTCAGGAACTTATCGATCTGGGTATCAATGCCGCAGCCTATCACGCTGGAATGACTGCCCAGACCAGAGCATCAGTACAGGAGCGGTTCAAGATGGACCAGATTCAGGTGGTATGTGCAACCATCGCTTTCGGAATGGGCATCGACAAGAGTAATGTGCGCTGGGTAATCCACTATAATATGCCTAAAAGCATCGAGAGTTTCTATCAGGAAATAGGTAGAGCCGGTAGAGATGGAGCACCATCAGATACCGTACTGTTCTATTCGATGGCCGACATCATCACCCTCCGTTCTTTCTGTGAAGAAAGCGGACAGCGTGATGTGAATATGGAGAAACTGCGCCGCATGGAGGAATATGCCGAATCGAGAGTATGCCGACGACGCATTCTGCTGAATTATTTTGGCGAGACATCATCCTGCAACTGCGGCAACTGTGATGTCTGCAAGAATCCTCCACGCACCTTCGACGGCACCATCAGAGCCCAGAAAGCCCTGAGTGCCGTGGTCCGTTCGGGTGAGCATATTGCAGTAGGTACCTGCATCGAGATTCTGAGAGGCATGCATTCTTCTGCAGTTGTGAAAAACAAATACAACGAGATGAAAACCTTCGGTGTGGGTAGGGATACAACATCTAAGGACTGGAATGCTTATCTGCTGCAGATGCTGCAGATGGGATTCTTCGAGATTGCCTACAACAACCACAACTACATGAAGGTTACCGATTTAGGCTGGAAGGTACTGAAGGGAGAACATCATGTTTCGCTGGCTTATATCGAAGAAGATGATAAAGCCACCCGCCCAAAGAAAACAGTACGTAACAGGAAGGGCGCCATCGCCCAGCCGGGAAATCTCATTCCTGAGGTGCATGCCGAACGTGTCATCTTCCAGGAAGACTCGAAAGGCGTGGAAGACAAAGGGCTCTTTGAACACCTCAGAAAGATACGCAAGAACCTTGCCGACGAACAGGGTTATCCTCCATATATCGTACTCAGCGACAAGAGCCTTCATGAACTCGCAAGAATGAAACCTACCACCAAGAATGCCATGAGCCTGATCAGTGGTATCGGAGAATTCAAGCTCAATAAATATGGCGATACCTTCATCAAGGCTATCAGGAAATATACAGGACTATAACAGAAATTTTCTGCATTTTCAGCTTGTCTTGCCTCAAGATACAATCCTGTCTTAAGATACAATCTTCCATTCCAGGCTGTTCACCTCGTCCTTCACAGAAAAGTTCAAGCCAATCTTCACCACCTTCTTGCCACTCATCTTGAAGGCGTCGGCATAGTGCTTTGCGTCTATCTGGGCGAGAGCCTCCTCGGCACTCTTGTTGAACTTCAGTTCCATCACGTAGATGGCATCATTCGTCTCCATCATAATATCGATTCTGCCCTTCGCTGTATGAGGTTCCACTAGGATGCTATAGTTGGTAAGCAGGGCAAACATGATGTAGAGCGTCTGCTGCCAATGCCCCTCGTAGTTGGTGTTGTCGCAGTAAGGCACCGTCTCAAGAAAGTCGTTCAGCAGGCAGAAGGCTGCATCCATATCCCCCTTCTTCACCAATACCGACATCTTGGCGATGGTCGTGTTAGCCTTCGCCGACTTGTCCATCAGATAATGAGGCAAGAGACTACCATACAGCCCCACCCTAATCTCCTGGTTAGGCAATGCCAACAGGTACAATTTTGTAGGCTTGTCATATCCCTTGATGGTGACATATCCACTCTGATAGAGCAAAGGTACGATGGTGGTCATCGTTTCTGTGGGGGCATCAAAGTCCTTCTTGCCCACCTCTATGGCCTCGCCAAGGTCTGCAGGCAAAAAATCATACTTTCTCATCATATTGATGAGATAGGTAGGAGTGCCCGAGCCGAACCAGTAATCATCCATTCTGCCATCGGCAAAGCAATTGAGCAGACTGTAAGGATTGAAGACATCTGGCGAAGGCCAAGTGAAGTGATAACCATCATAATGGTCTTTCAGCTCCTGGATGGTTTCCTCCCTACTCAGTTCCAGCTGCTCGGCAAGAGCGTCGATGTCATCGCTCATCTGGGTCAACATTTCCTCCTTGGTGATACCGCAGATGCCGGCGTAAGGCTCGTCCATACTCACATTCTTGATATTGTTCAGCTCGCTGAAGATGCTCAACTGCGAGAACTTCGTGATGCCCGTCAGGAAGACGAAACGGAGCAATGGCTCGCAATCTTTCAAGGGACTGTAGAAATTGCGCATCGTATTGCGCAAAACATCGAGTTTTTCCTTCTCATGAGCCACATCCAGAAGCGGTGCATCATATTCATCGATGAGCACCACAGCCTGCTTGCCAGTCTTTGCAGTAACTGTTCTTATCAAGTTGAGCAAACGAACGTTTGGGGCTGGAGAATCATAATCCACTCCAAACCTATCCTCATTTTCCTTCAATATATATAAGAGGTATTGATCCAGCTGTTCCTTCTCCATATGTTTGCCTCCAGCCAGGCTGAAGTGCAGCACGGGATATTCATTCCACTCTTTCTCCAGTTTCTCGATGGCAAGCCCCTCGAAGAGTTCCTTCTTACCCTCGAAATAACTTTGGAAGGTAGAAACCAGCAGCGACTTGCCGAAACGGCGTGGGCGACTCAAGAAGAAATACTTTCCATCGGTATGTGTCATACGATAGATGTATTCCGTCTTGTCAATATAGAGGTTGTCCAACTTGCGGATTTCCTCAAATGTCTGAATTCCTATAGGATATAATTTTCTTGCCATAATCAAACGCTATCTAATGAATTGCAAATATACATCAATTCTCCCAAACGACCAAGCATTTCTACGATTTTAACAAAAAAAACAATCCCAACCCAGAGATTCCTTTTTGAATCTCCGAGCCGGGAATAGCATATATTTAAATATAGAGGATTAAATATCCATTTCCGCCCTCCTGGTGTGCAGAATGACATCTAGGATAAGATGGAACACGATCCATACCACGATGTCGATGCCCAGGATATACGTGATGTTCACGTGGCCGATCATCAGGAAGTTGAGCAGGATGAACATCAGCGAGAGCACGCAGATAGCCACCATCACCTGTCTCACCCTCAGTCCGCATCTCAGCAGCTTATGATGGATGTGGCTCTTGTCGGGCAAGAACGGATTCTGCCTGTTTCTCAGTCTGTGGCCCACCACTCTCACCACGTCGAGCAACGGCACCAGCATCGTGGTAAAGGCAAACACCATGTTGTAGTCGGAAACCACATGCGGGTTCACATCCACCGTGCTCAGGTGAATCATCAGGAAACTGATGATGTAGCCCAGCGACAGCGAACCCGAATCGCCCATAAAGAGCTTCCTGCCCCTCATGGCATTTCCAAACACGTTGTAGAACCAGAAAGGGATGATCACACCCAGCGCCGCAATGCAGAGCAGGGCGAAGGAAAACAGATGGAGCCAGATGTGCAGCCCCGCCAGAGCCACCAGCGAGATGGCACAGAGCCCCGAAGCCAGACCGTCGATGCCGTCAATCAGGTTGATGGCATTGGTAACATACACCACGATGAGCACGGTAAACGGCATGCCGAACCATGGAGAAACCTGATACACCCCGAAGAGACCGTCGAGCGACTTGATCCATACGCCCGAAGCCACGAGCAGGCTTGCCGCCAATATCTGCACCAGGAACTTCTTCTTGTACCCCACTCCAATCAGGTCGTCGGCGAGTCCTACCAGGAACAGCATCATGCTACCCACCAGCAGTGCCAAAAACTCATAAGGCACCTCACCGTGCATCGACCCGCTGCTCAGTCCCATCAGATGATATATCAGCACCAGACCGCCCATGGTAATCAGCATCACTGGGAAGAACGAGAGTCCGCCCAGTCGCGGAATCGGCGCATGATGCACCTTTCTCTTGTCCGGCATATCAAAGAGTTTCTTCTTATGCGAGATAAGGAGAATGTTAGGCAGCACAAGCATGGCGATGGTGACAGACACAATAAGTGCTACCAGCAGGAAAATATAAATTGGTTGTATCATCATAATTCTATAAATTATTAAATGTTGATAGAACAAATACTTGTTATCTTCTTAATAGTCTCGTATATATTAGAGATCTTAGAGAATTTGGAATGATGCGGGCAGTAAATCTGATGCACACATTCATTACGAAACGAGGAAAAGATATAAAACCCATTTTCAAAATACGATACTGCGTGATAGCCTCGTCACAAGCATATTTCCAACCTCCTCTTCTCTTGAATGTTTCCGGATCATACCTGAACCAAAGAAGACTTTCCTGCATATTATAGACCTTACATCCAGCCATCAGCATCTTAATCCAGAGGAAATAATCCTCTGGGAAATATTGAGTTTGATAACCATCCACCTTTAGCACTTCCAACTTCCGATACATCACAGTAGGATGATTCACCGGACAACGCTTCTTAGCGTATTCCATTACTTCCTTAGGATGTTCTGGCACCTTTCTCACACTCTCTACATGATCAATATCAGTGATGAATTCATCTATCCATGCTCCAACCATACCGATTTCTGGATGAGCCTGCATAAATGCAAACTGCTTCTCCATACGATGTGGCTTGGCAATATCATCGGTATCCATACGGGCCACAAGCTCATGCTTGCAATAAGTCAGACCATCATTCAGTGCGAATCCAAGTCCTCGGTTCTTTTCGAATCTTACTACATGGAGCTGAGGATACTGCTCCTCATACTCCTTCACTACATTCTCCAAAGCATCTCCTAACCTGCCATCTTCTACCAACACTACATCATTCGATACAAGAGTCTGATTAAAGACAGAATCTAGCGACTTCCTTAGGTACTCAGGCTTCTCCTTATAATATAAGGAGAGTAAAACAGAATATTGTGTATCCATTATTAAACTATATCCGCTTCCAACTTGTACAGATCGGATCGACTTTGAGATCTATATTCATCCACTTTTTGGGAGCTATTACAATTTTATCTTCATTAGTATTCAACCACGCTCCCCACCATGAGAAAGAAGAGTTAGCTATAATATTATATTTACATCCACTCATCAATTGCATATCGATATAACTATTACTACCTGTGTTCCAATCTACATAGATTACTTGAACATCATTCAACAAACTCTGCAAATGATTTCGACACCACTCGGTATCATTAGAAAATACTAAGAAAACATTAGGGGATACCACGTCCCTCAAATATTGAATCGCTTTATGGTAATAATCCAATTCGCAGATATCCTTATAATAAGGATGATTGAGATAATCTCCTCTCCTCACATGAATAGAAGCACTATTACTTTTTTGAACAACTTTCCAAATCTCTAAATTTTTATCTTTCAAAAATGGAAAAGTAAAAGCCTTTAATATCACACTTCTTATATCTTTAAAATATTCCTCATGCTGCCAATATCCGTCATAAAAACAATCATGTTGAATATCAAAAATATCTTGTTTTAAATCCATATTTTTGGGTTCTATACACATTGTTTTTCTCCTTGGCAAAAAACATTTTCCAATTTGCCAACAGCGATAATTTAAGTATGGATATGAAACACGAACTAAATCCTTCCAATTAGCAAATTCACAATCTACCTGAAAAATTTTATCTAATTCAAAGCCATTATGTAATGGATAACCTTTAAAACATGACCTATCAACTTTTACAACTTCATTTTTAAACTTTTCTCGCAATGCGAGATAAAGAGCATACTGGAACATTTGATTACCTAATCCACCCAATATATTTACGATTTTCATTTTTTTTGCTTATAATTTGCCAAGAAGAACTTTGGCTGTGATTTTATTTTTCTTCAAACCTTCTACGATGCAGAACGTCAGAAACAAGCATAACACAAAACTAAGAGCGACAATAACAGCATCGCTTCCTGTAGGCAATATTTTCTCACCCCACATACGCCCCATCCATTGATGGTAATATGACAAGTATAGTAACCTAGCGATACCTTACCTATCTCACATAGGAAACCATTCAATCTACATGCAGCATTCAAAAACTTGGGAGCCATCCCCAACAAGAACAAGATAGCCAGCAACGCAGTCACACCTCGATACGCATATTGCAACAAGGAACTCGGTATATGCGGTATGGCAGGTATCCACATTGGCAACTCGTGCATATTCCATGACCAGGCTAGCAGAGTCCAACATATAAACAACAATCCAAGCATCACCCCATTACCAATCTGCAACCTCGGAAAACGGTGGATACAATAGCCCATAGTATAAAACACGAAATAGTAAGCGATAAACTGAAAGCCGAACATACGGAATTCCATTCCTACCATGATACCCAGAAGCAGCAAGCTTGATAAGGCTATCACCACCAGTTCGTCAATATTTAATCTCGATGCTAACCATTGGCTGAAGATAAAGATTAAATTGATAAAAAACAACACCCATAAGAACCAGAACGAAGTATCTGGATAGAATACCATCTTCACCACTCTTATCAAGGTATAATCACCAGATATTCCATACTTTGTAGCCGACCATGCCACATACGGCATCATCAGTTGAAGGAATCGTCTAGAGCACAGCGATTTGCCCCCCCCATTTCTATGCACCCGATAGGCGAAATAGCCACTTACTGTCATGAAAGCTGGCATGTGAAAGGAATAAATCATATTCCATAAATGGTTGTGAAAACACCCATCTGGCATTACCGATTGCATGGCATGCCCGAAAACTACAAGTATCATGAGCCATCCCTTGAGAAAATCGGCCCATAGCAAACGTTTGCTTTGTATCATTTTTCAAAGATTCTGTTAATATTTTCCTTGTTTAACACCTTGTCTATGTCATATTTGCATACATCCTTTTGAACAGCCATAGACATAGACGGTATTCTTGAAGGGTTTTCTATGAATCCAAGCATTGCTGATTTCAAACTATCGACATCTTTTGGCTTTATGAGCACACCTAATGCAGGGTTTGAAATAACATCTGGATTGGCATGGAAATCAGAAGCTATCACAGGAAGACCAGCCTTGAACGCATCAATCAACACACCAGGAAATCCCTCACCCTCAAAATATGTAGGGAAGACCATCACGTCATATTCAGAAAGTTGTTTCAATCCCTCTTTCGACTTTAAGTTTAAGAAGCCACCATACGAAATGTTATCACAATCCAAGGTATCAAAATATCCCTGTGAATATGTATTTGTTTGCGAGCCGTAAAAAGTCACTGAAAATTTCTTGCCATATTCTTCATACAATTTTCTTGAAGCATCTATGAGCAAGCCAACACCTTTCTCCTCTATCAAACGTCCTAGAAAGACGAACTTAATGCCCCCAGTTGGGCGATTTCTTTTCGCAGGCAACTCTCCTATCGGCTTAAAGTTAGGCAAGACTTCTACATTGCTCAGCCCCACATTGTTAAGCTGAACCTTCATGTAATGTCCCTGTACTAAAATCTTATGAAATGATTTTAATACAGGGACATTATTCAAATGCCCCTCTACTTTTTTTCCCAAGTCTCCTCCAATAACAAAGTAAATGACTTGTCTATGAACATGCAAGATTTTCAAGATCTTGCCTAACCACAAAGCACCACGCCCAGAGATAGACAACACGCATTTACACTTATAAAGAATTACATAAACTAGGGCAGACAACAAACAGACAATAGCACTCTTGTTCCAAGTATCAAAGAACCTCACGTCATAATACTTTTTAAGATGTGCCAACAACAATTGATTTTTGACTTGCGCCCCACCACCAGTAGGAGGTTCTCCATATTGAATGGAAGCAATAAAAAGCAACTTTTCCATCAAGATTTGATTAATAAATAACTATATTTGATTTTCTCTTTACGAACTAATGCCAGAATAGTCAAAGAAACGACATAGACCAAAGAAAACAGTAACATACTTGCAAACAGATTATAAGCAAGAATCATAAAAACAGAGGTCAGTATTTCCAGGCAAATTACAAACCTATCCAATTTAACGTTCAAATAACGATATAGATAAAACTGACACAAATAACTTCTCAAAATGATACTAACCAACATACCCATAACAAGCATATTAATACAATTCACCACATTCGAAGACAGATAATAAAAGAAAACAGCAAACAGCACTGAAGCCAAATTGATTTTCAACAATACAATTTGCTTTCTGAACGTCTTGAAATAGGTACCAAAAACCAATACCATCCGCGTCTCAAAAAGAGCTATAGGACATAAAATCATCAAATAGCTCAGGCTGGCCACATACTTTGGTATCCAAGTCTTTATTATCAATGACAGAGGAACGAAGCCGATAAAGCAAACCATCGCAAAGAATCCTATAACAAAAGTTAGCATATCCAGCAGCTGCCTTTGTCTATCCTTTTCCATACTGCAAAGGTATGGGAACAAAACTAACCCTATCTGTGAAATGAATGTCAAAACGAACATAGACAAAGATACTGCAAACGATATCTTGGCAAAAACATAAATACCCCAATTATGCTCTACAAAGAAACGACCAGAGCCTATGATGAAGGTACTCAACAAATTGGAAATTGTCAACGATATTCCCACTATCATATTTCCACATGTAGCACGTAGATTATTTCTGGCAAACAAATTGGATGTGACTGTGAAATCGAAGACTCCCCCAAAGCAAGTGGAAACAAATGCTAGGGCTATGAAACGGGCACAAAGATAAGAGAAAATAACATAGACAAATGAATCTTTGTTAAAGAGAACCAGAAACACAAACAAAAGCCCCAAGAAGGTCACCTTGTCTATTACAACAGTCTTGGAATAATAACGCATTTTATCGGTTGCCATCAAGACAAACGACAACAACTTATATACATTCTCAACAATGATATAAACACCGAGGAAATAAAAAACAACCTGATAAGCGCCTTTCAGAAACAGGTACGAATATAGAGCAACCAATAAGGCTATGACCATTTGAAGAAACGACACCAACAGCAATTGGGGATAATACTGTTTCCTGTTGATTTCGGAAAACTTCTTACCGCCCAAAGCCAAATATATACCATCACTAAAGCCGAAATGAAGAAGCCCTACATAACTACTACACAAGAAGAAATATTGCCAATAACCAAAATGTTCGATTCCTAAAATTTTTGGAAGCAATAAAGATGTAACTAGCCCACAACACAAGGATACAACTTGTGAAAACACGGCATAAGCAGAAGTCTTAAGGAAACTTTTTTTATTTGAATTCATAAACTTAACATTCTATTCAACCAACTTGCCATTTTATACTTCTCAACGATAGCGTCACTTAATTTTACATAAGGAGATTGAATAAAAGCCTTAAAACCAGATTCATCATCCTTACCTAGAATAAAAATATTATGAGAATTGTAAAAATCGTAATTGACAATATGTTGGTTGTTGGTGACTAATTTCTTCTCATAAAACATAGATTCAAAAGCTCTCAAAGAAATTCCTTCTTGTCCTTCCTGAAGAATCTCAATAACAGAATTGCTTGCTTGAACATTTTTGCATACTACATTATAATCAATATGCCAAGAATATCTTCTGCTAAACAAAGCCTTACGGTTATTAACTAAAATAATTCTCGACTGTAATCGGTTCTTCCTATATAAACTTGCAACTTTATAAAGCATTTCTCTTCTCCCCTTATCTTGCCCTATGAAAAGCCCATCCCATTTAGTTGTTAATACGTTTTCTGTTAATACGTTTTTGAAATAAAATGAACCTACATAAATGAATCCAGCACAAGCAGCATCTTTTTTTGAAAAAGTCGCTTTAATCCACCTTTCACTTAATCTAGAATGAGCTTTAGACTCGCAGAGTGGATTCCAAGAATAAAATATTAATCTTGCAGTTGGACTACAAACTCTTTCTATACGTCTAGCTACCTCGTCATAATTCTTTCGTGTGTCAAATAGAATGATAACATCCATTTGTTGGATCACATTTTCCAAATTAGGATTATCTTCCAAATATAATTTATGTGTAAACAAGCTAAGAAGTCTCTTCCATATAGGTGGAGGTAAGAAACTCGAAACGCAACTCACCTGACTGCTGTGTGTATATTTAGCAAAGCTAAAATCTACTAACAATACATGCTGTTTCATTATTCGTGCTTTAATCGATTTAAACGTTCTTGATAATAAATATTCTTTCTATGGTTTAACTCATCATAAGAAATATCATCAAAAATTGAGTAATATGGGTAATATATTTGGTAAAAATAATAACCATGGGAAGTAGAACTTACCCAGTCTGATACATCTCTTGCCTGATTTTTTACGACACCAAATATAAAATTAGCATATAAGGCAAAAATTAATATTTTCTTCGCTCCATAGTGGTTCCAGATAAAATCACCCAATAATATTAAATAATATATCTGAAAGTAATTTGCAAAACGAGTGGAAAAAATAGGTAGAAAAAGTCCTAAAGTCTGTGTCAGTAAATAAAACTTTGCTCCTACAATAACTGTCGCAGACATATTGCTATTAGCTGTCTCATACTGTTTCACTATACAAGCTACTAATAACACAATCAAACAAGACCTAATACTACCAAAAATAGTTGCCCTTTTCATTTGAGAATATTCCTCAAAAGAATCTGAAAAAAATGGCAAGAAACTTCCTACAATATGTTTAAGCAAAAAACTACTGAAAATAAAACCAACAATCAACAGAATTAGAAGTTGTTTATAATTAATAGTTGATGCAGAATACCTATACACAAAAGGGATTACCAATAACACTATGCCAGACTTGTGAAAAGACAGAGCAAACAAGCTCCAAGAGAAATATTGCAACCATCTCTTTTCTTTATAATGATTCATTGCCAGTAAGCCACAACTAAGACTGAGTGACTCTCTGAGAATCTCACAGTTGAAATAAAGCAATGTCGCAACAACATAGAAGAAAATTACCGTAAAACGATACTGACAATACTTACTAACTATGTAAAATATGACACCATTAACTAATATTGCATGAAATATTTGGAATGAATAGAAATTAAAATTGATGGTTTTACAAAAACTGTTGGTTATATACCACATAGGAGCATACTTGGCGTGCAAAAAGTCAAATTTAGAAAGTCCTTCCAGAAAAGGAATCTTTTTCCACATATCCATATAACCGATTGTATCGCCACCAACATAATTTCTCAGTCCCAAGAACAACACGACCACAATATAAAGAAAAAAGTAATATCCTTTATATGTATTCCCTCTCTCATAACTGTTCCCGAAATTCCACAATTTATAATCACAAGCATATACGGGAAATAGAAACAATAATATAAGAATTAAATAAATCATTTGCTACTTTATCAAACGGTTTTCCTATCCTTAAATCCTTTGTGGGAAATAATTCGAGCAGGAACACCTGCCAATACGACATTCTCTTCATCAAAAGACTTAGTAACTACAGCATTAGCACCAACTATAGTATGGTTTCCAAGATGAACTCCTATTAAGATTTTTGCGCCAGCTCCAAGGTAACAATGTTGTCCCCCCCCAGACCTTATCGGAGACATTAACACCATTCTGAATGACACAATTATCTCCAAAACGAACGGTATCATTCACTACTATAGCACCATAATGAGGAATATATAAACCTTTGCCAAAGGTGTTAGGAGGTATAGAGATTCCAGTTAAAACACTAAGATTCCTAAACTTGTAACGATACCATAAGAGTAATATTTTGGACAATTTTCCTTGTCTACAATTGGTAAGATATTCTATCTTCCTCATATACTTTAAGTAACGCCATGTCTTATTAAAAAACAAAGACAAACCGGAAATATGGTTTGCCCTTCTATCCGCATCTAAATATATTTTTAAATCTTGTTTTGAAGCAATCATAAAAATCACGTAATTAGTGTTCAATGAATATATTTATTTTAACTATATTTTCTCACATAATATCTCTTGTACCACTGTGCAAACGCCCTAAGTCCCTCTCTAAGCGACGTATCAGGCTTATACCCAAAGTCTTGCTCCAATGGTGTAGTATCGGCATAAGTAACAGGCACATCGCCTGGTTGCATCGCCACCAGTTCCTTATGTGCCTCGAAGTCATAATCTTCAGGCAATACACCGGCACGCACCAACTCCTCTTGCAGGATGGTGACGAAATCTAAAAGATTCTCTGGGTGACTGTTACCTATATTATATACCTTGTATGGAGGGATAGGCAGACCATCCTCACCATTCTGTTTCTCCGGCGCATGCTGCATCACTCTTACAATACCCTCTACAATATCATCAATATAGGTGAAATCACGCTTGCAATTACCATAATTGAAAATCTTGATAGTTTCACCTTTTACCAGTTTATTCGTAAAACCGAAATATGCCATGTCAGGACGACCAGCAGGACCATAAACGGTGAAGAAACGCAAACCAGTGCTTGGGATATTATAAAGCTTAGAGTAAGCATGAGCCATCAGCTCGTTGCTCTTCTTGGTAGCTGCATACAGACTTACAGGATTATCCACCTTATCATCAGTAGAATAAGGAACTTTTTTGTTGCTTCCATAAACTGATGAGGAAGAAGCATAAACCAGATGCTCTACCTCGTGATGGCGGCAAGCCTCCAGGACGTTATAGAATCCTATGAGATTGCTCTGGATATAAGCATCTGGATTGGTGATGCTATAGCGCACACCTGCCTGAGCTGCTAAGTTAACTACTACAGAGATTTTATTTTCAGAGAAAATCTTCTCTACAGCTTCCTTGTTGGCAATGGAGTCATGAACGAATGTCCAATCCTTACCTAAAGCTTCTATCTCCTTCAATCGCTCATACTTGATGTTCACATCATAGTAATCGGTAATACTATCAATACCAATTACCTTGATGTTCTTAGCATCATTAAAAAGGCGCTTTACAAGATTACTGCCGATGAATCCTGCCGCACCTGTCACCAAGATGGTCTTACCATCTAGACTAATATTATAATCTACCATAACTAGTCTCTTCTAAATATATCTCGTGTATATACCTTATCTTTTACATCATCCAAACAAGCATCATAGCGGTTGGCAATGATGGCTTGGCTCTGTGCCTTGAATGCTGCCATATCATTTACTACTTTGCTTCCGAAGAAAGTACTGCCATTTTCTAATGTTGGCTCGTAGATGATAACCTCTGCACCCTTTGCCTTGATACGCTTCATAATGCCTTGGATAGCAGACTGGCGGAAGTTATCGCTGTTACTCTTCATCGTCAAGCGATAAACTCCTATCACACAGTTGTGCTCCTTGCTTGCATCATAGCTACTATTCTCATTATAATAACTAGCCTTTCTGAGCACGGCATCTGCAATATAATCTTTTCTTGTACGGTTACTCTCAACAATTGCCTCAATCAGGTTCTCAGGAACATCAGCATAGTTTGCCAGAAGCTGCTTGGTATCCTTTGGCAAGCAATAACCACCATAGCCGAAACTTGGGTTGTTATAATGCGTTCCGATACGTGGGTCAAGACCTATGCCATCAATGATTGCCTTGGTATCCAAGCCCTTGACTTCGGCGTATGTATCCAATTCATTGAAGTAACTTACTCTTAGGGCAAGATAGGTGTTGGCGAAGAGCTTGACGGCTTCCGCTTCCTTCATGCCCATAAACAAACAAGGGATGCCCTTGTTTTCTAATGTTGAATGTTGAGTGTTAAGTGTTGAATTGCCTACGGACTGTGATGCGATAGCACCTTCAACAAGAAGTTGAGAGAAGGTCTTGGCTGCTTCCTTCAACATCTCGATATTGGTTACTGACTTGATTGCCTCGTTTTCTTCTGCGAACTCAGGGCGATCTATCAACTTAGGATAGCCTACGATGATACGGCTTGGATAGAGATTATCATAGAGTGCCTTGCTCTCTCGGAGGAACTCCGGGGAAAAAAGGAGATTGAATTGCTTCACTCCCTTCTTAGCATACTTCTGATATAGGCTTCGGGTGTAACCTACCGGGATGGTACTCTTGATTACCATCACTGCATCGGGATTTACCTCCAGCACCAAGTCGATAACTTCTTCTACATGAGTGGTGTCGAAGAAGTTCTTCACTGGGTCATAGTTTGTTGGTGCTGCAATGATTACGAAATCTGCATCTTTATATGCTGACTTGCCATCCAAGGTAGCTGTGAGATGCAGAGGTTTCTCTGCCAGATATTTCTCGATATACTCATCCTGTATCGGTGATATATGATGATTCAGTTTATCTACTTTCTCGGGAATTACATCTACTGCTGTTACCTCATGATGTTGGGATAAAAGCGTAGCAATACTGAGTCCTACGTAACCGGTTCCGGCTACGGCAATTTTTAATTGATTAAAATTACGCATTGTTTTAAGTTCTTGAATAATAAGCATCCTGAGCCTCTTTCGGTGGGTCAGTTTCCGAATGAGAACTGCAGGATGCGATGTGGGTGATTATGTAGCGCCCACACTACTAAGCTACTTCTCGTTATATATATTTTTTCGTTATTTCTAACAATATAATTGGTTCGTATCGGAAATGAAGGACATAGAGTCCCTGCCAGATAAGAATTGCTTTGAGGGTATTCTTATCTAGATATTGATTGAGTAAAATTAGTCTGAATTTGATTTTTTCTACCTCTCCGTCTCTCCTGCAAGGAGAGCTCCACATCCTAACCAAGCCTTCCCTTCTCAGAAGGGAAGGATGTAGCTGGCGACGCTATAGCTCTGCCAGAGTTTTGGTCAGCCAGCGGAGCCTGTGCCCGCAAGGGGCTGGCTGAGAGTGCTTACGCAACAGAATTGCAATTGGTTGTCACCTGGCAGAAGACTTTATTCTGGTTGTTCTTGCAAATATTTCTCTATCCAAGGCTTTAACACTTTCTCTCATAAATCAAGAACTTGTCGTTATTTACAGAGTCTAACGCAAAGGGTAAGAGGCGACTGGCTTCTACCATATCTACCTTACGATGAAGTAAATCTTCTAAATTGAGCATCATGGCAGCAATCTTCATCAATGATACTCTGGAGTTCTGACGATCATACTCTACAAGAATATCGACATCACTATCCATACTCTCTTCGCCTCTTGAGCATGAACCAAAGAGCCAAGCCTTCTTGATGGGTTGGCTTCCAAAGAATTGCTGAATCTTTGGAATCATATTTTCAACATTCTTACTAATCATAATCGAGTACCTTTTTATTGTTTACATGCTGCAAATATAAGGGAAATATCTGAAATAGCCAAGGAATTTCTGGTTTTTAACATTGTCCCACTGATTGCACAGATGAACGCAGATTTTTCGACTCCCCTGTCCCCCTCTTGCGAAGAGGGGGTCCTTATCCCACTCCCAAGCCCTTCAATAGTCTTTACGCCCCCTTCGGTTCCCCTTGTAGGGGACAGAAACCCTTAGCATAAGGGCAAGGGATGTAGCTGGCGACGCTATAGCTCTGCCAGAGTTTTGGTCAGCCAGCGGAGCCTGTGCCCGCAAGGGGCTGGCTGAGAGTGCTTACGCAACAGAGTTGCGATTGTTTAACGCCTAATCGGCGAGTGTTTGTCGGCTAGCGCCTTGTAGGGTTCTCATACGAAAGATCCTGTTTTATTGCTCTTTGATGATGAATACTATATGAGAATTGTACTAATGCTATTTGATACCAAATACACCAAAGAATTCGGTTACCGTATAAACAGGAACCGAAGAATCTTTGAAATCTTTCTTGTTGCGAGTTACAATACAATCTGCCTCCGCCCAAATTGCAGAGGCATTTTGAGTCGCATCCTCATAATCTTTCCAATCAGAAGAAAGCATATCAACAACTACCTGCCCACGTAGGTCTACAACGGTCTACAAATGAAGCCACTTTAATAAGGCATTCCTCAATGTCATTATGCTTAAATTTATGACCTATATACACAGCATTGACAATAGACAAAGCTGATGTCATTAGTTCATATTCTTCCATATAACCATGAGCAAAAAGCTTCTTGGCCTCTTCGACAAAACCCTGGCGATTGCAAACAAAATCCACCAAGACATTTGTATCTACATAAACTTTCATAGGCTATACTTCTCTTCTGTCAAAATATCCAAACCGTCAGCATCTGCTGGAACTGGCGTTCCTCCCTTCACCATCATCGTATCCATAAGAGCCATAGCCTGATTAAGTTTGGCTGTTCTATCAGTCTTCTTAACCTTGCTTACGATTTGCCATTTCATTCTTTCTGCCAACTCTGTAAAGAATGACAAATCAGACTGCGGGATATAATAGCTTGTGCCATTTGATAATATTGCGGTACTCATAATTTTATCTCCTATTTATTTAAGCTTGCTGCAAATATAAGGGAAATATCTGAAATAGCCAAGGGATTTCTAGTTTTTAACACATCGGGAGGTATCAGCGATGTCCCACAGATTTGGCTTTACTGCCCGCTGGTCAGTGGGTCCGAAGGACAAAAGATGAGACCTATTCGGTCAGATTCTCACAGACTTTTACGATTACTTCTTCTCGTTTGTATGTTTGGATGGGTGTGAAGGGGGTGTATAAGAACTTTTGTATATACATCGTGCGCAAAAGATAAAGAGAAAGGGTATCAGATAGTTATACCTTTTTTTTAACACTCTTTTCACGCTAAAGTTCATATACCCCCTTCACACTTCACGCTTTGTTTGCTAATCTAAAAATCGCTCATTTCGGCGACAATGGTTCCAGCAACCCGTCAATCAGACGAAGCAGCTCGTCTCTGTGAGCCTCGCCAACCAACGACTCCATCCAACGTATCGCGCCCCAGTAGTCGTCGATGGAAACATCGCGGTCCATCGTCTCCAGACTCTTGGTGTACGCATCAGACAGCCGGAACTCCTTGCGGATGGCTGACTTGGTGGAAGCCCAATGCTTCTCCTCCTCAGTAAGACCACCCTCAAAACGGTCTTCCTTCAGTTCTTCACGCATAGCCCAGAACACGTTGTGGACTAAAAGATTAAAACACTTGTGGACAGGAATCATGCCCGTCTGTAGTCGTAGGAATCCTTGATTCCCATGACTTCACTTTTGATTTTATTGAAAAACATTTAAAATAAATTTATGTTATGTTCCAAAATCGGAACTTTTTGATTTCAATGCCAAATTTTATGCTTAGCTTTGCGGCGGAATCTGTATGATTCAATTTTACATCAACTTCTAATCATTGGCTTAAAAATGACAACAAAAGAACAACAACAAAGACAAGAAATGGTATTACCATCTTTCTTCTATGCTATCGCCTCCAGCGAAAGCAGACAACTCATCAGTCTTGATGAACTGCAGCGAATCATCACCCTCGACGCCATGACCCAGGCTCGTACCGAAGACTACCGCAAGAACATGCGTATCAGCAGCGAGCTCGCTCATCAAACCAAGGTGATGATGCCAGGCATCACTACCTCCGTGCTCATGGACGGACGGGGCAAGGAACTGCGCAACGTGGTGAAGACCACACAGATGATCGCCGTGGACATCGACAAGATTCCTGCAGAAAAGATGAAGGAGGTCGTACAGAAGGCGGACGCCGACCCTCACACCATGATGAGGTTCATCACCGTGAGCCAACGGGGCCTGCGCATCATCTCCAGATACCTGCCCATAGATGACGACGAGGTGACCGCACTGGAACTTTTCGATGTGATCATACGCAAGGCGATGAGCTATTACAGTAAGTTGCTAGGCGTGCCTGCCGACGAGCAATGCGTAGACATCACCCGGATGTGCGGACTCGCCCACGACCCTACCGCCTACTTTCATTGGGACGCAGAGCCTTTCGGCTTGGACACCCACGACCTGAAGGCGCTCTACACCAAGAAAGCCAACGAGGCGAAATATGCCAAACGTGCCAGCAAGCGCAAGCGAAACAGCCAGAAGATGGTGGCACTGGGCAAGGGGGTTCCCTCGATGGACGAGGCTGCGCAGCACATACTGAACCTACTCGACACGTGGGGCTACAAGTTTGAGAGCGGTGCCCACAACGAGTATGTGCTCCACTTCGGCAAGGTGTGCGTGCGCTATGGCATAGACAAGGAAGAGGCAATGACCTACGCCAAGAGCAACTTCAGCTCCGACTATCCCGATGCTGACAGCGTGATGAAATCATGCTACAAGCACACCGAGAAGCTAGGCACCTGGCACTTCTACCGCAAAGGCGAGGGCTTCTCGGGTAAGCCGACAGTCAAGGTAATCAAGCAGTGGCTCTCGATGAGATACGAGTTTCACCACAATGAGGTGACGGGATTTCACGAGGTGCTGAGCCGCGATATAATCAAAGGCAAATACCATAAGTGGACCCGCATCGACGACAACATAGAGAACACCATCTGGACCCAGATGGACGAGATGGGACTCGAAGTGACCGCCATCAAGCTGCACGCCATCATCAACAGCGACTTCAGCGAGCCTTGGGATCCCTTCGACGAATATCTCAGGAGTCTGCCCAAATGGGACGGAAAGACCGACTACATCGACGAGCTTGCCAACCGGGTAACCATCAACTATTGCCCTGGCTACCACCACTCGCAGGAAGAGTTCAGATACTTCTTCAAGAAATGGCTCGTATCGATGGTGGTGGCATGGGTATCGCCGAGAGTGGTGAGCCAGACCATCCTGATATTCATCGGGAGGGGTGGCATCAACAAAACCACATTCTTCTATTATATCCTGCCACCATGCCTGCGCCAGTACTTCATCAACGAGTCAACCGCCAACTATACCGACAAGGACTTCATGGAGGCTTTCTCAAGCAAGGCACTCATATGCCTCGACGAGTTGGAGTCTACCTTCGGCAAGGGGCTGAGCGCCCTCAAGAGCAACGTCACCAAGCTGGTGTTCTCCATCCGCCGCCCCTACGACAAGTATCGTTCGGAACTGCTGCACCGTGGTGCCCTCTGTGGCACCAGCAACAGCATACAGATCATCACCGACGAGGAGAACCGCCGCTACTCACCATGGTTCGTAGACAATATCGAGAGCCCTAGGGAGACACCCATCGACTACCAGCACGTCTATGCCCAGGCTGTAGCTCTGGGACAAGAGGTAACCAATCGGGTGAAGAACCAGGAAGAGGGATGGGTATACTGGCTCACCACCGTCGACATAGACGTGATGAGGGAGCACAACGGCATGTTCATGGTTTCCAACTTCATGGAAGACCAGATACTGCGCTTCTACAAGGTGCCGAAATCAGACACCGACCCTCAATATGTAAAGTTCCGCTATTCATCGGAAATCATGGAGCGCATAGGCGGAAGTCCTGCCCTGAGCCGCAACATGAGTCACCAGAATCTGAGTGCCGTGATGCAGCGACTGGGCTTCAAGAAGGTACACCGCGCCAAAGGTAACGGATGGCTCGTGATAGAGAAGAATCCGGGAGAAATCAACACCGAGGCGATCTGCAGTCCAAACGAATGCGCAGAAACGTACTTGAAACCATACAGAACCATAGCTACGGATAGCCAGAATGATTCTGACCAACAATAAGCAGCATTCCGGCAAGTGCTAACCAGCATTGCCAGCAACGCTAAGTATCATCAAGAGAAACGCTAAGTATTATTACCGCGATTCATAAAAGTCAAATCTATATGAAAATCAAGATATACAAAAAATTCGAGCTTGCCAAGCTCTACTTTCCGGAGCAGTCGAAACACGTGGCACTAAACCACCTGATGCGAATGGTAAACCACTGTCCGCCTCTGCTTGAAGCCTTGCGAAGAGAGGGCTACGAACGGTTGGCGAAGACCTTCACCATGCGCCAGACGCTGCTCATCTATGAGTATCTGGGCGAGCCATAATACTGAGTTTTCCTGTTTTATGCCCCATCGTATCCCTATCTCACCCCTATCGTACAGAAGCATCTTATGAAAGTCGTATCTTTGCAACCGTAAACAAGAAACAAGCACTGCGCAGCGCTTTAATACATGAAACACGAACCATAAAACAATTTATTAGCCTTATGATTGAGTACGATTTAAAGAAGAACAACAACAAGAAGAACGTGAAGGCTTATGGCAAGTACTACGCCAAGCCCCACATTAGTGAAACTGTAGATCTCGATGAGCTCGCCGACCACATGCATGGTCACAACTCTCCATTCTCAGCCGGGACCATCAAGGGCATCCTCATCGATGCCGTGACCCACATCAAGGAGCTCCTGCTCATGGGCAAGAATGTAAAGCTCGACAACCTCGCCATCTTCTACATCAGCATCAAGAACAAGATGGGTGCAGAAAACGCCGACGACTTCAACGTATCTAAGAACATCGAAGGAGTGAGAATGAAAGCCCGCGCCACGGGCGACTTCCGCTCTGTGAATCTCAACCTCGACGCCAACTTGAAGAAGTATGGTGCTAAGAAAAAGAAGTCTTCGACCACCACCGACACCGAAACAACTACGCCATCGGGAGATACAGGCAAGAGCGACTCTGGCTCTACCACTAACCCAGGCAGCAGTTCGGAAGGCGATGGACTTGAGTAACCAGGGATTGCAAATCCCTGTTATCACTTAACGGGGATTGAAAATTCCCTTAACAAGTTTTAAAAATCAATTGACCGAAAATGACACAAGATCGATTTCCGATGACGATTGGCGGCGAGGAGGTGCTCAATGAGCATCTCCTGCTCGCCTACACAGAGAACGGCGAGATGATGGACTCACCTCTGAGCGTCCGTTTTCTCGTAATTCATTGCTCGGCAACACGTGCCGACCGTAACTACACCGACAAGCAACTGATGCGCGACCACAAGAAACGTGGATTCCGCACCGTGGGCTACCACTTCTATGTCCACAAGGACGGAAGCATCACGCAGTTCAGAAAGCTGCTGGAGGTGGGCTCACATGCCCGCCCATACAACCGCTGCTCCATCGGCATCTGCTACGAGGGCGGGCTGGATGACGAGGGGCGTCCTGCCGACACCCTTACCCGGGCCCAATATGACGCAATGTGGAATCTGCTGCGCAAGCTCAAGATCACGTTCCCACAGGCTAAGATTGTGGGGCATCGTGACTTGCCGGGCACCACCCCGAAGGCATGCCCTTGCTTCGATGCAGCGAAAAAATTTCCACTTTAATGCTTATGTTAAATGTTGAATGTTAAATGTTGAATGTTGAATGTTAAATGTTAAATGTTGAATTTTTAATTTGAACTATGAAGAAAGAAACCATCAAGAAGGTGATCAATTTCATCATCACCGTACTTACCGCCGTAGCTAGCGCATTCTGCGTACAGAGCTGCCAGTAAAATTCCCAGTAATCAAACCTTAACCTTAAGTTCTAATTTTACCAGTATTGCCAGAAGATGCCGAGGCGGTGCATGTCGGAGCCCACCATGTCATACATATCTTGCTTCATGAGCCACTTGCATCGTTTCTGCACCTTCTTGCCATACTGTCCATCTATCGAGAACACATTTCGCTGGAACTTTATGCCCATCAACTTGAGCTTCTCGTAATCGCGCTTCTCCATGTAGAGGTAGCGCTCTGGATGGGCAAGCACGGGCGTGTAGCCCTTGTTCTTGATGCGCTCCAGGAGGGCATGAAAATTCATCGGGGCAGAGAAGATGCTCGTCTCCACCAACAGGAGCTTGCCATCCTCGCCCAGCGGCAACAGGTCGTTTGCCTTCAGGCGCTTTTCGAAGAGCGCATCTAGCATATTTTCGGCTGCGAGATGCAACCGGAGCATTTTTCTGTCAGCAGGGTTTCGCTCGGCGAAGTCCTGCTGATATTGTTTTTGGAAGTTCGCAAATACTTGGCGCAAATGGGTGGTCTCGTTGGGTACGTCTTCCATAATATGAGGCGTAAACCAGACATCCCTCATGCCTGCGCCTTCGTAAAGGCACAACATTTCCAACGACTTCTTTACCTCTTGAAATCCGTCGTCCACGCCGGGCAGGATGTGGCAGTGCCAGTCGATGCCGCCGGGGAGTCTCTCTGATGGTGCTTTCTTGCTTGCCGTCGGATTGCAAATCCAACGGAACGCCTCACGGAATATATTCATATTTTTCTATTCTTTTATCCTATTTTCTACTTTCCTATTTTTGCCCCCCATTCTTGTCGGAGCCGTAGTGGTAGCCGTAGCCATAGCCATAGTGATAGCCATAGCGATAGTAGTGGCCGTAGCGACCGCCCTGAGCCTTGGTTCCGTTCAGAATGAGTGACATATTCTTGAATTTCTTATCCTTGTAGAGCTGCTCGATGTCGCCCAGCATACTGCGCTGCATCAAGCCCGAGCGTACCACGAAGATGGTGCGGTCGGTAAATTTCTCTATAATCTGGGTATCTGCCACGATTTCCACAGGTGGACAGTCGATGAACACATAATCGTACTCACCCCTGATCTGCTTGATTATCTTCTCCAGACGGTCGGTGAAGAGGAGCTCCGTAGGGTTAGGCGGCATGGTACCGATAGGCAGCACGTCGAAACCCTTCACCAGTCCATACTCCTCGCCATGGCAGATGATGCCCTCCAGGTCATCGGTTCTGCCGTTGAGATAGTCGCTGAGTCCCTCGCCAGGGCTGCCCACGAGCATGGATATGGAACCATGGCGGAGGTCACCATCGATGACGAGTACCTTCTTCTCCTTGATGGCGAACGACATGGCGATGTTGGCTGCCAGGTGACTCTTGCCCGAGCCTGGGTTGAAAGACGTAAGGATGATGACGTTCTGCTCAGGATGGGTACCTATCATGAACTCCAGGTTAGTGCGCAGCACGCGGAACGCCTCGTTCACGATGTCGCGCTTGCCTGCCTTCACCACAATCTGTCGCGTCTCCTTCGGCTTCTTCCAGAACTGGATGCGCTGCAGAAGAGTTGGTCTGTTCTTGCGACTGATGCTGTATGGTATCTCACCGAGGAATGGTATGGTGATGTTCTTGAGGTCGTTTCTGCCCCTCACCGTCGTGTTCATGTTCTCACGGATAAAGATGACTACCACAGGTATCAGGAATCCGAGAACGAAAGCCACGAGGATGATGTTGCGGCGCACAGGCTGCACGGGCTTGATGTCGCCCGTAGGAGGGGTGATGATGCGCGTGTTGTAGGCGGTGAAAGCCTTGGAAAGCTCGTTTTCCTCTCTCTTCTGCAAGAGGAAGAGGTAGAGCGCCTCCTTCACCTTCTGCTGGCGACCCACTGTTTGCAGGTACTTTGCCTGGCTAGGGTTGCTGGCTATCTGGCTGGTGGTCTGCGCCTCGTTTGCCTGCAGGTTGCCAAGCTGCGAGTTGAGTGTCACCACGAAGTTGTCGATACTGGTTACGATACTATGGCGCATGGAGGCGAGGCTCTGGTCATAGTCAGCCACCAATGGGTTCTGCTCGCTGGAGTTAGCCACCAGGTTGTTGCGCTCCAGCTGCTGCTTGTTGTATTCGGTAATCTGCTGCTCGATGCCCGGGCTGTCGATGCCGATATTGGCTGGCAGGAGCTGGTTCTTGCCCACCTTGCCAGTCAGGAAGTCGCGCAGGTAGCGTGCCATGGAGAGGCGTGAGTTCAGCTCGAGTATCTGCTTGTCTACATCGCCGCTCTTCTGCATGTATTGCTGTGCGGCGGTCTCTACGTCGGGCAGCAGATTGCGGCTCTTGAACGAGGAGATGTCCTTGTCTACGTCGCCCAGTTCTCGCTCGATGACGCCCAGACGCTCGGTGATGAAATGGGAGGTGGAGACGGTCATCTGGTTCTTGTCCTCCATCCAGTTCTTGCGGTATACGGAGATGATGGTGTTCAGCACGTCCTCGGCGCGCTGGGTGAGCTGGTCCTTATAGGTCAGGTCGATGACTGTAGCCTTCTCCTCGCTGATGCTTGCCGAGAGCGACGCCTTGATATGGTCGGTCATGGCATAGAGGTTGGTGCGAGTCACATGCAGTTTCCTGCTCTCATGTCCATTGACGAAGGCTGAATAGCCCGGTGCCTGGTCTACGCATACATAGCCCATCGCCGTGCGGACGGTCTGGCCCAGCTTGCCCTGTACCTCCTCGTCCGATTCCACTACGTTTCCAGCCTTATCGGTGCCACTCACATGTACGATGGAAAACAGGTTGCCATGCTTTACCTCTACATCCAAATTGGCGCTCTGCATATCGTTCAAGCTATAGAAATGAACGGTTACAGGCAGCGTTCTGCCATAGAGAGCCACAGGATGGAAGGTACCGTCTTCACTGTAGTTTACGTCGAGTTTGAGCTGCTTACCTGCCTCCAGCAAGACGGCTGGCGACTGGATGGCAATCAACTCGTTGTTGACGTTCGACTTGCCTCCCGAGAGTCCCATGTCGGAGAACATACTGGCCACATCGCTGTTGATGCTCTGGCTCTTGCCGTCTTCCTTGATGAGGATGGATGCCGTGCGCTGATAGACACTCGGCGTGGAGAGGAGGTAATAAGTGGCTATGCCCAGGGTGACGACGAGCGAGATGACAAACCATCGCCAGCGCACAAGGCACAGATACATTAAGTCTTGCAGACGAATGAAGTCTTCTGCCTGCTGGGGGCGACGACCCGGAACATTCTGCATCGTCGCTTGATTATTCTGAATCATTGAATTTGAATGTTGAGTGTTGAATATTGAATATCAGGAAGTTCAGTTACATTATTTCTTGATAAGTACCGCCACGCTGGTGGCAAGTGAGGCAAGGCTAATCCAGAAGCCCGTGCTCCTGACATTGTTGCCATTGACCGTGCTCTGGCGAGCCTTGGTCTTGTTGGGGCTGATGTAAACCACGTCGTTCTGCTGCAGGTAATATACCGGACTGTTGAACACGCTGTTTCCCGAGCAGAGATTGATCTTGTATATCTTCTGGTGGCCGTTTTCCTGGCGCAACACCATCACGTCTTCACGGGTGCCATAGATGGTCAGGTCGCCCGCCTTGCTAAGGGCATCGAGAATAGTCACTTTCTCGTCCTCGATTTCATACTGTCCAGGGCGTGCCACCTCACCAATCACCGAATAGTGGAGATTTGTCAGGCTGACGGTCACCACGGGATCCTTCACCAAGTTGCGCTCCACCAGAACTTTCTTGATTCCCTCGGCAATCTGCTCTCGGGTACGACCAGCCACATGCAGGGTGCCCAGCACAGGAAAGTCGATGTTGCCCTTGCTGTCTACCGTATAATAATAGGCATCCTTGGCGATGGACGACGTAGAGTAGCTGGTGGTGGTTCCCATAAGGTTGAAGAGCTGTGTGATCTGTGGATCCTTGCTCTTCACGCCGATGTAGAGTTTATCTGTTGGCTTGGCGGTGATCACCGCACTTTTCAGATTGATTAGCGTGTCAGGATTTTGGTTAAAATCCTGGAAATAAGCTATTTGTTGTGGGGTTCCACAAGCTGACAGGACAAGAAGTCCCGTACAAAAAGCTCCAGAAAGCAATGATTTACGATATTTCATATGATTTTATATTTTTTCTAGAAAACATCTTGGTATATAGGTGGTGGCGACGGCACAGATTCCCTCTATCGTGACGATGAGCCGATGGTCGCCATTGATGCGCTTGATTTCGCCCTCCAGACCTTTGAACCTGCCGTCGATGACCCTGACACGTTCACCTTTCTTCCAGTCGAAGGCTCCATCCTCGAAATATTCCAGCCCCTCCTGATCGCCCGACGACACCATCATGAACATCTGCATCTGTCGCTTGGGAATGGCGATGGGCTGTGGGTCGAAGTCCACCAGCTGGCGATATAGCCTTGCCTTGCCACACAGTTCCTGCTCCAGGCATAGCGCCTGTCGCTTGTTGCTGCGCATGAAGAAAAGCGAGGGTATGAGTGGGCGCTCCACCACAATCTTCTTGCCTTGGCTGTTTACATGTCTTTCTATTACGAAGGGGGCGTAATATTCCATCACATCGCCCATCATATCTTCGGGGAATGTGTTTTTCATCTGGTCAGAATCCTTAAGCACGTTGTTGAACTGGTTGAACAAGTCTCGGCAAAGCGCCACTTTGTTCATGAACACGCGCATGGCATACCATGACGCCTCTGTCTCGGCTGGTTCGCCAAGAGTCTCGGCTTGTATGCTTAGAGAATGATTGATATCTTTTATTGAATTGTCCATTCTTTCATTTTAAGTATTCTTATATAGACACATTTTCTCTTCCCCCTTGTGTCGAAACGTGTCGTCACAAGCAGCAAGGAGATTGAGACAGTATACTTCTCGTAAAGCTTCTGTCGTTCGGAGCAACCCTGATCCAGGCGATGCTGTACCCGCAATCCCATTTGGGTAACTAAACCTCATATTTCCTGGTTTAGTTCTCAAACGCGCCGCAAAGTTAATAAAAAAAAAAAAAAACGAAAGAATGTTAGCGCAACTTTAGCTAAAATTAGTTTTTTTAGCTATTTTCTTAATATTCGTTAATTTTACTGTTTTACTTGCATACAAAACATAAAATCGGGATAAATCTCTTTCAATAAGCGATTTACCCCGATTAAACATTATACAGATGGAAGGAAACTTAGTTGTTTACGCTACCTCCCACAATATCAAGCAATTCATTGGTAATGGCCTGTTGACGACTCTTGTTATACTGCAAGTTGAGTTCGCGCAAGAGTTCATCGGCATTATCCGTAGCGGTCTGCATGGCCACCATTCTGGCAGCATGCTCACTCGCCTGGCTATCCAGCAACGCTGTATAAATCATCAGACGAAGCTGCTTAGGAATCAAGACTCCCAAAACAGTCTCCAAGTCTGGCTCTACAATGAAGTCATCATTCAGAGGTTTTGCCTCAGAACTCTGGCGTCCGTCAGCTTCAGCCTGCTTTTGGCGCAGATATTCCTGAGCCTTTGCCGTAGCCACATTAGAGGTAAGGTCACGATCGTTGTCCACTCCTATCGCCTCAGTGCTGAGGTCAATAGGCAAGAAAGTCTTGCGGGTCAGAATCTGTGAACCGGCACTCTTAAAGTGATGATAAATCATCTCCACCTTATCGAGCTCACCAGCAGCATACTGCTTGGCAAGTGAATGAGCGATATCTGCACAGGCGCTGGCATGAGGATGATCGGCAAGATCATTAAAGTTACCGCCAATCTTCAAACCCAGTTTCTGTGCCTTCTCTGCCACTTTTCGTCCGATAGGATATACCGTGATGTCGTCAATGCCTTGAGCCTTATACTCGTCCACCGCATGCATCATCATCTTGATAACGTTGGAATTGAATCCACCACACAAGCTGCTGTTAGAACTGTATACCACAAGAGCTACACGCTTGGTCTCCTTGTGCTCCAACTGCAACGGATGGTCGACATTCGGAGTACTTACCAGGAAACTCTTGAGGATATGTTCCAGCATATTTCCATAAGGCAGCATATTCTGGATAGCTACCTGAGCATGATGCAACTTACTGGAAGCCACCATCTTCATCGCACTCGTAATCTTACGGGTACTGTTAACGCTGGCTATGCGAGTTTTAATCTCTTTTAATGACGGCATAGGCTATTACGCTTTATATTGTCCTGCAACATTAGCCATGGTCTCCTCGACTGCCTTAATGGCATCGTCGGTGAGTTTACCATCGCCCAAAGTCTCAATCACATCAGCGTGCTGGCTGCGCATTGCATCGAGGAACTGATCCTGACAGTCGCGAACCTTATCCATTGGCACGTCGTGCATCAATCCGTGAACACCACAATAGAGAATAGCTACCTGCTCGCCTACCGGCATTGGGCGGTACTGAGGCTGAACCAGCAACTGGTCGTTCTTACGACCACGGTCCAGAGTCATCGCTGTTACGGCATCCATATCGCTAGAGAACTTAGAGAAGGCTTCCAGCTCACGATACTGAGCCATATCAATCTTCAGTGTACCAGCCACCTTCTTCATACTCTTGATCTGGGCAGAACCACCTACACGAGATACGGAGATACCTACGTTGATAGCTGGACGGAAGCCCTGGTTGAAGAGGTCGGTCTCAAGGAAGATCTGACCGTCGGTGATGGAAATCACGTTGGTTGGGATGTATGCTGATACGTCACCTGCCTGTGTTTCGATGATAGGAAGGGCTGTCAAAGAACCACCACCCTTAACGTGACCCTTCATGCACTCTGGAAGGTCGTTCATCTGCTCGGCTACCTCCTGCTGGTCGTTGATACGAGCGGCACGCTCCAACAGACGAGAGTGGAGATAGAACACATCACCAGGATAAGCCTCACGTCCGGATGGACGGCGAAGGATCAGAGATACCTCACGGTAAGCCACAGCCTGCTTACTCAAGTCATCGTATACTACGAGAGCTGAGTAACCACGGTCGCGGAAGTACTCACCGATAGCTGCACCGGCAAATGGTGCGTAATACTGCATGGCTGCAGGATCGGCAGCGGTAGCACTTACGATAATGGTATATGGCAGGGCGCCATGCTCCTTGAGGCTCTGTACCAATGCAGCAACAGTAGATGCTTTCTGACCGATAGCTACATAGATACAATATACTGGCTTGCCAGCCTCATAGAAACTCTTCTGGTTGATGATGGTATCCACTGCGATGGCAGTCTTACCGGTCTGACGGTCACCGATGATCAACTCACGCTGTCCACGACCGATAGGAATCATAGAGTCTACCGCCTTCAAACCAGTCTGAAGAGGTTCCTTTACTGGCTGACGATAGATTACACCAGGTGCCTTGCGATCCAAAGGCATCTCGAAAGAATCGGTGAGGTCGATGTCACCCAGACCATCAATAGCCTGACCCAGAGGGTTTACGACACGTCCGAGGAAGTTGTCGTTTACGCGGATAGAAGCGATACGGTGTGTACGCTTCACGCTCTGTCCCTCCTTGATGCCAGCTGTAGGACCTAAGAGGACACAACCTACATTGTCTTCCTCCAAGTTCATGACGATAGCCATGGTTCCGTTCTCAAACTCAAGAAGTTCATTAGCCTCGGCATTGCGCAGACCATAGATACGAGCCACGCCATCGCTGACGGTAAGCACGGTACCCACCTCGTCAAACTGCTGAGAGCCATTAACCTCCTGGAGCTGCTGCTGAAGAACCTCAGACACCTCACTTGGTTTAATTTTATCTGACATTTTGTTATTTACTTTAATTATTTTTACTTTTTGAGCTGTGTCAGAATGTTGTTGAGCTTAGTCTTTACGCTCGCATCCATTCTGTAAGTATCATACTCAAGGATGAAACCGCCAATCAGTTCAGGGTTCACCTCGGTCTTGAACTCCACAGTACCTTTCGTTCTCTGCTCCACCATCTTGCGCATCTTGTCCTCAGTAGAGGCGTCAACGGCAGTGGCGGTGATCAGCTTACCGCGGATGATGTTCTTCTGTTTCCTGTAAAGAGTGATATACGAAGCAGCCATGAATTGCAGGGTGCTCTCCCTATCCTCTTTCAAGACGAGAGCGATAAACTTCTTGCTCAGTTCCGTAGGCTCTTTGCCCAGGGCTGTGATGAGAAGTGCCTCTTTCTTGTCTTTGGAAAGCATAGGGTTGTCTATCGTAAATCTCAGTTCAGGCACGTCGATGTAGCTCTTAAAGAGCGTCTGCATCTCCTGGTAGACCTGATCTTCGAGCTTCATGCCGAGTGCAGCCTTGATGAGGGCACGGGCATAACGCACCGATATTACACCTATATCCATAAGCTTTACTATTTGTTGTCAGAAGAAACCTCGTCCAGCAGTCGATTTATCATATCCATCTGTGCCTTGTCGTCAGAGAGCTTAGCCTTGAGCACCTTCTCTGCAATCTGAACAGAGAGTTCGGCTACCTGGCCTCGGATTTCACGAATGGCGTTCTGCTTCTCGGTCTCAATCTGCTTCTTGGCATCAGAGAGGAGACGAGCGCCTTCTTCGCGTGCTTTATCCTGTGCTTTCTCTACAATGGCATCGCGGGTTTCGGCAGCCTCCTTGAGGAGGGCAGCCTGCTTCTCGCGAGCTTCCTGCAAGATGGATTCACCTTCTTTTTGGATATTGGCAAGCTTCTCGTTGGCTTCGTGAGCCTTCTTCAGACTATCATCGATGAAAGCCTTGCGCGCTATCACCATGCCAATGATGGCTGGGAAGCCAAACTTGGCAAGGATGACAAAGACGATGATGAAGACCAGCGTCATCCAGAAGAGCAAACCGCTATCAGGAATTAATAAATCCATATATACTGGTTAAAGTTTTACTTAAACGTTTTATTTTAACTAACTCTATAATCATCTCTATCATGCCCCGGAAAGACATCAGGCTGATGCCTGAGGCTTCCTTTGGGGCAGATGATAGTGACAGATGAGATGATTACATAACGATTGCCAGGATGGCGATGATGACAGCGAAGAACGCAACACCCTCAACCAACGCAGCTGCGATAATCATAGAAGAACGGAGGTCGCCCATCTTCTCTGGCTGGCGTGCCATAGCATCCATAGCCTGGCCACCGATACGACCAATACCAATACCTGCGCCAATTGCGGCCAAACTTGCGCCGATTGCGGCACCTAACTTTGCAAGAGCATCTGCTGCTAATAAAAGTGATAACATAATCTTAAAATTTAAGTTGTTAATATTTTCTTTGTTTATTATCTGAATGAAATTAGATCCGTAATCTATAAGCTATAAACTATAAATTATAAACTATAAACTACTTCACTACCTCTGGCTCTGCCTCATGAGGCTTTACATGAGCCAGCGAGATGAATACTGCACTCAGCATGGTGAATACCAATGCCTGAATGTAGCTTACCAAAACTTCGAGGAGCATCATGAAGACACTCATCGCAACACTTACTACTGTCATACCCGTACCCGCCAGATAGTTGGTGATGGCATCTTCACTGATGTTGAACATAATGAAGATGATAGCTGCAAAGGCAAGAGCAATTGCGTGACCAGCCATCATGTTGGCGAAGAGTCGGATAATCAGAGCCAACGGTTTCGTGAAGATACCGAAAAGCTCGATGAATGGCATCAGTGGCACAGGGACCTTCAACCAGGTTGGTACCTCTGGCCAGAAGATTTCCTTCCAGTATTCTTTGGTACCGGTAAAGTTGGTGATGAGGAATGTCGTTACACCGAAGAATGCGGTGCAGGCGATATTACCCGTCAGGTTACCACCACCCGGAGGGAATGGTACGATACCCATGATGTTGGCAACGAAGATGAAGAAGAAGCAAGTAAGCAACCATGGTGCGTACTTTGGCGCCTCCTTACCGAGCGTAGCCTTGATCACATCCTCATATACCGACATGACGAACATGTGCATCAGTCCAACAAATCCCTTAGGTGCCGGATCATCTATCTTGTGCTTCTTGCACCAGCGAGCTGGAATCAGAATACAAACCAACAGGATGATAGCATCGATGAAGAGCACGCAAACGGTCTTCGTGATGGAGATGTCGAGAGGACGAACCTCCTGGCCACCTACCTTCTCTACTATCTTGTTGGGATTCGTCTGTGCATCACCGTTCTTGATCACCAGATTATAAGGTCCGGGACGGTCGCCGTTGGCGTCTCTTTCTTCAGAGAATTCGCTGCTGCAGAACACGTGCCAGCCCGAAGTGGTGTTAACGATGATTGGCAGATGAATCACTACGGGATGATCTCCCACCTTGGTGATATGCCATTCATAAGAATCCTTGATATGACCCCACAATATCTCTTTCACATCGATGTTCTCCTTAGCCGATACCTGCAGAGGTGCCAGCGTGAAGAGCAGCATCGCCATCAAGAGGAATTGCTTGAGATGTTTCATATTCTTTAATTCTTACTTTTGTTTATTAATTATTTGTTTCAGAACCGCTTATGAAAGACGGTTCTTTTTCTCTACCCGAGCGAAGTAGATGCAGTCGAACACGAGAAGTACGACATAGAAAAGGGCGAAGATGGCGGTAAAGCCTAGAATATTCTGCTTGTCGCATACCAGCACATAGATGAGGAACACCAATGTACCGGCTACCATCTTGATGACCAGCGCCGCCATGTAGAACTTGGCGAGATTGGCTGGCGATGACTTTGCAACAGCCTTCCATGCTTCACCATAAGCAGTACTTGCAACGAGTGAGAATATCGCACTCACTACCAGCGGGTTAACAACCTGGGCTATCATATCATCGCATTGAGCAGATAATCTGCAGGCAAAGAGCACGGCAAGAGCCACTGCTGCTGTAAGCCACAAAGAAATCTGCTTATACCTGATGCTCGCCTGTCTGATAGTCTGCAAGCGCAACTTTTCGTCTTTTTCCATTATTCTATTTTATCAATATAGCTGTCAACTATTAACTGTCAACTATTAACTAAATTATACTTCTACACAAAGGCTTACTTCGTTTTTCTTACATTCCACGAATCCGCCCTTGATGTTCATTACCTGCTTGCCTTCACTGGTGGTGTATTCCACCTTGCCCACTTCGAGCGAAGAGATGATAGGCGCGTGATCCTTGAGAATCTCGAACGAGCCGAGGGTTCCCGGAACCAGTACGCTCTCTACCTCACCCTGGAAGACTACTTTCTCAGGAGATACTATCTTTAGCTGTAACATAAGCCGTGGATTTAAAGATTACGCCTGTGCTGCTGCGAGCAACTGCTTAGCCTTCTCCTTGGCATCCTCAATAGTACCTACGTTGAGGAATGCCTGCTCTGGCAGGTCATCTACCTCACCGTCGAGGATGGCGTTGAAGCCCTTGATAGTCTCTTCAATAGGAACCATCACACCCTTCAAACCGGTGAACTGCTCTGCTACGGTGAATGGCTGGCTCAGGAAACGCTGTACACGGCGTGCACGGTTCACGGTCAACTTATCCTCATCAGAGAGCTCATCCATACCGAGGATGGCGATGATATCCTGCAACTCGTTATAACGCTGCAACAACTGCTTTACTCGCTGTGCACAATCGTAGTGCGCCTTGCCCACAATCAGCGGGTCGAGGATACGAGAGGTAGAACCCAGCGGGTCTACGGCAGGATAGATACCGAGAGATGCAATCTTACGGGAAAGCTCTGTGGTAGCATCCAGGTGAGTAAAGGTGGTAGCTGGAGCAGGGTCGGTCAAGTCATCGGCAGGCACATAAACGGCCTGTACTGAGGTGATGGAACCATTCTTGGTAGAAGTGATTCGCTCCTGCATGGCACCCATCTCAGAAGCCAGCGTTGGCTGATAACCTACGGCTGATGGCATACGACCCAACAGCGCAGATACCTCAGAACCAGCCTGGGTGAAACGGAAGATGTTATCGATAAAGAACATGATATCCGCTGCCTCACCATTCTTACCTCCGTGATCACGGAACTCCTCAGCTACGGTCAAACCAGAGAGAGCTACAGAAGCACGTGCCCCAGGTGGCTCATTCATCTGACCATATACCAGGGTAGCCTGACTCTTGGCAAGTTCCTCAGAATCGACAAGTGAGAGATCCCACTTACCTTCTTCCATAGCTTTACGGAACTTCTCGCCATACTTGATAACACCAGACTCGAGCATGTCTCGAATCAAGTCGTTACCCTCGCGAGTACGCTCACCTACACCAGCGAATACAGAGTAACCGTTGTGTCCCTTGGCAATGTTGTTGATCAACTCCATGATGAGCACCGTCTTACCTACACCGGCACCACCGAAAAGACCAATCTTACCACCCTTCATGTAAGGTTCGAGCAGGTCGATCACCTTAATACCGGTAGCAAGCATCTCCTTGTGAGTAGAAAGTTCGTCAAACTTCGGAGCCTCACGGTGGATAGGATAAGCACCCTTCATGTCCAATTCATTCATACCATCAATAGGCTGTCCGATGACATTCATCATACGGCCCTTGATCTGCTCTCCGGCTGGCATCTGGATTGGGTTACCTGTAGGGATAACCTCCAAGCCGCGCTGCAAGCCGTCAGTATTATCCATAGCGACACAGCGAACCGTATCCTCACCGATATGCTGCTGCACCTCGATGACAAGCTCGCGTCCGTCTGGACGTTTTACCTTCAGAGCTTCATAAATTTTAGGAAGCACCTTCTCTGGATTCTCGCCCTTTGTATCGAAGTAAACGTCGATAACAGGACCGATAATCTGAGAGATACGTCCATTAATTTGTGACATAAGCTTATTAGTTTAAATGTTATATATATTTATATTATTCTTGGCTGCAAAAGTAACAACAATTTATGGAAACCACAAATTAATTAAAAGTTTTATTCGGCTTTTATACCTTATTAAACCATTTTTAGTTCCCTTTAAACCATTTTCCTATGCAAAAGCAAGAAGTCAGGAGTCCAAACTCCCCCTCTTCTTACTCCAATCTCTATAAATTAGATACTCAACTCGTCCAAAACCTTGATCAGTTTACGGTCGAATGGCTTATCTGAGCGGATGGCTTCAGAAAGCGGAACGTATACCACCTCGTTATTGCGTACACCAATCATCACATTGCGCTGTCCCTGCATGATAGCCTCAATGGCACCACAACCGGTACGGCTCGCAAGAATACGGTCACGGGCTGACGGACGGCCGCCACGCTGCAAGTGACCCAGGATAGATACACGTACATCAAACTCAGGGAACTCCTTACGCACACGGTCGGCATAATAAAGAGCACCGCACTTAGGACTCTCTGACACGATTACGATACAGCTCTTCTTAGACTTACGGATACCACGCTCCATGAATTGAGCCAACTGGTCTACGTCGGTAGAATCCTCTGGAATGATAGCTGCCTCTGCTCCACTGGCGATAGCTGAGTTCTGCGCCAGAAAACCGGCATCACGGCCCATCACCTCGATAAAGAAGATACGCTCGTGGCTCTGCGCAGTATCACGGATGCGGTCTACACATTCTACAATGGTATTCATCGTAGTATCATAACCGATTGTATTGTCTGTACCATAAAGGTCATTATCAATTGTTCCTGGCAATCCGATGCAGCATACATCAAACTCACGTGCGAAATTCATCGCACCGGTCAGTGAGCCGTTACCGCCAATCACGACAAGCGCATCTATTTCCTCTTTCTGAATCGTTTCAAATGCCTTCTGGCGACCTTCCTCGGTCATGAATTCCTTAGAACGGGCTGTCTTCAGCATCGTACCACCTGTGCCGATGATACCGCTTACGTTCTCTGTAGAAAAGGTTTTAATTTCATCATTGATGAGACCATCGTAACCTCGATAGATACCTTTCACAGTGAAACCATTGTAGATAGCCGAACGGGTAACCGCACGGATAGCAGCATTCATACCTGGAGCATCTCCTCCAGATGTTAAAATTCCAATAGTCTTAATCTTTGCCATAACTATACCTTTTATATTATATATATTTTTTTAATGTTAGTTTATTATCCTCTCAGGATGAGGTTTTTCATCCATTACCCCTACATATACAGTAGGTATCCAAGGGTATACCCCTTGCTTTGTTTGGGCTTATCGATTTAAATAATTAGGTTTGCGGCACCAGCCACCAGGATATGGGAGAGCCAAAGGATAGCAAGTCCGATGACGCCACCCATCAAAGCTTTCCAGCCAATATTGCGGAAATACCATCCCATGTGCATACGTTCCATCTTCATCAGGGCAAGACCGCTGATTGTACCGATACCAAGAACGTTACCACCAGCCATTACGCAATATGCAATCATCTGCCAGTAGATACCATTGGTATGATAATCAGTAAGCATGCTGAATGAAGGATCATTCACATTTGCCAGATCATGAAGGGAGAAGAAATTCATGGCTGTAGCAAAGTTGTCAAGTACAGTACTAACTATACCTGCCAAGACACCATGCAGTAACACACCAGGATGCTTATCATCCATACCGACAGAGTTGAGAAGAGCGGCAAAATCGTCAAAAGCACCGGTCTCCTTCACCACTCCGATGGCAAGCATGATACCCATCACGAAAAGAATCATCTGGACGACTCCGTATTGGAACACTCTAGGAGTACGACGGTCAGCCATCGCATCCATATTCATGAGTTTACGGTTGAATATCTCGTTCACAATCCAGAGAACACCCAATACGCAGAGCGCACCGAGGAAAGGACTTAATTTCGTAATATTATGGAAGGTAGGGATAAACCACAATCCACCGATGCCCACAAAGAGCATCAGCAAGCGCTGCCATACATTGAGACGGGTATCATCCCCGCGGTATGGCATAGCAATCCATTCTGTCTCTACTCTTTCAGGCAGCATGCGCTGCATCATCAACAACGGAATGAGCCAGGCTGCAAGACATGGCAGCAGAAGCGACAGGAAATAATGAGTAGCCGTTACAGCACCCATATTCCACATTACCAGTCCTTCCGGATTTCCGATAACGGTAAGAGCTCCGCCACAGTTGGCAGAAAGAAGAATGGCACCTCCATACACCATGCGCTGACGACGGTTTGGAATTACCCCATGCATCATCGTAAGCATCATCACTGTTGTAGTAAGATTGTCGAGATTTGCCGAGATAACAAAGGTTACGGCAGAGAGAATCCACAACATTTTCTTGGCGCTTCGGGTACGTAACAACTGGCGTATGAAATCGAAGCAACCGTTGTTATTGAGAATTTCAACTATCGTCATAGTGGCAAGCAGGAAGAGTACGATTTCTGCTGCTCTGCCCACATAAGGAAGGAAGATGTTACGGGCAATAAAATACTTCACCGTTGTACTGGTGGATTCTATCTCGTTCCACATTCCGAGATTCAGATAGCGTGAATAATCAGAAGAGTGTTCACTGGTCACGAAGTCCATACCGAAACAGATATAGAGAACCCATCCTACCGTTCCAGCAAAGATGGCTACGGCAGCACGGTTCACCTTGGTAATATTCTCGGTTGCAATGAGAATATATGCCAGTATCAGTATGGCAAGGATGACTAGTGTCATATCATTATTTTATTATATTCATTACATTTTGAGCGCAAAGGTAACAATTATTTTGTTATCGCCAACATTTCGGTGCCTTTTTTTAATGAATTTAACTCATTTTCATACAAATGAAAATTTCGCCCGTTTTTTTCTTTCGCCATTATTTTTCTTCCCTCTTCATTTTCATCATAGAATCAGATGAAAACACGGATAACAGAGAAGAACATCACAGGAAGAAATATCGAGGAGGAAGTTATCAGAAAATTGAAAGGTTATGCTATATATATATATATTATGTATTTCCCTGAAGGAACCCACCAAAAACAGTGATTTTAGTTAAATATTACTAACAAAAAGAAGAAAATCAAGAGTAAATGCCTGTAACTCAAAGAAAATGAGTAATTTTGCGCCCGATTTATACAATTCACATAAAGTCAAACTTTATTAATTTTAATTTTTTAATTATTTTTTATGTCAGATTTAAAGAACGTAAAGCCATTGGACGACTTCAATTGGGATGAGTTTGAGAATGGCACAAGCGCAAACGTCAGCAAAACAGACCTCGAGAAGGCCTATGACGAAACTCTTAACAAGGTAACAGAACACCAGGTTGTAGAGGGTACAGTAATCTCTGTAGACAAGAAAGAGGTTATCGTAAACATCGGTTACAAGAGCGATGGTATTATCCCTGCTTCTGAATTCCGTTACAACCCAGACCTCAAGGTAGGCGACAAGGTTGAGGTTTATGTAGAGAACCAGGAGGACGTAAAGGGTCAGTTGGTACTCTCTCACAAGAAGGCTCGCCTCAGCAAGTCTTGGGAGCGTGTTAATGCAGCTCTCGAGAACGAGGAAGTTATCCAGGGTTACATCAAGTGCCGCACTAAGGGCGGTATGATCGTTGACGTTTTCGGTATCGAAGCTTTCTTGCCAGGAAGCCAGATCGACGTTCACCCTATACGCGACTACGACGTATTCGTAGGCAAGACAATGGAGTTCAAGGTTGTAAAGATCAACCAGGAGTTCCGCAATGTCGTTGTATCTCACAAGGCTCTCATCGAGCAGGAGCTCGAGCAGCAGCGTAAGGAGATCATCGGCAAACTCGAGAAGGGTCAGATCCTCGAGGGTACCGTTAAGAACATCACTACTTACGGTGTATTCGTTGACCTCGGCGGTGTTGACGGTTTGATCCACATCACAGACCTCTCTTGGGGCCGCGTAAGCGATCCACACGAGGTTGTATCTCTCGACCAGAAGATCAACGTTGTTATCCTCGACTTCGATGAGGAGAAGAAGCGTATCGCTCTCGGTTTGAAGCAGCTCACTCCACATCCATGGGATGCTCTCGATGAGAACCTCAAGGTAGGTGATCACGTGAAGGGTAAGGTAGTGGTTATGGCTGACTACGGTGCATTCGTTGAGATTGCTCCAGGTGTAGAGGGCTTGATTCACGTATCTGAGATGTCTTGGAGCCAGCACTTGCGTTCTGCTCAGGACTTCATGAAGGTAGGTGACGAGGTAGAGGCAGTTATCCTGACTCTCGACCGCGCTGAGCGCAAGATGAGCCTTGGTATCAAGCAGCTCAAGGAAGATCCATGGGAGGCTATCGAGACTAAGTATCCTGTTGGCAGCAAGCACACAGCTAAGGTTCGCAACTTCACTAACTTCGGTATCTTCGTAGAGCTCGAGGAAGGTGTTGATGGTTTGATCCACATCTCTGACCTCTCTTGGACTAAGAAGGTTAAGCACCCATCTGAGTTCACTTCTGTAGGCGCTTCTATCGATGTAGTAGTTCTCGAAATCGATAAGGAGAACCGTCGCTTGAGCCTCGGCCACAAGCAGTTGGAGAAGAACCCATGGGATGAGTATGAGGCAATCTACACTCCAGGTTCTGTTCACCAGGGTACTATCACTGAGTTGATGGACAAGGGTGCTGTTGTAGCTCTCGCTGAGGGTGGTGAAGGTTTCGCTACTCCTAAGCACCTCACTAAGGAGGACGGCACAATGGCTAAGAAGGGCGAGACTCTCGACTTCAAGGTTATCGAGTTCGTTAAGGAGACAAAGCGCATCATCCTCTCTCACTCTCGTACATTCGAGGAGGGTAACGAGCCAGTTGCTAAGCCAGCTCACAAGCGTGCAAACGGCGGTCGCAAGAACAACAACGAGACAGCTATGATCAACAACGTTGCTGCTAGCACATCACTCGGTGATATCGATGCACTCGCTAAGTTGAAGGCTCAGATGGAGGGCAAGGCTTAATCTTAAACAGATCAAGCATTTGCTATTCATTAGCTAAATAAACATTCAGGGGACTGAAATTTCAGTAATGAGATTTCAGCCCCCTTTTTTATTATGTGTTTAAAAAAAAAACTATCAAGTGATACCTACCAACTCCAGTAACTCTACTCCATTAATTCATGTTCTAAAACCGCTAATTCATGGCATTTTTCTAGCAAAACATGTCGAAAAACACAAAAACATTTGGTAGTTTCAAGTTTTCTGTTTATCTTTGCAACCGATAAAGCAATAATTTATATGAGCTAGAGAAATCATTCTCTCAAGAATTATCTGAAAAGAAAGAGAAGCGATTCTCCAGATTACAAAAGGAATAAAAGTTCAAGATATGAAACAGTCTAGATTTATAGTAGCCGCTCTATCAATGAGTTGCATCACTACCCTCTCCTCCTGCTTCAAGGAAGAACCACTCAATGCCGAATGCGACATCGAGCAGGCCTTCATCCCCAACAGCGGCAACTGGGAAGAATGCTTCCTCAAAGCTACAGATACCCTACAGAACGTGATGTCTACGGAAAATGAAATCTGCTTCCTCGTAAAAAAGGGAACCGATCTCTCGCACTTCGCACCGAAATTCCAGATTACCCCAGGTGCTACCCTATCGCCTGCCAACGGTTCGGTGCAGGATTTCACCAACGGGCAAGTAACCTACACCGTTACTTCCGAGGATGGCAACTGGAAACGGCAGTACAGAGTGGGATTCACCTTCCCGCCCGTGGTTTACGAAGTGATGAAGTACGACTTCGAAAACTATTTCCTCAACGAAAACAAGCCCGTCCATAAATATTATGTCTGGAGCGACAAGAACGACGACGGTACGCTTGCCAACAACTGGGCCACCGGAAACCCGGGCTTCAACATGAGCAAGGGTTCGGCAAAACCGGATGAATACCCTACCGTGCCCGTGGAAGAAGGCTACGACGGAGCCTGCGTGAAACTCACCACCTGCGACACCGGAAGCTTCGGTTCGATGGCAAAGATGCCTATTGCTGCCGGCAACCTCTTTATAGGTAAGTTCGATGCCACCCAGGCACTGAAGGATGCCATGAAGGCTACCCAGTTTGGCGTGCCGGTAAGTTTCAAGCCTACCAGATTCAGCGGCTACTACAAATACAAGCGTGGCGATGTGTTCACCAACCGCCAGAAGAAGGTGGTGGAAGGCAAGAAAGACTACGGCACCATCTATGCCGTGTTCTACGACAACCACGACGAGGAGGGCAACAGCGTCGTGCTCTATGGCGACAACGTGCAGACCAGTCCACAGGTAGTGGCACTCGCCATCGTGCCTGATATCGACGACACGCCAGAGTGGACCCACTTCGACATCGACTTCATCTACAAGAAGGAGGTGGATGTGCAGAAGCTGAAGAACATGGGCTACAGCATGGCCATCGTCAGTTCATCGAGCGTAGAAGGCGCCTCGTTCATGGGAGCCATCGGAAGCACCCTGTGGGTGGACAAGTTCCGCATCACCTGCGAAAAAGAATAAGAAGTTTTACAAAAAAAGAAGACAAGACAATGAAAAAGTCATTCATTATATCAGCCGCTGCCCTATCCCTCTTTGCCCTTCAGGCACGGGGAGAGAAGTTGGGAGAACTGCTCCACCACTTCACCTACCAGGCGCGCATCGGCTACAATCTGGGTGGCACTGCCCCTATCGGCATGCCAGCCACCATCCGCACCCTTCACAGCTATACGCTGCAGCCTAACCTGCTGCTCGGCATCGATGCCCACTATCCCCTGGATAACAAGTGGGGCCTGATGTTCGGTCTCCACTTCGAGGGCAAGGGCATGAAGATTGATGCGGGAGTGAAGAACTACCACATGACCATGGTGAAAGGTGGTGAGCAGCTGGAGGGCATGTTCACGGGCAACGTGATAACTAAGGTTGACCAAAGTCTTGCAACTATCCCAGTACAAGCCACTTACGACGTCACCGAGAAGCTTCGCCTGAAGCTGGGTCCTTACTTCTCTTATGTCACCGCACATAAGTTTGAGGGCAATGCCTACGACGGTTATCTGCGCCAGGGCGACCCTACGGGACCTAAGGTTGAGCTGGGCCATGAGGACGGAGAGCGTGGCGAATACGACTTCTCAAGCGATATGCGCAACTGGCAGTTTGGCATCGATGTGGGTGCCGACTGGTATTTCTCGAAGCGCTGGGGTGCCTACGTGGGCCTAACCTGGGGCTTATCGGAAGTGTTCAAGAAAGACTTCCACGTGATAGAACAGTCGATGTATCCTATCTACGGCACCATCGGACTGAGCTATCAGCTGAAATAGGAAATCTGCTCCAGAATATCTTATATATAATAATGTATAGGAGAGAAAAATCAATTATATCATAATAAAAGAAAGGAAAACTTATGAAGAAAATTTTTACTTTAGTAGCAGCAGCACTCTGCTCTATGTCGATGATGGCAAAGGACTACACCTGCCCTCTCGTGGTTAACTTGATGGGAAATGACATGCCTGTGGGCGACATCAAGGTGAACGTGGATAAGCAGAACGACGACAAATACACCATGAGCCTGCTCAACTTCGACATGAACGGTATAATGCCTGTAGGCAATATCGTAATCCAGGACGTAGAGGCAACCAAATGCGGCAATGTTATCATGCTCAATGCAGCAAAGGATATCCAGATTACAGCAGGTGACGATGAGAGCAAAAACTGGATGGGACCAGGTCTCGGCAACGTGAACATCCTCCTGAAGGGAGAACTGAAGGGCGACAATTTCAACGCCTACCTCAATATTCCATTGGCTGGCAACATGATTGTTGGCGTAAAGCTCGGCAAGAATTGCAACGAAATGGGTCAGTTGCCAAACGCCGGTTTCGAGAATTTCCACGAGGCAACCTATGACAGCGCCAAGAGCAAGGAGCCTAATGGATGGCACTCTTTCATGAGCTCTACGGGCAGCATGGCAAGCAGGGTTTCAGCAGCTGTACATACCTATGCTTCTTCTGAGGTGCGCAAGAACGCAGCAGAAGACAACAAGCAGTGTGTAAAGATTGTTTCTACTCCAGTGAAGTTGGGTACATTGGTTGTGGCTTCTGCCAACGGTACCATCACCACCGGCCGCTTGAAGGCTGGCAGCATGACTGCATCAAGCAAGAACAACTGCTCATTCCTGGATTTCAGCTCAACAGATGTTGATGCCAACGGCGATCCATTCTATGCAGTGCTCAACAACAAACCTGATTCCATGAAGGTATGGGTGAAGTTCAAGGCTGGCGACGGCAACGAGAATCCTAAGGCTACCATCAGCGCCCTCTTGACCAATGGCGAGTATGCTCAGGACCCAGAGGATGACAAGTATGCAGCCAACATCATCGCCCGTGCCCAGAACTCTTCTATCGAGAGCAAGGACGAGTGGCAGGAGATCACTATCCCATTCACCTACGATAATAAGAATGAGATGCCTAAGGCAGCCCTCGTAACCATGTCAACCTGCGCTGTGCCAAGCGGCGGCAGCAAGAGCGAGACCAACCCAGACGTTTTGTATGTGGACGATGTAGAGATGGTTTATAATGCTGACGTGAAGAAGGTTACCATGGATGGTGAAGACATCACTGGCAAGTTTAATGAATCAGGTGAGTTGGAGATTAAGAATTACGATAAGGAATTGGATATCAACAATTTCCAGTTGGAAGCTATCGGTGCTGGTGCCTACGTTACCAAGAAGATTACCGCTGATGATTTTGATACCTTCGTAAGCTTCACCGTTACTTCCAACGACCTGAAGAATTGCGTAACCCGCACCATCACCCTCAAGGGCTATACCACTGGCATCAAGAACGTTGAGACCCTCACCCTGCCAAACGGCGTGAAGGCTATCTACAACACGGCTGGTCAGCAGGTTACAGACATGCAGAGTGGTCAGGTTTACATCGTGAAGTACACCAATGGTGAAACCAAGAAGATGATTAAGAAGTAAATGAAAAATCCCCAGCCATCAAATGAATGATAGCTGGGGATTTTTTGCTTTTTATAAGTTATTCTTCTTGTTTCCAAAAGCTGGATGGGTTCTTTCTCATATCCCAAATATCTACGAAATGAACTTCATCCATCTTTTCGAGATAATAATAAATCAACTTAAAATTATTCATGAAATTAGCGCCTCGCAGCTGGTATGGAAAATCAGGAGCACCATTAAAAGGCGGCCTTCCTTCTGGAAAGACCTCCAAAAAACTCTTGATCTTATCAATTTCCGTCATCCATCTACGAGCCGTTTTTCTACCATAAACCTCATAAGCTTCTTCAACATACTCATGAAGTTTCTGTTCGAAAAGAGAGTGAATGATTACTTTAGCCATGGGAAATCCTGATAAAGACGTTCTTTAAAATCATCGTATGGCTCCCACTTCGTTGGATCATCCGCAATGGTTTTACAATACTCAATGCTCTCCATCAAACTCTCCCAGGAGAAATGATTACCCAACTCCGGAATTTCATCTAAAACCTCTTTATGATTCTCGAAACCACTCATCGGCATAGGCACAGCATGCTCCATCACCGAAACACGATGAGTTGGCGTAGGCTCAGCTACCATATCCTCACCCTCATGCAAATCTATATGATATTTTTTTTCTTTCATAATAGTATGCTTTTAATGAACCTTGCAAATATACGAAGAAATATAATAATATGCAAGATTTTGAGGAATTATTTAATCATTCTTGAGGAATTTTCTATTTTCCGGGCATAAAAAAAGATTGCATCAGCGGAAATACTTCCAACCAATGCAATCTTCAGTTTTCTTTAATCTAGAGGCTAAACACTTTCTTACGAGAAAAAATCACGGTAGAAAAGAGCCTAGCGTCGGATTTACTTCACCTTTGCAACGATAGCCTTGAAAGCCTCAGGGTTGTTAACAGCGAGGTCAGCGAGAACCTTACGGTTGATCTCGATACCAGCCTTGTGAAGAGCACCCATCAACTGGCTGTAACTCATACCATCGAGGCGAGCAGCAGCGTTGATACGCTGGATCCACAATGCGCGGAATGTGCGCTTCTTGTTACGACGATCGCGATAAGCGTAGGTAAGACCCTTCTCCCAAGTGTTCTTAGCTACTGTCCATACATTCTTGCGAGCTCCATAGTAACCCTTAGTGAGCTTCAAGATTCTTGTTCTTTTTGCTTTTGATGCAACGTGATTTACTGATCTTGGCATAATTTTTTTTCTTTAAAAGTTCGACTAAAAAGTTAATAATTAACGGAGGCAGAGCAAGTCGCGAACCTGCTTCAAGTTTGAACGGTCTACGAGAGTCTCGCCGAGGAGATTTCTCTTCTGCTTCTTTGTCTTCTTAGTCAAGATGTGACTGTGAAAAGCGTGATGACGCTTAATCTTACCTGTACCGGTGAAACGGAATCTCTTCTTTGCGCCGGAATTAGTCTTTACTTTTGGCATTTTTACTTTTAATTTTAAATTGTTATTTATTATAGCGATGGCAACGCATATACCAGGGCGTTACGCATCTTTTTTTTCTTAATCCTCTGTTCCTTCTGCGAGTTTCTTCAGGGCATCGCCGCCTTTAGCATTGGCGAGCAAGCCATTCTTCTCAGCATTAGCAGCGCGCTCTGCATCTGCAGCAGCCTTAGCTTCAGCCTCTCGCTTCTCACGGTCCATCTTCTGCTGGCTCTTCTTAGCAGTACCAGCCTTCTTAGGACTCATGTAGAGGAACATCTTCTTACCTTCGAGCTTTGGCATCTGCTCCACCTTTCCGTACTCTTCCAAATCATTGGCGAAACGGAGAAGAAGAACCTCACCCTGCTCCTTGAAGAGAATTGAGCGACCACGGAAGAAAACGTATGCACGAACCTTGTTACCCTCGTTGAGGAACTCCATAGCGTGCTTGAGCTTGAACTGATAGTCGTGCTCATCGGTCTGAGGTCCGAAACGGATTTCCTTGGTCTCCACCTTTACCTGCTTCTGCTTCATTTCCTTTGCATGCTTCTTCTGCTGGTAAAGGAATTTAGAATAGTCAACTATACGGCAAACGGGTGGTTGCGCATTAGGAGATATCTCGACCAAGTCAAGCTCTTGCTGACGTGCCAACTCCAACGCCTTACGTGCTGGCATCACTTCTGCTCCACCATCACTCACTACTCTCACGTCGCGTGCACGAATCTGTTCGTTTACGCGGTACTGATTTTTCATTTTGTCATTTTTCATTAACTATTCGATATATTCTTTTTTGTCTTTTTGATTAAACGGCTGCAAAGTTACGATTATTTTGTGAAACCACCAAATTTTCAGTGGGTTATTTTAAAAAAATCCGCAGATTTCCAAAGAAACCTGCGGATTTATATCTCATTTTTACTCTTCAGCGGCCTTCAATTGCTCTGCAACCTCGGCATTGATGCGCTGAGCGAACTCTTCCATGCTCATGGTAGCCTGTTCGCCACCACCCTGCTTACGCATAGAAACGAGGCCCTCGGCACTCTCCTTCTCACCTACGATGACCATGTAAGGAACACGCTTCAACTCGTTGTCACGAATCTTGCGGCCAATCTTCTCGTTACGGTCATCAACGAGAGCACGTACACCCTGCTTGTCAAGATACTGACGTACCTTCTGGGCATAGTCGTTGAACTTCTCAGAGATAGGGAGAATTGCAACCTGATCTGGAGTCAACCACAATGGGAAGTGACCGGCTGTATGCTCGATGAGAACGGCTGTGAATCGCTCCAGTGAACCGAATGGTGCACGGTGAATCATCACAGGAGTCTTCTTAGAGTTATCCTCGGCTGTATACTCCAGCTTGAAACGCTCTGGCAAGTTGTAGTCCACCTGGATGGTACCCAACTGCCAACGACGACCGATGGCATCCTTTACCATGAAGTCGAGCTTAGGACCATAGAAGGCAGCCTCGCCAATCTCCTCACGAGTCTCAAGACCCTTCTCCTTGCAAGCCTCGCGGATAGCATTCTCGCTCTCTTCCCAAATCTCATCAGAACCGATATACTTCTCTGTATCCTTAGGATCGCGGAGAGAAATCTGTGCCTCGTAGTTCTCGAAACCGAAGATCTTGAATACCTTCAGGATTACGTCGATTACGTTCTCGAACTCAGACTTCACCTGTTCTGAACGGACGAAGATGTGAGCATCATCCTGTGTAAATGTACGAACACGAGTCAAACCATGGAGCTCACCGCTCTTCTCATAGCGGAATACGGTACCGAACTCAGCGATACGCAAAGGAAGATCCTTGTAAGAACGTGGCTTACGAGCGTAGATCTCGCAGTGGTGAGGACAGTTCATTGGCTTGAGCATATACTCCTCATCCTCCTCCGGTGTCTGGATAGGCTGGAATGCATCCTTGCCATAGTGAGCATAGTGACCAGATGTAACATAGAGACTCTTGCCACCGATACCTGGGCAGATAACCTCCTGATAGTTGTAAGGCTTCAGGAGAGAACGGAGCAACTCCTGCAGACGCAGACGGAGCTGTGTACCCTTTGGCAACCAGATAGGAAGACCCTTTCCTACACGCTCTGAGAACATGAAGAGTTCCATCTCCTTACCAATCTTACGGTGGTCACGCTTCTTAGCCTCTTCGAGAATTACCAAGTACTCGTCGAGCATCTTCTTCTTAGGGAAGCTGATACCGTAGATACGGGTCATCTGCTCGCGCTTGGCATCACCGCGCCAGAAAGCACCTGCCACACTTGTAATCTTCACAGCCTTGATAAGGCCAGTGTTCATCAAGTGAGGACCACGGCAAAGGTCGGTGAAATTGCCCTGGGTATATGTGGTGATGGTACCATCCTCCAAGTCCTGTTCAATATGCTCGCACTTGTAAGTCTGACCATCAGCCTTGAACTCAGCGAGAGCATCAGCCTTAGCCACCTCCTTGCGAACCACAGGTTCGTTCTTCTTGGCAAGTTCCATCATCTTAGCCTCAATCTTGGCGAAATCATTCTCTGAGATCACCTGACCCTCGGCTGGCATCACGTCGTAGAAGAAACCACTCTCTACGGCTGGACCGAAACCGAACTGGATGCCTGGGTAAAGCTCCTGAAGAGCCTCAGCCAACAAGTGGGCAGATGTATGCCAGAATGTGTGCTTACCCTGCTCATCCTCAAACTTGTAGAGTTCTACATTTGCATCCTCATTGATAGGACGGTTCAACTCTACTGTCTCACCATTAACACCGCAAGATACAACGTTGCGAGCGAGAGCCGGTGAGATACTCTCGGCGATTTGTAAGCCAGTTACGCCCTGTTCATACTCACGAACAGATCCGTCTGGGAATGTGATTTTTACCATAACAACTTAGTATTTTTATTAAATCGTCTGCAAAAGTACGATTTCTTTTTGTAACAAGCGAATAAAAATGCATTTATTTTGCTAAACTTTGCTAATACCTCTTTATATTAAGGGCTTTTAAGACCGGAAATGCTGACATATTGAAGTTTACATCTGCTTTTCTACCAATATTTCGTAACACTTTGTAAAATCCAGATACATTTTTAGCCAATAAGTTTTGGAGAAACAAATATTTTCATTATCTTTGCATCCGATAACGTGACAAAATGTAAAGAAACAAAGAAAATGGCAAAACCAAAGATTCTCATCATCTATACCGGTGGTACCATCGGTATGGGAAAGGACCCGATGACAGGTGTACTGGAACCTCTTGATTTCAATCACCTCGTTTCTTCCATGCCCGAATTCAAGCTCATTCAGGCAGAAATCGATGTGCGAAAATTCGACCCACCTATCGATTCCAGCGACATGGACCCTATGCGCTGGGCAGAAATCGTAAACATAATATCCAACAACTACAACGACTATGACGGATTCGTAATCCTTCATGGCACCGATACAATGGCTTACACTTCATCTGCCTTGTCCTTCATGCTTGAGAATCTGACCAAGCCTGTAATATTGACGGGTAGCCAGTTGCCTATCGGTGAATTGCGAACCGACGGCAAGGAGAATCTGATGACAGCCATCGAGATTGCTTCTGCCAAGAATGCTGAAGGACGTCCGATGGTACCCGAGGTATGCATCTTTTTCAACGGCAAGCTGATTCGCGGTAACCGTGCCATCAAGATCAATGCCGAGGGTTTTCATGCTTTCGAATCATTCAACTATCCTCACCTCTGCGATGTAGGAATCAATTTCCAATATCACGACCATCATATTCTCACGCCGGATTACAGAAAGCCAATGGTTCCACATCTGAAGCTCGACCCGAACGTCATCGTGTTCAGTCTCTTCCCGGGTATCCAGGATAACATTGTGCGCCACGTGATGGAATCACCAGACCTCCGCGGCATCGTGATGCGTACTTTCGGTTCAGGCAATGCTCCTCACACGCCATGGATCATGCGTCTTCTGGATCAGGCTGCCCATCGCGGAGTAAACATCGTGAATATCAGCCAATGTCTTACGGGCAGTGTAGAGATGGAACGCTACGGAGCCGGCTTCCAGTTGAAAACCGCTCATGTGATAAGCGGATACGATTCTACGGTAGAGGCTATGGTCACCAAGATGATGTATCTGCAGGGAAGATATGCAGATAACAAAAAGGTAAGAGAAAAACTGACCGAATCCCTGGCGGGCGAAATCTCTTTATAATATAAGGTGAAATCTTCATCCATACAATGAAGCAATGAAGTAAATGACAGTCTCCCGATAGTGTATACGATTAAACTACAGATTGGCAAACTGTCATTTACTCACTCATTATGAGTCATTTAGCGAAACAAACAAAAATATTCTACTAAAACTGAATAGTATTGCAGGAAATATGCAGAAAACCTTTAAAGAAGGTTAAATATCGACAGATTTTTAGCCAAAAAACTTGTTGCATATCATTTTTTTTGTAACTTTGCAGCGTAGAAAAAAGTAAAAGATCAGTATCCTTAATAGATACCAATCCGTAATATAAATTAATAAATCAACAAACCCTACAAATTATGAACATTAACAAGGTAAAGAAGTATGGTGAGTTCGTAGAAATTACGGCTCCTGTAGAAAGAGCAACAGCTGAAGAGTATCCAACAGTATTAGGTGGAGAAATTTGGTACAACTAAGAACTTCCTGCTAAGGATTCCTATCCTTTGTATCAGATAGTTTTCCTTTAGCAGAACAGAAGCAAAAGGCTATTTTATTTGATTCAGAACATCTTATAATTTTTAGCTGACACATTACTAGATCAATGATAAAGGCTCAATCCTCGAATAAAATCGGGAACTGAGCCTTTATTGTGTTTATATCTTATCAACGAGATATACGGAATCGCAGATTAGTGTTTACCGCAGCAGCCGCCCTTTCCGTGCTCGTGATGATGCTCGTGCTTGATACCACCCTCTACAGCCTGATGCTGGTCGCGGAGCAGATCGTTCACGGTCTTCACAGGGTTGAAGGTACCGAGAGGAACCTCAACGAATACTGTATTCCAGTCACTCATCGCACCATTCCAAAGACCTGGCAACTCGAGTGCCTTCAAATCCTTACCATTCTTACTCTTGCTGGAGATGAAACCGGTAGATGGATCAACGAACTTAGGAAGATCGAAGGCATTGCCCTGGTAATCCTTGATAGCGCAGACGAGGTCTACCGGGTTGAAGTGAGTACCCTCGGTGAACATCTTCATATACTCCTTGTTATTCTTGTCAATCTGAGAGCTCTCCAAAATCTGAAGACTTACGGTACCATCCTGGTTATAAGTAAGGAATGGACCGCCACCAGGCTCGCCTACGTTCTTAACGACACCGCAGACACGCATAGGACGGTTCAACTTCTTACGCAGATAGATAACCAGTTCGGCATCCTCCAGCTCCTTGATATCAGCCTTGCGGCAGCAGAGGTCGCGCTGAACGAAGCGGATAATCTCCTCCAGCTTCTCATGGTTGTACTGACCAGAATCCAAAACCTTCAGATAATTGAAAGCCTGTTTCTGCAGAGTAACCAATACACCTGCAATCACCTGCTTCCAGGTAACAGTCTCAGCCTTCAGGCGATCAGGAACCACATTGTCAATATTCTTGATGAATACCACATCAGCATCAATCTCGTTGAGGTTCTCGATGAGTGCACCATGACCGCCCGGACGGAACAGCAAAGAGCCATCCTCGTTACGGAAAGGAGTATTGTCTGGATTGGCAGCGATGGTATCGGTGCTAGGCTTCTGCTCTGAGAATGAGATGTTATACTTGATGCCGTAGCGCTGTGCATACTTATCTGCCTTCTCGGCTACCATCTGCTTGAAGAGTTCCAGGTGGTCGTGAGAAACGGTGAAATGAACGTTTGCCTCGCCGTTGCTGCTAGCATAGAGCGCAGCCTCAACCAGGTGCTCCTCCATTGGGGTGCGAACCTCGTCCTCATACTCGTGGAACTGGAGCAATCCCTTAGGCAACTGACCGTAGTTCAATCCCTCTGGCTTGAGGAGATTAGCCACAACAGCCTTGTAATCGCCCTTCTTGATAAGGCACATGATACCCTTCTCGTTGTTTACATGGCACTTATCGCAGAGTGCCTTGCGGAAAGCAAACTTCTTGATATTCTCGAAGAATTGTTTTTCGAAGTCAGTAGTAGGAACATCGTATGGAGCATCGAGGAATGCAAACATGTTCTTGAACATGCGGCTTGCCGCACCTGAAGCAGGTACGAACTTCACAATCTTGTGACCCTCAGCCTTGTAGTCGTTCCACGCCTTCTCGTAGTCCTCTACTTCCTGAGCTGTAGGAGCCATGATACCCTTACCGATGGCAGCCGCGCCCTCAAGTTTGAGGAAAGGGAAACCATTCTTGATTTGTTCCAACTGATGTTCAATCTGCTGCTCGGAGATACCGCGAGCAGAGATTTGGTTTAGATCTTGCTGATTCATAATACCATATTTATGTTAAATTTACACTATATGTGCTACAAAGATACTAGTTTTTTCTGATAATCAGAAATATTTCCGCTTTTTTTTGTACCTTTGCATTGAAAATTTAACGAAGTAGGCGTTTTTAACGCCGAATCGCCATTGTTTGTCAAATTTAAAATGGAATATTGCGACATGGTTAGTAAATTATCAAAAGAGCACGACAGAAGAACGTTGCTATCAACGTATCTGTACGGAGTATCAAACTTATTCATTAGTGGAACCGGAATTGGAGGTTTTTCCCCCTTGGTTACCGGCGAAACTATTGGCATTTACAATATCCTCTTCTTAGTACTGGGCATAGCCTCAGCACTCTTCCTTGCCTATAGTGCTAACAGAGTGATGAAGTATAACGATAAAAAATAATAATTATGGAGTTAATAACAATATTTATGGGGCTGAGTGCCGTAATTAGCGCCAGCTTCGCCATCTGGCTCAACACAAAATCAGGTCAGAAGTGGATAGACAGTTTATAACATATAGTATAAGTATTATGGAAGGATTTGCTTTAGTAATGTGTATAGGAGCTGTTATTGGTATGAGCTTAGCCATTTGGAGCTACACCAAATCTGGCAGAAAGTGGATAGACGAGTTATAACAACTCAATAATATATAATCAACGGGAGGGAACGACAATGAACGAAACACCTTTTAAATTCACATCCGAAGAAAAGGAACAGACACTCCAAATCCTGGAGCGCCTGAGAACCGCCGTGGGCGACACATTCAAGCCAGGCGATGAGCAGCATCTGCGTGAAGACATACAGCATGCCTTCATCAACCATCAGATCAAGCGCAATGTCTTCGGAATGAATCCAATACTCGCTGCCCTGCAAACCGCAGAAATCGCAGTAAACGAGATAGGTCTGAAACGAGATGGCATCATCGCCATCCTGATGCAGACCAGCGTCATCGATGGCTATCAGACCATCGAAGAGATACAGAAGAAATACGGAGATAGCGTAGCCCACATTATCAGTGGTCTGCTTCGCATCCACGATTTATACAAGCGCAACCCTATCATAGAGAGCGAGAACTTCCGCAACCTGCTTATCTCATTCTCTGAGGATATGCGCGTCATCCTCATCATGATTGCCGACCGCGTGAACGTGATGAGACAGATACGCGATACCAAACAGGAAGAGGCAAAGCATGAAGTAAGCGAAGAGGCAAGCTACCTCTATGCCCCACTCGCCCACAAACTGGGACTCTACAAGCTGAAGAGCGAACTGGAAGACCTCAGTCTGAAGTATCTCGAGCACGATGCCTACTATATGATAAAGGACAAGCTGAACGCCACCAAAGCTTCGCGCGATGCCTATATCGCCCGCTTCATCCAGCCAATCCAGGAAAAGCTCGATGCTGCCGGTCTGAAATATCACATGAAGGGCCGCACCAAGAGTATCCACTCCATCTGGCAGAAGATGAAAAAGCAGAAGTGCGCCTTCGAGGGTGTATACGATCTCTTTGCCATCCGTATTATCCTCGATGCGCCAAGAGAGAAAGAGTATATGCAGTGCTGGCAGACCTTTGCCCTCATCACAGACATGTATCAGCCAAACCCAAAGCGTATGCGCGACTGGCTCAGCGTGCCTAAGAGCAACGGTTATGAAAGTCTGCATACCACCGTACTGGGTCCTGAAAACAAATGGGTAGAGGTACAGATCAGAACCGAGCGCATGGACGATATTGCAGAGCACGGACTCGCTGCCCACTGGCGCTACAAGGGCATCAAGCAGGGAGAAGGCGGTATCGACGAATGGCTTGCCAATATCCGTGCTGCCCTGGAAAGCAACGATGATCTGCAGCTGATGGACCAGTTTACCACCGATCTGAAGGAAGACGAAGTATACGTGTTCACTCCAAAGGGCGACCTGCTGAACTTCCAGAAGGGAGCTACGGTACTCGACTTTGCCTACTATATCCACTCCCGCATCGGCAATACCTGTGTGGGTGGAAAGATTAACGGAAGAGCCGTCACCTTCCGACAGGAACTCCATTCGGGAGATCAGGTAGAAATCCTCACACAGAGCAACCAGAAGCCACGCCGCGAATGGCTCAACATCGTGCAGACATCCAAGGCTAAAGCCAAGATTCGTCTAGCGCTGAAGGAAACCCAGAAGAAGGACGGCCTCTATGCCAAGGAACTTCTGGAGCGCCGATTCAAGAACAGGAAACTGGAAATTGATGAGAGCATCATGGCGCGCATCATCAAGAAAATGGGATATAAGGAGAACTCAGACTTCTATAAGGATGTAGCCGAGGAGAAAATCGACGTGAACAGCATCATCGAGAGATACATAGAGGAACGCGACCACGACCTGAACCTCGCCAATACCAACAAGCCTGCAGAAAGTGCAGAGAATTTTGAGTTTGAGAATCCTACCGAGGAACTGATGAAGCAGAGCGACGATGTGCTGGTTATCGATGAGCACCTCAAGGGCATCGATTTCGAACTAGCTCATTGCTGCCACCCTATCTACGGCGACCCAATCTTCGGATTCGTTACCATCAGCAAGGGTATCAAGGTACATCGCATGGATTGTCCTAACGCCAAGGAACTGCGCCGCCGTTTCGGTTACCGCATCGTGAAGGCGAAATGGAGCGGCAAGGGAACATCCAAGTATGCCATCACGCTACGCATCATCGGAAACGACGATATCGGTATTGTGAGCAACATCACCAACATCATTTCCAAGGAAGATAAACTCATCATGCGAGGCATCAACATCTCTTCCAAGGATGGTCTCTTCTCTGGCAATGTTACCGTAATGATTGATGATGCCGGCAAGACCGATGCACTCATCAAGAAACTGAGCGCCGTGAAGGGCGTTAAGCAGGTAACGAGAATATAAAACCGGAATACATAAATACATAAAAAAAATCCCGCAGATTTTCTCTGCGGGATTTTTTTATTTCGACTTATTCAAGCGCTTGATTACAGAATAAGCATCATACAAACCAAGTTCTCCTGCCTTTGAAAGATCCTGGATGGCAGTCTGCTTATTGCCACTCTTGGCTCGTGCTATACCTCTATTATAATAAGCCTCTGCAAGGCGGTTATCAATTCTCAAGGCAATGGTATAATCATCTATTGCCTTTGAAAGTTCGTTTCTGCCTGCATGAAGATTACCTCTATTATAATAGATGTAAGCATTGTTACTGTTCAGGCGGATGGCATCACTGAAATCAGCCTCAGCAGAATGGATGTTCAGAACACCCTTGCCCTCAGCCTTGTTAAATTCATCCATCTCTGCCTGGCAGACAGCACGCTGCCAGTAAGCCAAAGAGTTCTTGTCATCGAGCGAGATATAATAGGTGAAATCACTGATGGCAGCCTCAAAATCACGAAGTACACTATGAGCGATGGCCCTGCGCATCAGGAGACGTTTTCTGGTTTCATTATCGCTCGCCACACTCAACTCCGCCGAAAGTTTATCAATCATCGAGAATATCTTCATAGAACCATTCTCATCGAGCTGCTCCTTACTGCAAACGATATAAACCTTGTCTGCCTTGGTATGCTGATTGAGCGCATCAACCTCTTTGTCATAAGCCTGAACTCCACTTACATTCTGATTGTTTGGGAAATAAGAGAGCTGATACATCGGCAGGAAGGCGGTTTCTACCTGACGGTTCTGAACCTTACCACGATACTCGCTCTTATAGTTGTGTTCATACTTCGGTTCGTCATCTACTACCAACGAAGCAAACTTATTCGGGTCAACCTCAGAGCGCTTACGCATCTCCTTCTTGGTCTTTGCGCTCCATCTCGGCTGGATTCCGATATGCTTGTTCATCTGCGCCTTGAAGATACGGAATTCATCCATCTCTGCCTTGGCTGTCATACCCAGGCGTCGGTAACAGCTGGCACGGTTAGACAAACCGGTCCAGAAGTTAGGGAACTGGTTGATAACCATAGTATAATCCCTGATGGCTGCTCTCAGATTACCGGTCTTGTCATGCAATAGAGCTCGGTTGAAGATAGCCATGAAGTTCTGGGGTTCCATCTTGATAATGAAGTCGAAATCGGTGATAGCACGGTTATCATCACCCAACTGTACACGCATCAGTCCTCTATTATAATGAGCCAGGAAATTGTTCGGATCCAGCTCAAGGGCATTGTCATAATCACTCATCGCCCCCCTGAGGTTATTCAGATTGATACGCGCCAAAGCACGGTTAATGTAACTGTTCACATTGTTAGGTTTGAAATGCAGACTCTTGGTCAGCGCCTCATCAGCCGTTTTCCATTCCTTTCTAGCCAGCGCCATATAGGCACGCGTAGTCCAGGCATCCCCATCATACGGATTGAGCTGCAGACTCTTGTCTAGCCATTTCTCAGCCTGCACGGTATCTTTCTGATGCAGATACACTTCAGCCTTGAGCGAATAAGCATTCGACCAGTCTTTCCATTTTCCAACGATGGTATCCAGTTCCTGCTGCGCCGCCTCATACTTTTTGTTTTCCATCTGGCAGATAGCCCGGTTGAACCAGTAATTTCGGTTGCGCGGTTCCAGTCTGATAGCCTCATTATAGTCAGCTATCGCATCATCAAACCTGTTTTGTCTGATGCGACAGATGGCTCTCAAGTCATAAATATCATTGATATAGGGATTGAGATGCAACGCCTCGCTGGCATCACTTTCGGCACCCGTAAAGTCATCCAGATTAAATTTTGCCACACTGCGGTAATACCAAGGCTCATACAGATAAGGCTTGGCACCGATAGCCAGATTAAAATACTTGATTGAAAGGACGAAATCCTCATAATACAATGCACTCCGACCGGCCGTAATAAGTCGGTCTACACGATATTGGGCAGAAGTCGACATGGCGCCCATTACCATAAAAAGAACTAAGAGAATCTTCTTCATCTGTTCGTAACTCTCTGAAATAAAACCTATTGAATGTAGAATAAAAAAATATAGTAAGCCCAATCGTCACGATTACCATGAAGCTTACTATATTTTCGGAAGAACTATCGACGTATCTTAGTACGATAGGCAGCACGGAAATTGCCCTTGATAATACCCTTGAGCTTTCCTGCTATCATGTTCTTGCGAAGAGGAGACACACGGTCAACAAACATCGTACCCTCCAAATGGTCGAATTCATGCTGCATCACGCGAGCCAGATATCCCCCTATCCACTCATCATGTTCATTAAAATCCTCATCCATATACTTTACATGGATGCGTGTAGGACGAACCACCTTCTCATTGATACCAGGAATAGAAAGACATCCCTCTTCAGAAGAGTCGGTATTTTCCTCATCGCGCTCTAGGATATGGGCATTGATGAAAGCATGACGGAATCCTTTATACTCAGGGAAATCCTCGCTGAGCACATCCAGGTCGATAACAACGAGGCGGATAGGCAAGCCAATCTGAGGTGCAGCCAGTCCGATGCCGTTACTGGAATCAAGGGTTTCATACATATTATTAATCAACACCTTGAGATCTGGATAATCAGGTGTAATATCTTCAGCCACTTTTCTCAGCACTGGCTGACCATAAATATAAATCGGTAAAATCATTATCTTCTTGATTGCAAATAATCCTGTAATATGATGGTAGCACTTATCTCGTCTACCAATCCTTTATTTTCTTTTCTCACTTTCTTCTTTACACCTCCATCAATCATGGCTCTATGTGCCAGGACTGATGTAAATCTCTCGTCATAATATTCAATTGGAATTTCAGGATGAGCCTTTCGCCAACGGTTGTAGAAGTTTTCTACTCTTGCCAGGTTTTCACTTGGCTGCCCGTTAGGTTGCATCGGTTTTCCGATAACAATGCGCTCCACCTGTTCTTTCTGAATATAAGTTTCGATATAAGTGAAAAGTTCATGTGTAGAAACTGTGGCCAACCCATTGGCAATAATCTGCAATGGGTCGGTCACAGCCAGTCCGGTACGTTTTTTACCGTAATCTATAGATAAAATTCGCATTAATCTACGGATATCTTATCCTTATATAATATCAGATTACTTCTTAAGGAGTAACCAAGCATCAGGATACTTACCAGCGCGAAGCTGATTGCGGCTCTTGACAGCAGCAGACTTATCAGCAAATGTAGAAGCTACCACGCGATACATGTTACGCTCTGTGTTCAGGGCGATCTGAGCATCGTAGCCAGCGCTCTTCAATGTACTAGCCAATCCCTCAGCGTTAGCCTTGAGAGAGAAAGAACCAACTACTACGCTATAGCTTGACAAGCCAGAACCAGAGATGAGAGAAACATCCTCAGAACGAACAGTAGCATTATCAACCTCTGTCTGCTCATCAGAAGGAGCCTGAGTCTCGAGAGGAGCTACAACTGGTTCCTGAGCAACAGGAGCCTGAGCAGCCTGCTGTTCCTGCTGCTGAGCCTTCTCATATGCCTTCTTGTATGCACTTTCCTTAGATGTACCACAACTTGCGAGCGCCAAAACTGCGCACATTCCCATGCTTAATACTGTAATTTTCTTCATAATTCTTATTCGTTTTATTGTTTATTATTGTTGTTCATTCAATATAAATTTCGCGTTATGCGTTTTTTACTCTGCGAAAATACAAAAAAATGCCCGAAAAACGAAGAATATGCCGCCTAAAGTTTGTTAAATAAGGCTATTAAAACATTTTTAATGAAAAATTAAGGCTAAAAGGCTTGTTTTTTAAAGAGAATTTAGTATATTTGCATTGTCAAATGAAAATGACAAGAAGATAATCGTTTAACGTTTAAAATTTATAGCATATGAAAACATTAGGTTACATTGGTGCTTTCCTCGGCGGTGCTATCGCTGGTACAGCACTCGGTTTGATTTTCGCTCCTGAGAAGGGTGAGGATACACGTAGTAAGATTGCAGGTGCAGTAGACGATTTCTGCAAGAAGCACGACATCAAGTTGAGCCGTAAGGACGTTGATGATCTGGTTGACGATATCAAGGACGCAGCTCCTGAGGTTTAATCATCACCTATTATGATGTTCTCTAACGATAAAAATGTAGAAACTATCGGGCAGCTCATTGAGGTGCTTAAACATTACATCGGGCTTCAGAGCGAATATCTGAAGCTCGATGTTGTGGATAAGGTGGTACGCCTGCTTACAGTCATTACCATGACGGTGGTACTCCTGGGCTTACTTACGCTTACCCTCATTTACCTATCCTTTGGCGCTGCTTTTGCATTGGCAGACTTAATAGGTAGTCTGACTTTCGGATTCTGCATTGTTGCTGCAGTATACCTATTTATATTAATATTATTTGTAATTTTCCGCCATAAGTGGATCGAGAGACCATTGGTCAGATTTCTGGCAAGCCTCTTAATGGAAAAATAACCTCCTTTTCGCAACATGACAAATCATTCAGAAATCACAGAATATAATTCCTTAAATGATATACGACTCAAAAAAGAGACGATACGCAAGGAAATTGATGCCGATGATGCCAAGATTCAGACTTTATGGAACTCGCTTTTCACAAAACCTGAAATCCTGTCACGCAATGCGAGTCCTAGCAAGCGACTGCAGAGTTTGCTGCAGGTGGGAGCAGGAGCATTCGACGGTGCACTGTTGGCTTGGAAACTTTACCGGAGATTCAAACCTCGGAAGAGATGAACCATATACCGTTTTGGGGAAAGGAAAGAAACCTTGGAAAAAGGTATTTTTTAGTCATCCAAAAGGGGATAAAAACAAAAAAGGGTCGCCGCTGCGACCCCAATACCTTGTTAACCTTAAATCTAATACTATGAAAAACACACATGCAAATATAGAAATAATCTATGATACTCGCAAATTTTTCTTAGCAAAAGACCCATTGTTTTAATTTAATTAACTTTTACTAACCTGTTTTTAAGCCTTTTTCAATAAAAGTTCATCTATTTTCTACATATATCTCCATTCCATCGAAGCCAAATTCAAAGCCTTCGGGCAGCCTTTTATTCACCTCATCGTGAAAACCTATCTGATGAGTCACATGGATAAAATAAGTATGTTTTGCTCCTATCCTGCGCGACACCTCAATAGCATCAGATACAAGCTGATGGCTGTGATGTGTTTTCTCAAATCTGAGTGCGTTAATTACGAGTGTTTCCACACCATCCAAATAAGCATATTCTTCATCACCCATAGATTTCATATCAGTAATATAGGCAAACTTACCAAACCGATAGCCGAGAATAGGCATCTTATCGTGCATCACACGGATAGGAACAAACTCAATATCCCCTATCTGATAATGCTCATGCGGATGAATGGTATGCAATTTGAGTTTAGGAGCTCCAGGATATAGCTTTTCTGCAGCCTTCGGAAAGCAGTAAGGCATCGTATGAGGCAGCCCCGCAGTAACGATTTCATCGCCATAGATATTGATATCACCAAAGATACAGAAAGGGCGCAAATCATCTATACCACCAACATGGTCATAATGGATATGCGTAACCAGGACGCCATCTATCTTCCTGAAAGGCACACGCAACAACTGCTGTCGGATATCAGGTCCGGCATCTATCAGAATACGGGTATTCTCCGTTTCTATCATTGCTGCACTGCGCAATCTTTTATCATGCGGATCCGTACTCCGGCACACTTCACAGTTACATCCCAACGAAGGAACACCGCCCGATGTGCCTGTACCTAATAAAGTTACCTTCATTAATTATCAAATATTTTTCTGAAAACAAACGAATTCTTCACTTCACATTCACCTCCGGATGAATCTCTATACCAAACTTCTGCTTCACATCCTCCTGGATGGTCTCACAGAGTTTTACGATTTCCTCGCCCGTAGCGCCGCCACGATTCACAAGCACCAGTGCCTGCTTATCATGCACACCGGCCCGTCCCAGACTCTTTCCCTTCCAGCCACACTGATCAATCATCCAGCCAGCCGGAATCTTTTCATGAGAATCATCGATTGTATAATGAGGCATACCCGGATAAAGAGCAGCCAGTTCTTCGTACTTAGCCTTCTCCACAATAGGATTCATAAAGAAACTGCCTGCATTACCCAACACCTTAGGATCAGGCAATTTTGCCTCTCTAATTTCTATGATGACATCACGAAGCTGCTGGGCTGTAGGCTCAGCAATACGCTTAGCCTCGAGCGCAGAACGGATATTACCATAATCCAGATCCGGACAGAAGGTCTTCTGCAAACGGTAAATCACATGCGTCACCAGATACTTATCCTTCCACTCATGCTTAAATTTACTCTGACGGTAACTGTACTCGCAGTCAGCATTATCAAACACCCCTACTCTGCCCGTAGCTATCTCAACCGCTTCCACCTTATATATAATATCCTTAGCTTCCACACCATAGGCACCGATATTCTGAACCGCGCTGGCACCTACTTCACCCGGAATAATACTCAGATTCTCCGCTCCATGATAACCATGCTCTACGGCATAAGCTACCACATCATCAAACACCTCGCCACTACCACAGGAAAGGAATACCCAATCCGGATTGCACAAAGCATCATCCCCCTCTGCAGCTGCCAAAGTCTTGTTGTCAAGAACCTCAATACCCATAATAGCCGAATGGAGTACTGTACCTGCATAATCACCAGTAAGCAAGAGATTGCTGCCGCCACCCAGAATGAGCAGCGGCTGATCTGCCTCTGTCAGCAAGCCCACTATCTGTCGGGCTTCCTCAACCGATTCATACTCTAGAAATCTGCTGCATTTAGCATCAATCCCGAATGTATTGTGAGCCAAAAGGCTATAATTACGAATATCCTTCATATCTGGTTAAACTATTACTACTAACTAAAAAGCTACATATCCAGTTTGATCAGTTCCCATTTTCCTCCAATCTTTTTGAAAGTAAGAGAGGTTTCCATACCATTGGCAATACCACGAATCACGAAGATTTTCTGGTTGCTTTCGGTATATTTCTGACCATAGATTATATTGTAAATCATGCCGTGAGGCAGTTGAGGCGCAAAGGCAGGCCATGTTTCCGGTTCTATATCGCCTGTCATCGTACTGAAATCATCATCAGGATCAGGACCGGTAAACTTCACCGGATTATGGATGTGGCGAGCCTGGAAAGCGGTATCAGTAGCAAAATGGCCGTAAAACTTCAGAAAACTGGCATTATTATTCTGATACATAGACTTGTAGCAAATGCTAGTCATCATCCACAGACCATTGATGCGATTAAACACAAACTGCTGAACTGTCTTTCTACTATAGAACACCTTTTCTATTACTACATGATCGATAGTAGTATCCTTCATCAGTTTCATCTGTTTCTGATTATCAAAAATCAGCGTGTAATAATCCTGGCGCATGAAGAAATGCTCCATCTTCCAATGTTTTTTTTCTATCTTCTTGGTCAGTTTCTTACCGTGATATACCGGCAACGGGAAGACAATACGACTTTTCTGCAACTTTCTGTTAGCTGCAAAATTAAACACGAAATCATCAAAAAGCTCGTCAGCCGCCTTTGGCATCGGAGTCTCCTCTATCAGCTGTTCTGTAGAGTCCATCGCTTGGGTGTCGGCAATCACCGTATCAGATGAAGCCGAATCAATGGCAGGCGCAGGCTTCTTGTCTGTGCATCCCACAGACGTGAAACAAACGATGGTAAGCACCGCCATCAACACCGTTAATAAACAGAGTTTTTTCATAAACCTATTAAATTTCTCAAATTTTCCATGCAAAAGTACAACTTTCTTTTGAATTATTTCATCTTTTAAGCAAAAAATGTTATCTTTGCAGTCAAAAAAGATAAAAATATAGATATGTTATTAGAAAAAATAGACGAACTCTTGAAAGAAGTGAGCACTTTGACTGCCCAAAACGCAGAAGAAGTAGAGCAGCTTCGAATCAAGTATCTGAGCAAGAAGGGCGAGATTAATGCCCTTATGGCCGACTTCCGCACAGTGCCAGCCGACCAGAAGAAAGAGGTTGGTGTAAAAATCAACGAGCTGAAGAACGCAGCCCTTGATAAGATCAACGGACTGAAGGAGCAGATGGAAGAAGCCGAGGCATCAAGCGATGATATCGACTTGACCCGTACCGCCTACCCTGTAGCACTCGGTACCCGCCATCCACTCACCGTAGTGAAGAATCAGATTATCGACATTTTCGCTCGCATGGGCTTTACCCTTTTCCAGGGTCCTGAGGTAGATGACGACAAGCACGTATTTACGATGCTCAACTTTGCTGCCGACCACCCGGCCCGCGATATGCAGGACACCTTCTTTATAGAGAAGACCAACTCTGACGATGTTACCAAGAATGTGCTCCTCCGCAGCCATACTTCTGGCGACGAGGCTCACTATATGGAAACTCATGAGCCACCTATCCGTGTGCTCTGCCCAGGCCGCGTTTACCGTAACGAAGCTATCAGCGCCCGCGCTCACTGTTTCTTCCATCAGGTAGAAGGTCTCTATGTAGATAAGAACGTAAGTTTCACCGACCTCAAGCAGGTGCTCCTTACCTTTGCCCGTGAGATGTTTGGTGCAGATACCAAGATTCGTCTCCGTCCTAGCTACTTCCCATTCACAGAACCTAGTGCCGAGATGGATATCTCCTGCAACATCTGTGGCGGTAAGGGTTGCAACTTCTGCAAGCATACCGGATGGGTTGAGATTTTAGGTTGCGGTATGGTTGACCCTCATGATCTTGAGGCTTGCGGTATCGACAGCAATGTCTATACGGGTTATGCCTTCGGTATGGGCGTTGAGCGTATCACCAACTTGAAATATCGCGTGAGCGACCTTCGTCTCTTCTCTGAGAACGATACTCGTTTCTTGCGCGAGTTTGAGTCTGCGAAGTAAAAGATTCTCAACATATAAATTAATTTATGACTATGAAGAAAAATTTAACTAAACCTGTCATCGCAGTCCTGTTGGGCGCCTTGACATTCAGTTCTTGCATCGGCTCATTTGGCCTGACAAATTCCGTACTTGACTGGAACAAGAGAGCAACAGACAACAAGTTTGTAAACGAAATTATCTTCGTGCTCATCTCTCCTGCTTACGCAGTATGTTCATTTGCAGACCTTCTCGTTCTCAACTCTATCGAGTTCTGGACAGGCAACAAGGTGATTGGCCAGGTAGGAACTACTAAGGACGTAATGGGTAAGGATGGTCGCATGTATGCCATCAAGACATTGAAGAATGGCTACGAGATTACCGACCCAGATGGTGAGAAATCATACTTTGTGTTCGACAAGAAGCACAAGAGTTGGTCATACAGCAAGGATGGCGATATCCGTGAGCTTTTCAGCTTCAACGAGGATGGCAGCATCCAGGCTTGCTTGCCAAGTGGCGAGAAGATCAACGTCCCAGCAGATGCCAATGGTTTATACCAGGTTCGCATGGCTATGAATGATGGTTTGTTCTATGCATTCAACAAGTAAGTAATCATAACAATTTCAGCCCGATAAAAGTCTCTTTTATCGGGCTTTTTTTATGCTCCCCTTTCTCTTTTCCTAAGCAAGTTCATATTTCTCCGTTCCCGACCAAACTCTCCTTAAAATGTTCAAATGCAAAAAGTGTTTAATACAAAACAAGAAAGTGCCTTCACCACCCTTCACCCGTAACTCTCTGACCATCAAAAGAATCACCAAAAAGGTGAAGGGTGAAGGTTTGAAAACTCCTTTTTATATATACGCGTGAAGGGTTAGGGTAAAAACCGAAAAAAAGACCCTAGGGTCAAAAATCGGAAAAACCCTAAAATAAAGAATATAATATAAAGATTAAAAATACACCCTTCACCTTCACCTCCCAAAAATCACATCCAAAATCCTGTTCTGCATGCAACAGAAAATCATCTGCAGCAATCTGTGCCGGGATACATAATCAGGAGACAATTCTCTTTCGGAAATATCATTTTATCCTTCGGAGATATTTTCCTATTTATCGGAGATATTATTTTATCCTTCGGAGATAATTTTCTATTCTTCGGAAATATTTCTTCGAATTTCAAGATAAGGCATAAAAATATAATTTTCGCCTACTTTATTTCCCGAATCCACACAATTGTCACAAATCGCATAGCTATGAAACAGAAAAGAATGTATCTTTGCAGCATCAATCATAAAGGTTGATGTAGATATGGTCTCGTCATGACTGCCAAATCGGGCTGACTCAAATGCATTACAACCAGTGACATTCATCAAAACTTGCAACCATCTACAATATTTTTCAGTTTTTCTCGTTAATAAAAGTATGAAAAATAGATTATTGATACTCACAATATGCCTCATCGCAACCATAAAGATGATGGCGCAGGAGTTTACCCTTCACGGCAAAGTGGTAGACGAGAACAACCAGCCACTGGAGTTTGCCATCGTTTCGGTGGCTAGCCAGGGAAAGACTGCCGTTACTTCGCTCAAAGGAGACTATAGCCTCAAACTGCATTCTGCAGACAGCGTGGTAGTCAAATTCTCATATATAGGCTTCAAGACAAAAACAAAAGTGCTGAGAAGACCGCGAGGAAAACAAACCCTACTGGTAGTACTTCGCGAAGCAACCACCACCCTCGATGAGGTGAATATCAAGGGAGAAAAAATACAGTCGGATCAGATACAAGAACTGAAGACTAAGGATATGAAGATGACGCCATCTGCCAACGGAAATGGGGTGGAAAGTTTGGTTCAGCAACAAGCTGGCGTGAGTACCCACAACGAACTCTCTTCGCAATATAATGTGCGTGGCGGTGCCTTCGATGAGAACTCCGTATATATCAACAATGTGGAAGTATTCCGCCCATTCCTGGTTCGCAGCGGACAGCAGGAAGGCCTCTCCGTCATCAACCCTTATATGGTAGATAAAATCGGTTTTTCTACCGGAGGATATGCTGCCAAATACGGAGACAAGATGAGTTCGGCTCTCGACATCACCTACAAAACCCTGAAAGCAAAAAGCAAGAAGCCGGTGGTTGAAGGCAGTCTGGCTGCCAGTCTGCTGGGCGCTGACGCATACATCGGGCTGGGAACCCAGAAACTTTCATGGCTCAACAGTGTGCGCTACAAAACCACCTCTTACCTGCTCGGTTCGATGGAAACCAAAGGCGAATACAAGCCAAACTATCTTGACTATCAGACCTATCTGAGTTACCTGCCCAACAAACGCTGGAAGTTCGACTTCATAGGCTACATCTCTGATAATCACTACAACTTCGAACCGGAAGACCGAGAAACGAAGTTCGGAACAATGGAAAACGTAAAGAGCTTCAAAGTATATTTTGACGGTCAGGAGAAAGACCGTTTCCTCACCTACTTCGGTACACTCGGCATTACCCGCCAGTTTACCGCCAACACCAGTCTTTCGCTTCTGGGCAGCGCTTTCTACACCAAAGAACAGGAGAAATATGACATTCAGGGACAATATTGGCTCGATGAGACCGAAACCTCAGAAAATCTGGGTGTAGGTACCTATTTCGAACATGCCCGAAACTATCTCACAGCCCGCGTAATGAGTGCCAAACTGATGCTCAAACACAAGGTGAAGAAACATCAGATGGAGGCCGCAGTAAGTCTGAAGCGTGAACATATCGAGGAGAATTCAGTAGAATATGAGATGCGTGATTCCGCAGGATACAGTATTCCTCACAATGGCAAAGACCTCTATATGATTTATTCACTGAAGGCTCGCAACGAACTGAATGCTAACCGTATGGAAGCTTATATCCAGGACACCTACCGTTTTTCGGGAGGAACAGCCGACAGTACCGGAAACGGACAAACACATTACACCCTGAACTATGGTATCAGAATGAGTCATTGGAACTTCAACAGAGAAACCATCGTGAGTCCTCGTCTGTCGCTCGCCATCATACCAGCCAACCACGAGAATACAACACTCCGTTTTGCGGCAGGTCTGTATTATCAGGCTCCATTCTTCAAGGAATTGAGAGATACATCTACGGTGAATGGCATAACCATCGCATCGCTGAACGAGAAAATCAAGAGTCAGCGAAGCATCCACTTCATCGCCGGCTACGACTATAGGTTCAAGATAGGAGACCAACGCTATAAATTCTCTGCAGAAGCCTATTACAAGGCTTTGAGCAATCTGGTTCCTTATTCTGTAAGTAACGTGAAGGTAGTTTATTACGGACAGAACGAATGCAGCGGTCATGCAGCAGGACTCGACTTCAAACTCTACGGAGAATTTGTTCCGGGTACCGATTCCTGGCTCAGTCTTTCGCTCATGGATACCAAGATGAAACTGGGTGGCAAGAGCATCCCTTTGCCTACCGACCAGCGTTATGCGGTAAACCTCTTCTTCACCGATTATTTCCCGGGCAGCAAGAAGTGGCGCATGTCTTTGAAACTCGCCTTTGCCGATGGTCTTCCTTTCGCAGCACCTCACAGAGAGTTGGAGACCAACAGTTTCCGTGCCACCGCCTATCGCCGTGCAGATATCGGTATGAGCTATCAGTTGCTCGACAACAGCCGCCGTGAGAAGAAGACCTTCCTGAAGAATGTGATGCTGGGGGTAGATTGTCTCAACCTCTTCGGCATAGACAACGTAAACAGCTATTACTGGGTGACAGATGTAACCAGCCAGCAATACGCCGTACCTAATTATCTTACCGGCAGACAGCTCAATGCCCGTATTCTTTTGGAATTTTAGAACCAAATAATAGTGATTTTTCACATTATTCTAAATATTTAACCGTAGATAGTTCGCTATCTGCGGTTTTTTTCGTATCTTTGCGCCCGAATTATGCGATGACGGTTCGTCCGCTCATCCCATGGATTCAGGAAAACATTCTATAAAGAATAAAGAAATAATACATAATAATCAATTATGAGCAAACAAGTAGAAAAGATTAAGGAGCTGATCGCTAAGCGCGAACAGGCTCGTCTTGGCGGTGGCGAGAAGGCCATCGAGAAGCAGCATGCACGTGGCAAATATACCGCTCGTGAGCGTATCGAAATGTTGGTAGACGCTGGCAGTTTCGAGGAGTATGATATGTTCAAGTTGCATCGTTGCACTAACTTTGGCATGGAGAAGAAGCAGTACCTCGGTGATGGTGTTGTAGCTGGTAGCGCTACTATAGCCGGCCGTCTGGTTTACGTATATGCTCAGGACTTCACCGTAAATGGCGGTTCACTCTCTGAGACTATGGCACAGAAGATCTGCAAGGTAATGGATATGGCTATGACTATGGGTGCACCTGTTATCTGCATGAACGACTCAGGTGGTGCTCGTATTCAGGAAGGTATCTGCGCCCTCGCTGGTTATGGTGAGATTTTCGAGCGCAACATCCTCGCTTCTGGTGTCATCCCACAGATTTCTGCTATCATGGGCCCTTGCGCCGGTGGTGCCGTTTACTCTCCAGCCTTGACCGACTTCATCATCATGAAGGAGCAGACTTCTTACATGTTCCTGACAGGTCCTAAGGTTGTAAAGACCGTAACTGGTGAGGACATCGATGCAGAGCACCTCGGTGGTGCATCAGTTCACGCAACCAAGAGTGGTGTAACCCACTTCGCTGCCAAGACTGAGGAAGAGGCTATCGAGATGATCAAGAGCCTGCTCTCTTACATCCCTAGCAACAATACAGAAGAGGCTCCACGCGTTGAGTGCACAGACCCTATCGACCGCATGGATGACACCTTGAATGAGATTATCCCTGAGGATCCTAACCAGGCATACGATATGTACAAGGTAATCGGTGCTGTAACCGATAACGGAGAGTTCTTCGAGGTTCAGCCTAAGTTCGCCAAGAACATCATTACAGGTTTCGCCCGCTTCAATGGTCAGAGTGTTGGTATCGTAGCCAACCAGCCAGCAGCTTACGCAGGTGTACTCGATGTAAACGCTAGCCGCAAGGCAGCACGCTTCGTTCGTTTCTGCGATGCCTTCAATATTCCTATCGTATCTCTCGTAGACGTACCAGGATTCTTGCCAGGTACAGGTCAGGAGTACAACGCTGTCATCCTCCACGGTGCACAGTTGCTCTACGCTTACGGCGAGGCTACCGTGCCAAAGATCACTATCACATTGCGTAAGAGCTATGGTGGTAGCCACATCGTGATGGGTTGCAAGCAGTTGCGTGCTGACTTGAACTTCGCTTGGCCATCTTCAGAGATTGCTGTAATGGGTGCCAGCGGTGCCGTTGCCGTTCTCTGTGGTAAGGAAGCTAAGGCTAAGAAGGAAGCTGGCGAGGATGTAAAGGCATTCCTGGCTGAGAAGGAGCAGGAGTATACTGACAAGTTTGCTAATCCATATCAGGCTGCTCAGTATGGCTACATCGATGATGTCATCGAGCCACGTAACACCCGTTTCCGCATCTGCCGTGGTTTGGCTCAGCTCGCTACCAAGCGTCAGAGCTTACCAGCTAAGAAGCATGGCTGTATGCCAATGTAATATAGAAATGTTGAATGTTGAGTGTAGAATGTTGAGTTATATACAGACTCAACATAACAGAAGGGCGCAAGCCTAATTCAACACTCAACAATCAACACTCAAAATTAAAGTAAAAACGAATGGATAAGAATATTTATGCTGCGATTGCCATGGCTCTCTATGAATACCAGGGCAATAACGTACACGACAAGGAGCCTGGCATCATCACTATCAAGCCACGTCAGACGATGTGGAACGCCAAGTTCTTGAGTTTAACAGCTAAACCATAATGTAATAGAAATGAAAGAGTTTAAATATACAATTGACGGAAAAGAATACAAGGTTCAGATTGACGCTGTTGAGGGTAACATCGCAAGCGTGAACGTAAATGGCGAAGCTTACAAGGTTGAGATGGAACAGGAGGCTGAGCCAGAGAAGAAGAAGGTTGTGCTCGGTCAGCCAGCAGCTGCATCTGATGATGCTGAGGCTACTCCAGCAGCCAACGTAAATACAGCCAACGCTGTAAAGGCTCCTCTCCCTGGTACTATCACCAGCATCGAGGTAGCTGTTGGTCAGGAGGTGAAGGCAGGTGATACTGTTGTCGTTCTCGAGGCTATGAAGATGCAGAACAACATCGAGGCTGAGAAGGATGGTAAGGTAACCGCTATCTGCGTTAAGCCTGGTCAGGCTGTGCTCGAAGAGGATGCACTCGTGGTTATCGAGTAAATCAAGAATTTGAGAATGAGAGAATTATACTTCCAGATTCGGGATTATAATTCGGGTTCTTATAAAGAATATCAAAGGTCGCAAGCTGTTAATTGTTTGCGACCTTTTTCTATACTGCTGTATGAGCATAAACTGCTATACAAAGTAATTTTTTTACTAAAGAAAAAAGACATAAAGTACAATAAAATGATAGATTTAACAGAAGAACAGATAGAAAGATACAGCCGCCACATCCTCCTTCAGGATGTAGGCCTCGAGGGACAGGAAAAGCTCCTCAATGCCAAGGTGCTCATCATTGGTGCCGGAGGATTGGGTTCCCCAGTTGCCCTCTACCTCGCTGCGGCTGGCGTGGGACATATCGGTATCGTGGATGCCGATGTGGTTGACCTCAGCAACCTGCAACGACAAGTCATTCACCAGACCAAGGACTTGAACACCCCTAAGGTGGAAAGCGCCAAGGAGAAGATGATTGCCATCAATCCTGATGTGGAGGTAACAACCTACCATACCTTCCTCGCCTCAGACAATGCCGAGGAAATCATCAAGCCATGGGATTTCGTCATTGATTGCACCGACAACTTCCCGGTGAAGTTCCTCATCAATGATGCCTGTGTGCGACTGGGCAAGGCATTCTCGCATGGCGGCATCCTGAGATTCCAGGGGCAGACCTTCACCCATCTGCCAGGCACGGCTTGTTACCGTTGTTTCTTCAAGGAGCCACCTCCAGCAGGCACTGTTCCTACCAGTAGCCAGGCAGGAGTCCTTGGTGCCATCGCTGGTATGCTCGGAACCATCCAGGCAGCCGAAGCATTGAAGTACTTCCTCGGTGTAGGCGATCTGCTTACAGACCGATTGCTCACCTTTGATGCCAAGACGATGAACTTCCGCAACATCAAGGTAAAGAAGCGTGCATCCTGCGAAATCTGCGGCGACCACCCTACCATCGATCATCTCATCGACTATGAGCAGGCTGCATGTGATTTGAAACACCACTAAGATTTAGTGATTATTTTCGAATAAACACATATAACAAAAAGCAAAGTCACAATACTCAGCACCATCTGCCGGGTATTGTGACTTTTATTTTTAGAAACACCCCAAGCCCTATAAAGAGCAAAAACCTTGATTATAAGATACTTTATAAAACATTTCTCCCATTTTTCTTGCATGATTCAGATTATAATTGTATTTTTGCAGCAGATAAAATACGCAAGCTTATGAAAGAGAAAAGATATACATTGCCAGAAGAGCAGAAAGATGCAGCTTTCGCAGCAGAGCCTGCACCAGCCTATCACGGAAATGCCGCCATAGCACTTCCCGAGGATGAATGTGCAGAAGAAGATATTGACTGGAACAAGATTCCTGTTGGCTGGCATCCGGCTAATGAAGAAGAAGCCATGGCTAGGATTGAAGCTATTGAGGCGGAATATGAGAATGGGCAATATATTGATGCAGAAGAATTTGAAAAAGAACTAATTGCACAATATCCATGGCTAGCATAAGATTAACACTTTATTTCAAAAAGGAATTAAAGACTGTTATCGACTATGGATTAGTAGAATTCGGTAAGACCACAGTAAAGCGATTCCATAATGAGTATAAAGACATCAAGCATCGCCTGATGTTTCATCCTCTTTCTTCACCCAGAGAGCCATTGCTTAAGCGATTCCACCGCCCTTACCATAGTGCGATTATCAAGGAGAATTGGAAGATTATCTATCGCTACGACGAAGCCAACGACCTCGTCATTTTCGTAGATTTATGGGATATGAGAAGAAGCCCTAGATATCTGATCAGACAATTCAAAAGAAAACTATAAAGGAAAAAGCTTATGAAGGAGAAAAGATATCCAATTGGCTGGCATCCGGCTAATGAAGAAGAAGCCGTGGCTAGGATTGAAGCCATTGAAGCGGAATACGAAAGGACAGGCAAGGCTACAGATTTTGAAGAATTTATAGAAGAATTAAAGGCAGAAGGATTATGGCTTATCCAATAAAAGCAATACCAACACTCTATGGTGAGGCGGCTCGTCGTTTCCAAGAAATGGCAGACGAAACTGAGCGCAAATATGATATTAGTCCCAAGCGAGACATCAAAAAAGATCCTCGCTATCGGGCTATGCGCACAATACTCGAAAGATCTAACATAAAATAGGACATTGCAGGTGGTTCAAGAACGGGCTGAAGGCCCAAAAGCTCTTAGCCCAGGGCAGCACCCTGGGTACACTCGCAATCAGCATTGCGCCCTGCAAGGGCAAAAGCTTCGTATAATATTTTTACTCCTAGCAAGCATTCATAAATACTTCGGGATTAGTTTATACGAGTTTCTGAAACTTACACTCCAGTATTACAGCAGACTCTCTATTAAACATTAAATCATATAATTCCTGGTCTATTTCTGCATAAGCAAAAACATCACGCAAAGACTTTACACTTGAAAGAACGATATGATTATCTTTTATGGTACCTCGCTGACAAAGATTTAAAATAGCCAAGAGTAAAAGGGGCTTATGCGGAGCTTTTACGCCCCGCATAAGCGCCCTTTTCATCTTTTCAAAAGCACCCAGATAATAGTCTATATCTTTATCCATTATCAAATAAGATGAGTAACCTTAATTTTCTTCCAATGTTTGCCGATGCCGAGGGTCATAGCCTGAGTATCCTTGGTTATCAGTTCACCCTTCTGCAAACCAGCAATAGCTTGCTTCAGCTCCTGCAGAGCCATACCACTCACACCAAACAAATCTTTCAACACTCCATCATTCTGTTGCTGTTGCTTCATAATGAGTGGATATTGGGCATTGGCATAGAAATCAAAAGAGGCTTTCTTAAACGAATCCATATTCTGTGTAGCAAGGATGATGCTCATGCCCTTGTTTCTACCCACAGCTATCAAGTTCTGCAAAGGCTTGTTCTCGAAACCAAGCATATAGTGAGCCTCATCGATGATGGTGAAATGGCGCAGCTCCACCCTATCCTCATTCTTTGCCTGTGGAGGCAATTGCTCATAGATATTGTTCAACTTCGATGTCACGAAATATACGATAGCCTTTGCCATGATACCTTCCTTGTCAAACTTTCCCAAGTCGATAATATAGCAACCTTTCACCAAATCCACCTTATCTTCCTCAGCAAAAATATTATTAAGAATCAACTGGTTCAAAACTGATTTTACACTATCCATGTCACCCTGTTTCTTCTCGGGCATCAACATCGTATAATGGTCAAAAACTTCCTGAAAGGTGATTGGTTTCTGGTTCTTCGCCTTGTAGGCTTTGATGATAGCTTCGCTCAGTCTGTTATCCATCAAAGCACCAATCTTAGCGGAAGATATAGCACAGATGGCATTTGCCAAGGTCGTGGAATACAGGTGGATTTCATTGACAGGTCTGCCAGTAAAGTCCTTGAACGGAGTAAACGGCAAAGGTTTCTCCATCGGATTCAAGATGGCAGAGGAATCGGTCTCAAACTTCGACAGCCAATCGGCATGGGCTGGATCAGAGAACTCCCCCTTGTAATCGAACAAGAGAAAGTTGACAGGATAGTAGGTATCAGCCGATGCCATTCTGATTTGGTTGATAAGGACAGCCAGCAAATTTGACTTTCCTGAGCCAGTAGTTCCTGCCACCAATATCTGCGTATTGGCGATGGCTGTGCTATTAATATCGAGGGCAGCATCCATGCCATTCTCGTATTGTCCGACATAGAGATTCAGCTCAGGAATATCCATCAACGACTTGCCACCTCGCAACGGACTGTAGTGCAACCACTCATCTATGCCACCTTCTTCCATCAAGATGTTCTTGCCTCTCATCATCTCGCTAAAGAGCACCTTACTCAGAAACGTTGAGTTCTGCCAGTCGGCATCAATGTCGCAATAACGCATTTTAATAAGAGCCACGAAAACTTCCTTTATGTTCGACTTGGTAAAGAACGAACCACCCAATGGCTGCATACCAGCTGAGGTTTGAAGTTCCTCTACCTTTGCCTTGCTCCTTGGCGTCTTATCGCTCAATCCAACGAGGAGGCAGATTCGCATAACCGTAGTAAAGTTCAGTACTACAGGGCGAACCATATCTGAGTAATCCGAAAGGTTTAGTTTCTGCTCGATAGCATATTTCACTTCTTCAAGCAAATCATGAGTTCCCTCCAGAATTCTCATTCCCTCAAGTTTTATATCTTGTACATTCATTTCTTCTAGAAATCGTAAATTTGTAATCCAAAGTAATCCTCACTTACCGTGGTACACTGTTGTTCCTGGTCTCTATGCAAGGTATAGGTCCTTGCCACGTATGCCACGATTTTCTTGAAATCCGTCTCGGTAGTGATCTCCGTATCCGTACTGAGCAAAATAGTTTGATGAGCCAGGTCTGGGAAGTATCGATTGATGATTACCTCTCGGCTCTCCTTGTCGAGTACACCCATCACGGTGTCTATCATCACAGGCGGGTCGTAGTCACCCAACTCATACAGCACTTTCAAAAGTACTTGCATCACCGTCTGCTTGGCACCGGCATTCAACTGGCTCAGATAAATCTCGTTGCCATTCTTGTGGAATATCTTGAAGGATATTTCCTCGGAATCATCGGCTGACAATTCTACCCTACCGATATAGCCAGCATAAATCACCAAGTTGATGTTCAACTGCTCCTTCATCATGCGTTCAATGCTCGCCTTCTTGGCTTGCAGCAATTTTCTCGACAGGGTCTTGAAGAAACCAGGCAACTTGCAAAGCATGTCATACTGTGGATCTGGCACTTGCGGCATATCATAATCGTAAGTGAAGATTTTCTTCTCCAATTCCTTGATGCTTGCTTTCTTCTCTGCTATCTTGGCTTTTATTTCCTCTATTCTTCGGTCGTTGGCCTCATAGAGTTCAATGATGCTATAGTCGCTTCCTGTCAAGGCTCGCTTATACTCTTCGAGTTGCTCTTTTTTCTTTGGCATGTCCACCAGTTCAAGATCCAAATTCTCACGTCGCTCATCCAGGGCTATATAAGGATTTGAATAGGATTGCTGCACGAGATTCTTCAGCACGCTGACATCCTTGTCGCTCAGATAGCTAAACTTGTCGTTGTAGTCTTCGCTCGCATCTTGTGCCTTTTTGATTTCAGCTATAATCTCCGAGATAGACACCTCGGCAAGTTGTGGATACTTTGCTTTCAATAGTTCCACCACTTCTTGCGTCACCTTTTCTATCTGTTGGTCGTTCAAGATGTTTCCCCTTGCCGAAGCTACCTGCTCCTTCTCATTCAGAATGAGTTCCACTTCCGTACTGATGATGTTGGCTACTTTCGGCAGGAAGACTCTCAGTTCCAAGTCCTTCGAGATAGCCTCGGCATCCTGTCTGTATTCCTTCTCCTTCTGATAGTAACAGTTGATGCTCTCCTCTATCTGGCGCATCTTGTCACGTATCACCTCGTCAGAGTTTCTACCTTCTTTCAGTTGCTCATATTGCTGTTTGTGGTCGTTGGCATAGTTCAATGCATCGTTGTAAGCATCGTTGAGACTTGCCACATCCCTTTCCATCTCCACCTTCTGCTTGGTCAGTTTCAGGTATTCGGCACGCAGGTTCTCGTTCTCCAAGCGTTCCGCCTTTTTCTCGTCGAGATAAGCAGAGGCTGCATTTTGCAACTGAGTGTATTTATTGAAGCCCATCACCGAATTGATGTTCTTCATGATGAGCTTGTTGATTTGCTCTTCCTTCACGAGATCGGAAGTCTTCATGGCATCAAAGAGGAAATAGTTGCTCAATTCAGCAGGCAGATTGGCAGAGATAATCTTGTTGACTATCGCTTCATTGGTGCTGCGTTTGACAGCCGTAGAACCAGTACCATAAGTATAACTGTTACCATTCATATTGAGTACGTTGCTCTCCTGTATCTTGCCATCAACAAACTTATAGGCACGGCGCAACCGATAAGGCGTTTCTTGCCCCAAAACCATCCCAGAGAAAGTAATCTCCAGCATGATGGTCTTGCCTTCTATACCGCTCTCGTTCTTTACCCCCGAATTGAAGATTTCCTCAAACTGTCGTTTGTTGGATATCTTCAATCCATAGAGTGCAGAATAGATGGCATCGAAGAGCGTAGTTTTTCCACAACCATTGGCACCACCTATCAAGATGATGGGACGGTCGCTAGTTACCTCTAAGTTTAAGTCCAACCTTCTGTAGGTCTTATAATTTTCTATGTAGATACGCTTCAGTTTCATTACTTCTTAATTTCTTTGAGAGCCTTCTTGAGTATTTTCGTCACCTTCTTTTCCTCAAGACTTGACTCATTTTGGTTATTACGCTCTTCATGGAAAGGCTTGAGGATATAATCCTTGAGCCATTCCGCATCTATACCTTCAGATTGGCATGCACTCTCTATGAGTTGCATGTCTTCCTGCCTGATTCCATAGTTCAGGAATGTTCTGTCCAAGCTTTTCTTCATACCTTATTATATATGATTACCTTATTATATTATAGGGTTTCCAGATGCAATGCCGACCACCCATCTATATTGTCTGTGTTCTCGATAACGCCTCCAGGATAATACCAGTTGCTCGTACCCTCGTCTTTGATGAGCACGCCACCCACAATCTTCTTGTCTGTAGCTTGATAGCTGGAGATGTAATCCAAGAGGGCATTGTTCTTTTCTGGCGCATCCGCATCGCTGCCCTTGGTTTTGGTGTCGAAGAGGCAGATGGTACCCGACTTCAATCTGACGATGAAATCCACATAGAAACAACGTTTTCTACTTCCCGAATCCGTATAAGGCACGGCGAAATGCTGCTTTCCCTCGTCTCCATTCTTGTACCACCACTCCACATATTCCATCTTGTCATCCAACCAACGCGCAAACTCTTGCTCGGGTCTCGATGCCGTAATCTGCTCAAAATAAGGATACAAGGCATGGTTGAAGATTTCGCCTTCCGTGGTTCTCACCATTGCCGCATTATAGAGACGAGTCTCCGGCACTTGCCATACAGACTGCTGATATTCCATCGTCATCTCCTTGCTATTTCTCTTCAGCGTAGCCTCGTAGGTAACCAACGCCTTGCGTATCAGTTCCTCGAAGCGCGGACGGTTCTGATGATAGAGCACCACCTTAGGCACATCCATCGAAAAGACTTGCAGGTATTCCTCCAAGGCACTCTCGATGGCTCCTTGCAAGACTGGCGTACTGTCAAATTTGGAGAACCCACCAACATTCTTACGGCAGAACAGCGTAAAGAGATTCTGCAATTCTGATGCGTTCAGAGCCAACCTTGCCTTGTCTGTTATCTCCACGATACCCGAGTCACCCGTCAATGGGGTGTCCTTCGGGATTGCCACCAAGATTCTTGATACATCGGTCTGCACGCCATGTCGCTTGGCATTGTAGCGATTCAACTTGATTTTGGCATCCATGTCTGCCTCCTTTTTTTTCGTCTCGTCAGCATCCTCTGTCTCACCATCATCCTCAAAGAAATCTTCTGCAGAGAAGAGCAACAACGGGTTTTGTTCCCATTCCCGTTCCATGGTCTTATAGAAGATGCTGCGGAACTGGGAGCCCAAGCGGTTTCTTGTTGCCCCATGCTTATCCGTATAATAAGAACGGAGCGTGATGTTCGGCAAGTCTTTCTTGCGATTGGCGTAGAGGGTGCTGATATAGTTCATGTCATCTCCCACAATATTAATCATGTCTGCCGAAAGGTCGGTATAAACATAACCGTAGTTCAGAATGTCGTTCTTATAAAAATGCAGCTCTGGCATTCGGAGTATTCGTCCCACGGTCTGAGTGGTAAAAGTCATGCTCTGCAATTCTCTGAATATCAGAAGGACAGAGGCACGAGGGCAATCCCAGCCCAAGGCTATGGCCTGCTTGAACAGCAAGACCTCGGTAATATCATCAGGATGAGTGATATTCTGTAGATTGGGCGATTTATCTTTTGATAGCCATACAGCCAACCTGCCATTTGCCACGCTGATGTCGCAAACCTGTTCTAAGTAGGCTTGCATCTCCTCGGCGATAGTCTTATCCTTCGACGACATAGATTCGCTGCTATCATTAGGCAACTGAATGAGCAATAACGGATTAATGCCATATTCCTTGTAAGCCTCAGCCAGTTCCTTTCGCTTTTCGAGAGCCTTCTTCAAGAGACGCTGGTTCACCGTAAGCTCCGACTGTTCCTTACTGCTTTTTACATTCGGATTCAGTTCAATGCCCTTCTTAATCATTTCTTCATTGATTACATCTTGGCGTTTCACAAGAACCGCATGATAGCTTTGGGTGACTGGCGTTGCTGATACACGAAGTTCTATGTGTGGCTGGATAGCTTGCAATACCATCTCGCTTTTCTTGGCATTACGTCCGGCAAACATGTGTTCTTCGTCTATGATAACCACCACTGGCAGATGCTGCTCTATCTTGGTCTTCCGTATCAGTTCGTAGAGCGTGCGGTTCTGCTCATTGTCACGTATCATGACGGCATTATCCTTGTTGATACTCTCCCAGTTTAAAAAGAGCACATCGCCAGGATGCAGACCATCCACATGATCACACTCATCAAACATAACAGGACGCAACGACCTTCGTTCACTAAAGAAATTGCGCATGGAGCGATAACTCTGCTGATGCAACTTGTTTGGAGCAATCCAAACCCATGCTACACGAGAATATCGGCACTGCCCATTCATAGGTAGGTCACGAGTCAGCTCATCCAGCAAGGTACTCACCATCACCGTTTTTCCTGCTCCTGTAGGAGCCTTGAATATCAATTTTTGGCGGTCTTCAGAATCATTGAGCATGTCAATCATCTTCTGTTTCAGTTCACGCACCGCCTTTTTCTGGTAATCTCGTAGTTCTATCATTTTTGTTACCTCCTTAGTCTATTATGTCATTAGCAACATTATCTTCTTTCTCCTTCAACACATAATCATAGTCATCGCTGAGAGCTTCTTTCACAACCTCCTCGTTTTGCATGGCGAGTGCCTCGTTTTGCTGAAACTCTTTCATCATAGCCTCACTATACTTTTGCTTTGGCAGAATATCCGTTCCACCTTCTAAAGCTTGCAAGAAAGCATCTGGCATGGCACACAGTTCTATAACAGGCATGACTTTATGGAATTCGTCCTCATATGCGTATGCGCCATCACTATAAACATAAACCTTCAAAGGATTCTGCCTAGTCGCAACCTCAGCTATCATCGGAATGATAATACTGACTACACGCTCGTCGAGGACAACAAGCATCTGTCCAGCCTCATCCTTAAAATAGCGCAATACGTTCTTCTTAAATTTCTTGCCTCCAAATGTTTCTTGCTCTTGATAGATATTGTTCTTGATGCAAAGGAGGTCAACGAGAGAAGCCATCAATGCTCGACGACTTTTGAAGTTGCTTTGGTCACGAGGCACAAACTCCGTTTTATAATAACGAAGATTATTGTGAGTCAAGCCAGGAACTTCTTCACCCTTCTGGTTCGTATAACCATTAATGACTCGTTTGTTTCTCTCGTAGGTTACTTTTTCGCAGATGTTATTCTCGTTGTTGGTCACTAAGATACATTTGCGATGACCGCCGTCTTCTGAGTTCAATTGCATCGTTGCGTGGAGAGTAGTGCCTGAGCCAGCGAAGAAGTCGAGGATGGTTGCATTTTTATTTGTCCTTACAGATATTTCAAGTAATTGCTTAACGAACTTTGAAGGTTTTGGAAAATCAAAAGTACGTACACCAAATATGGAAGTTATTTCTGCGGTACCTTGTGCTGTATTAAACGCATCTGAAGTAATCAAATTCCGAAAAGGAAAACTGCGGTCTATTGGATTACCAGAATTGTCAACCCTTGAATATCTCTTATTATAGATATTCCACATTCCCTTCGTCTTTTTGAAAACAATAAAATCATGTTCTATGCCCCATCGAACCTTTGTCTTACTCCAAAGATAATTCCATCCCTCCATTGATTTTTCACAACCTCCACCAGGATAGCGCAATGTACCATCAGGCATTTCTATCGGAAAATTTAAGGCATCCGAGTAATGTCCAGCAACTCGCCGCCTATCTAATTTATCCAAAGAATACTTTCCTCTCTCCATTTCATACTCATCAGTAAATTTAAACGCATCTTCAGAGGACAAGACCCCATCAAATTGACAATACTCTTTATGCGCACAATAAACAAATACATACTCTGTTACTGTTACTATATCAGTACCAGTATTAGAACCTGCTGTTGATTGCCAAACACACTTTGCTACAAAATTTCTTTCTCCAAATATTTCATCACAAAGCAATTTCAAATCAGCCTGTTCATTATCATCAATAGAAATGAATATCACTCCCTTTTCAGAAAGTAACTTCTTGGCAATTTTCAATCGACGATTCATAAAAGACAACCATTTAGAATGGCGATAGCCATCTTCTTTATCTACAAAAAAGTCATTGTAGATAAAGTCTTTATTACCAGTATTATAAGGAGGATCAATATAAATTAAATCTATCTTCCCTGCATAAGCATAAGTAAGAGCAGCAAGAGCATTGAGGTTATCACCTTCTATCAACACATGATTAGGCGAACCTTCTGGCGCAGAATCCAAACGCTTGGTGGCATCCTCAACAAAAACAGGAAGTTTGTCTTGCATTTCATCCCATGCTTCCTCAGAACTCTCCTCCCACACAAGTCCATAACGTTGCTTATCGTTGATAGCAGCCAACAAGTCGTGCTTCAAATCTTTATCAATCTGAAGCTCATTTATCTGCTGGCGCAAAGCTTGCAAATCTATTTTCTTTGCCATATCGGTGTCTCCTAGCCCTATAAATATGCTCCACCGATTCCCTAAGCAGAGAAGATTGTTTGTGTTTGTAATGGCTATTATAAAAAGAAAGGCATAGGAATCATATTACTTCTATATAACCCTTGATTATAGAGGCTCTGGAAAATGCCTTAGACACCAAGGAGAAGCAATAGACCCTACGCCAAACTTGTATATATAGATAGCATAGGGAGCACCCTCTTCTTATTTAAGAAAAGGGCACACCTATGCCTCGCGTATATACACGATGCGTAGCCGCCTACCACAATCTTCCTCTGAGTGTCTATTTGAATTTTCCAGATTCCTATAATTCAGAAGAAAACGTCAGTACACGTCTTTCTTATTAAAATAGGCCAAGCCATGGACTTTTACTTAGCCGGCGACTCATCGCCAGCCATCCACAGCAAGACATCGGCAAAGGTAATAAAAAGAATTGGCTTCACAAAATTTTAGGTCTTTTTTCTTGCATATCTCATTTACTTTTCTTATCTTTGCCACCAAATTAATAACAATAACATTAAAAAGGAGGTTATTATGCAAGCAACAAAGAACAATACAAAGGAGGAAACCATCAGAAAGTTTAAACAACTCCTAAAACATAAAGAGGAGATGCTCGAAAGAGCAAAACAATATGATGGCATTGACATTTATGCTAAATTTGCAAACGCATGAAAGAATTGTCTCTACATCACATTAACAGCAAATCACCTTATCGAGTTATCTGCTCAGATAAGGGTGATTATCTGTTTGCAACAGACAAGGGGATTAACTATACCATTTCTTTTACGGAAGAGTTTCCTCTTGGCGGTTGTATGAGCTATCAATTTTGCATACACAATGACAATAAAATCCATGGCTCATACGATAATAAAATAAGCACAACGATTATTGCCATCATTGAGGAGTTCTTCCTTCAAAACTTGAATGTCTTACTATATATTTGCGACACAAGTGACAACCGTGAAGAAGTTAGAAATCGTTTGTTTATAAGATGGTTCAAGGAATATGCAGACCCACAAAAGTATACCATCCAGTCTGCTAACACAACCATTGAAGGTCAAGGATTCTACTCTTCTATCATTGTAGAAAACAGAAATCCACTATTAGATGAAATCAAAGCTGATTTCGAGAAGTCGGCAAATGACTTAAAAGAGAAATAGTTTCTTGCAAATCCCAACAAAAATGGTTATAAAGCAGCATATATTCAAGGCTTTTGCCCTTACAGGGCGCAGAGGGGCAACGCCTTAATACCCAGGGTGTTGCCCTGGGCTAGGAGCTTCTGCCCTTTCAGGGCGTGCCGCTGTTTTGCAGTAGCATCACCCCTTCCTCTTCCACGTTATTATAAAAAGGACTGCACTTTTTGCTGTTCCAATCCTTCATCGAATACACTATCGGGTGAATCATCTGATTGATTTGCCATCCCAATTCCCAAAGAGGATAGGTGTAATTATCATGATCCTGCTCATCTATCTTATCCTTGTTCAGAAGCACAAGGATGTCCCAGTCGGAATCTGCTTTAGCATCCCTTCTAGCCCTTGACCCGAAAAGGATAACCTTGGCATCTTTCGGCATAATCGACTCCGCTTTCTTCTGAATCGACTTGAGTACCTCATCTTCAAGATGTTCCCTTGTTATTGTCGTCATAACACTATCATTTTAATTACACCGCAAAAATACGAAAAAGAATTGAAACTAACAAATATTCTGAGAGATATTTGCATTTATTCTTTTCTCTTCACCCAAACCTTATGACTGCCGCGGCCTAGTGAATCTATCGGCGAAGTCTTGTCATTTGTCAGCTCCTTCAGTTCCATAGAGGCGGCAGTACGGCTCAGGTTGTTGATGGAGGCATAATCGCCTAGGGTGAGGACTCCGTTCTTCTCTATCACCTCCAGGGCACGGGCGATGCGCTCTTCCCTGGAATAGAGCTGCTTACGGATAACCTTTACGCCACCCATATCACGCTCCAGGTCACGGTCGGTTTCACGCTTTACATCCTTGACAAACTCAGGAGACGCCTTGAAGTTGATGTCCTTCACGCCCACCTTGCGGTACGTCATCTTATCATCTGGATTCAGAATTTCCCTAGGCTTCTCATCCTCGAAAGCGAGGGAGAGGGAGAAGGTGCCGAAACCTTCCAGATTCACGTTGTAACCCATGGAGAGCATGTCTGTCAGCATATCAACCACATCGGTCAATACAGCCTCCGTGGTACTTTCCGAAATACCGCGATGGTAGTTCTGCATCATCTTGACGAACTCTTTTCGGGATAGTGTCCGGTTGGTCACCATCTTGGGATAAACTCTGCGCTTGCCTTCATCACGCAAATCATTCAACTCTTGCAACTTGTACTTAGCCATATCTGTTTCCTTTCTTATTAAGATTGTTATCACTCCTTATTGCAGCAGCCTTTGCATCCTATAGTATTTATGATCATACCTAAGAAGAAAAGACCACAAACCTAGGAAGAAAAGTATTTTATCCTAGAAGAAATCTCCGTTCACCGACGCTGAATGTCCGTTCGACGTCGATGAACGGCGGTTCAACGTCGGTGAATGGCGGTTCAACGTCGGTGAACGAAGATTTCTACCTTGCAAAGATACAACTTTATCAGATATAAAACAAGACTTTTCCTGAATATCTTTACTTTTCCGGCCATAATTCTTCGTTTTTTGAGCTTATTTCTTTGCGTATCCCAAATAATTGTGTTAACTTTGTAATCAGATTGCAAACCAAAGGTCAAAGGATTGCAGGCCAAAGGCCAAAGGATTGCAAACCAAAAGCTAAAGGATTGCAAGCAAAAGACAAAGAAAAAGACTAAGATTAGACATTCTTATGAGTATGAAGATATTAGCAACCAGCGACTGGCACCTGGGCAACCTGTTTCACGGCAACGACCGTCTGCCGGAACACAAGCATTTCCTAAAATGGCTCCTGGAACAGATAGCTGGACAAAAGCCAGATGCTCTCCTCATCGCAGGAGACATCTTTGATAACGGAAATCCATCGGCAGCGGCACAGACCGTTTATTACGAGTTTCTTGCCGATGCTACCCAACTGTGCCCGAACATGCAGGTCATCATTACCGCCGGCAACCACGATTCCGCTAGCCGACTGGAGGCTCCCCGTCCGCTGCTCACCCGATACCACGTGGAAATAAGAGGAAACGTAAGGAAAATCTGGAAGCAGGGAGAAAGCGAGGACGATGCTAAAACCGGCGGACATTGGATCTATTCCTTCGATGACCTCATCATCCCCGTAACCAACGAGGAAGGAGAAGAAGTCATCATCCTCGCCGTACCTTTCCTAAGAAGCGATGTGGTGCAGAACGCCAGTTACTCGCAGGGAGTCAACGACTTTCTGAGAGAACTGACGGCTGAGGCTCGACAGAAATACCCGGGCAGGAAATGCATCTTGATGGCACACATGTACGCCAAGGGTTCGGATATCGCCAAAAAGGATGCGAGCGAGAAAATCATCATCGGCGGACAGGAGGAAGTGGACCTGGAAGGATGGAACGACCATCCCGACTATATGACTTGCGGACACATCCACAAGCGGCAACATATCTGGAACACCGACTGGGCAAGATATACGGGCAGCATCCTCCCGATGTCGTTTGCAGAGAAAGACTACACCCACGGAATCGACCTCATCACCATAGAACACGGAGAAGAGGATGAAGGAAAGGAAACCGGCAAGAGTAAGGAATGGAAAGTAGATTTTCTGGAATACAAGCCTCAGCACGCCCTCCGCATCCTGCCCGAAGATGAGGAAGAACTGACCTTCAAGAAATGGCAGAAACTCATCAATTCTGAACTCTCGGAGAGAACAGACGGCGAACTGAGCGACCATTTCGACTACGTGATGCTGAAGGTGAAACAGGAGAAACTGACCAGCGATGACATCAAGGAACTGGAGAAACTCGTCAACGCAAAGGATGCCGTGCTCTGCAAAATCCAGCGCATCATCCCGCAACTGGACCTCTCCACCATCCAGGGTTCCCAGCACATCACCAGCATAGAAGACATCATCAACCGTCCTCCGCTCGATACGCTGAAGGAAGCCTTCGCCATCAGACACAACGCTCCGATGAACGAAAGACAGGAGAAAATGTTATCCGATTTATTAACGACATCATCATTATGAAATTCCTACAACTCGAAATACTCAACCTCGCTTCGCTTGACAAACAGGGAGGCGAGGTCATCAACTTTGAAGAAGGTGCCTTAGGCGAAAGTACTATCTTCAGCATCGTAGGTCCGACGGGAAGTGGCAAGTCTACCCTACTCGATGCCATCTGTCTGGCTCTCTACAACCGCGCCCCTCGCTACCCCAGGAAGAAAGGCGACAAGAACCAGAACATCGAGATTTTCGGGGTCACAGATGCCAGCGAAAACAACCGACTGGCTCCTACCGACAGTAGAAACATCCTGACCCGTGGCAAGAAGGAGGGCTACAGCAAACTCACCTTCCTTGCCAACAACGGCAGCATCTACCGCGCAGAATGGCACGTCAGATTCCAAAGAGTGCGCTACGAGAACGCCAAGACTGCGCTCTATAAAATCACAAGAAACGGCGAAGAGACAACGGAGGAAGCTGCCGACTGGAACGAGCTGCCGAACATCATCGGACTCGACTACGACCAGTTTCTCCGTACCGTACTCATCGCCCAAGGCTCGTTTGCCAACTTCCTGACGGCAAAGGAAAACGAGCGGTACGAACTCCTGGAAAAACTCATCGGATGCGAGGAAACTTATACGAACATCGCTACAGAAATCAAGAAGGCGAAAGACCAGGCGACGGATGCCTACAACCAGATGGCTGCATCGGTGGAAGCCGTTAAACAGAACCTGCTGAACGATGAAGAACTCACTCAGCTACAGGAGGATATCGCCCGGTTGGAAAAAGCTGAGAAGGAACTCGACAGCCAGTTGCAAGCCATCTCGAAAGAACTGCAATGGTTTGAGGAAAACGATAAGCAAATCAAGCAAATCACTATCTGTCAGACAGATATGGAACAAGCAGCAGATGCCATTAAAGCGATGCAAACCCAGATTCTCCGTCTGCAGTTGCACGATGAAGTACAGCCAGCCGTCAACCAGCTGCAGGAAGTAGAGCGACAGACGCAAAGCATCCACGAGCAGGAAGAAAACATCCTGAAAGCGGAAGTAAACATCAAAAGTCAAGAGTCTGCCATCGACGAAAGCGAGAAAACTCTCACCAGTCTGAAGGAAGCAGTCGGCAAGGCACAGGAACAACTCGAAAAGGCGCTGCCGGTCATCGCTGAAGCAAGAGCGCTGAAAACAAAAATGGAAGCGGCAATGCCGAATCTGAAAGAAAAGAAAGAGGCATTGGAGTTGGCTCAGAAAGAGAATCTAACTGCCCTGAAAGACGTGGAGGAAAACGCCCGAAACATCCAAAAATGGGAAGCTGAAACGGAGAAAGCAAACCTTGCCCTCAAAGCGACACAGGAAGAGATTGCCAAGCAGAAACAGGTTCTGCACGAAGCGACGCAAGCCGCTGAACAGGCTTGGGAGACGGAAAGAAATAAGACTGCCGAACAGAACATAGAGGAACTGCAGAACAGCAAGACTGTAGCCGACAGGAAACTGCAGGATGTCCAGCAAGCCATCAAGGTTGTGGCTCATCTCGATACTGCCTCAACAGAAAAGCAGAAGAATAAGGAGCGAATCCTGGTCTTGGGCAAGAGAAACGCAGAGATAGATGAAGCGCTGGGCAAGTTGACCATCGAGGCTCTGACCCAAGAAACCCTGACGCTGAGAAATGCCTATACCCTCATGGTGAGTGAGAAATGGGAGATTCATCGTGCCAACCTGACCGAAGGCAAACCTTGTCCGCTCTGTGGCAGCACGACCCATCCTTATCATACCGACAACAGACAGTTTGAGGAAGCCACCACGGAACTCTCTCAACTTCTGAAAGCCAAGGAGAATCTGCTGAAACTGCAGCAGAAAGAGGAGAAGGATCTTTCCGGCGAGAGAAAACAGAACGACGGCGAAGTACAGACGCTCCAGAAACAGCAGGAAAAGCTGTCGGGAGAAATCGCCAGTTACGAAGAGGAATGGAAGGCGCTCATCGCCCAGTATCCAAAGATTCCGAAAGCTGAGGCAGAACTGAAATCGCTCTTGCCTATCTATGAAAACAAGGCGAAAGATGCGAGCAGCAAACTGAGCCTGTTTAACAAGATTCAGAAAGAGATAGAACGGCTGACCCAACTCAAAGATAAGGCTGTGAAGGATGAAGCTGCGTATGAAAGCAAGGCTTCTACTATACAGAACAAAGCCCAAGAAAGCGCATCAACCTGCGCCACAAAACTGGCTGAGCAGAAAGCACTTACCAGCAACCTTACTTCACAACAAAAGAGTAAGATGGAGGCTTACGAGAAAGCTACTCAAGCATGGAATCATGCCAGAAAGGAAATGGAGGAATGGCAGGAGCAATACAAGCAGATTCTGAATGGAGAAGAACCAGATGCGGCAGAACAAAGACTGACTGCAGCTAAGGATGAGGCAACGAAAGCAGCTGATACTCAGAACGAGAATATTAACAAACTGAAGGCGGAACTCGCCAACAGTAAAGGTTCGCATCAAACCATGCTGTCTCAGAACAAGACGATGAAAGAGAATCTGCAAACGAAGGAAAAGGAACTCGACTTTTGGATTGAGGAATATAACAAGCAGCTTGAAGAAAAGAGCATCGAAGGAAAAGGCTCCGAAGAGGAAGGCATCGAGGAAAGAAGTATCGAACTAAGCCTTATTGACCGAAATACCATCCAAGAGATGCTTCACACCGCCGAAGACTGGAACGCCATCCGTCGGGAAAAGGACGAAAAGGAGAAAGCCGTGGCTTCAACAACTGCTCTTTACCAGAGCGCAGAAAAGGCGCATCAGCAGCATTTGGAACATCAGCCTGCCCAAACCCGTGATGCTCTCTTAGCCATTCAGCAGGAGTATCAGGAAAGAAGCCAGCGCAACAAATTGATTGCTGCCAACGCCAGGATGCAGAACCATCAGGAAGCCGTGAAGCAGTTGGGTGACAAGGCCGAGGCTCTGCAACTCGTAACACAGGAAAAGGACGACTGGACAGCCATTACGGATGCTATAGGAGCAGACGGTAAGACGCTTCGCAAGATAGCCCAATGCTATACGCTCAGTTTCCTGATAGCGCACGCCAACCAGGAAATCAGAAAGTTCAACAGCCGTTACGAACTGCAGCAGGTAAAGCATTCGCTGGGCATCCGAGTCATCGACCACGACCGTGCCGACGATATCCGAGACACCACCTCCCTATCAGGTGGCGAAACCTTCATCGTGAGTCTCGGTCTCGCCCTGGGTCTGTCGGCATTATCCTCCCGCAACATCTCCTTCGAGAACCTGTTCATCGACGAAGGCTTCGGAACCCTCGACCCCGATACCCTAGCCACCGTCATCGACTCCCTCGCCATGCTGCAAAGTTCGCAAGGCAAGAAGGTGGGCGTCATCAGTCATACCGACACGATGAGCGAGCGCATCACCACCCAGATAAGGATTATCAAGAATGGCAACTCCGGCAGCAGCCATATCGAAATCTATCCTTAACCCATCGTAATTATACCTTCATAAAATAGTAATTACACCATTATATATAGGATACACATACATTATCCATCCGTGAACAGGGCATCACCATCTATGTGGCTTACCGCTATTTCGCCACACCGAAACGCAAGTTTATCGTCACAAAACAAATATGCGTTCCTACGGATTCATCTATCCACAGGAACGCATATTCTTTATGATTATCATACGAGATTATCATTCTTTATACAATTCTATATCATCATACGATATTTAAACCTTATTTCCCTCTTTTGGGAAAACCACGGTTGGCTTGAAGGTCTTAGCCTCCTCAAAGTCCATCAGGGCATAAGCGATGATGATGACGGTATCGCCCACCTGCACCTTGCGGGCTGCAGCACCGTTCAGGCAGATACAACCGCTGCCACGCTCACCCTTGATAATATAGGTCTCCAAGCGCTCACCATTGTTGTTATCTACAATCTGAACCTTCTCGCCTGCTATCAGATTAGCAGCGTCCATCAAGTCCTCATCGATGGTGATGCTACCCATATAATTCAGGTTAGCCTCAGTTACGGTCACACAATGGAGCTTACTCTTCAATACTTCTATCTGCATTGTTCTGTTATTACTTGATCTGTTACGGATTAAACTTAATAAAGAATATCTATCGAGGAATTATCCCTTATACTTGATATGGTCGATGAGACGGATAGGAGTCTTACCGCAATAAACGGTGATGCAACCTACCACGTATGCACTATCCTCCCATGAAGAAACATCCTGCAGGCTGTCGCCATCCACAATCTGGAAATACTCTACCTCCAAACCCTCTACAGCATTGATGTCGGCAACCACCTTATCATGAGTTTCCTGTACGGTATGAGTCTTGGCATACTCCACACTCTCCTTCAGAGCCTTATAGATGTTTGGCGCAATGGCACGCTCATCAGAAGCCAGCAAAGTATTACGGCTGCTCTTAGCCAAACCATCCTCATCACGGATGATAGGACACTCCACAATCTGCACATCGCTGTTGATGTACTTCACGAGCTGCTTGATGACAGCAATCTGCTGCCAATCCTTCTCACCGAAATAAGCACGAGTTGGTCGAACGATATAGAAAAGACGGCTCACTACCTGACATACACCATTGAAATGACCCGGGCGCTTGGCACCCTCCATCACGGTAGAAACAGGTGGAAACTCAAAGTGGCGTGTATCTGGTGTAGGATACATCTCCTTCACCGATGGTGCAAACACATAGTCAGCACCACAAGCCTCCAAGAGCTTGCAGTCAGCATCGAGGGTACGAGGATAGCGATCCAAGTCACCCTGATCATTAAACTGTGTAGGATTCAGGAACACAGAAACCACAGTCACGCCATTTTCCTTCACACTGCGCTTAACAAGAGAGGCGTGACCCTCATGCAGCGCACCCATAGTTGGCACAAGGCCGATTTCCTTTCCCTCCTTACGACACATGAAGAGTTCGTTCTGGAGGTCAACAATCTTATTGAATACTTTCATCGTCATAATCTGTTTTCGGGTGCAAAATAACAACTTTTTTCTCAAATGAGAAAGAAAAAACCTAAAAATATGCGAATTATTGCCGAAAATAATGAATTTCGGAGAAAAAATGCCCCTATTTGAAGTTTTTTTTGTACCTTTGCACGTAATTCGTAAGAATAAAATTTAAATTTTATGGCAAAAAAAGTATTATTTATCAATCAGGAGATCGACCCATACGTAGCCGAGTCTCACATGTCAATCATGGGACGCGAACTGCCTCAGAAGATGCAGGAAGCAGGTTTTGAGATCCGCACCTTCATGCCTAAGTGGGGCACCATCAACGAGCGTCGCGGACAATTGCACGAGGTCATTCGCCTGTCTGGTATGAACCTTATCATCGATGACACAGACCATCCGCTGATCATCAAGGTTGCATCTATACCAACAACACGACAGCAGATTTATTTCATCGATAATGACGACTATTTCAAGAGCCGCCAGATGGGCACCGATGAAAACGGAAAGGAATATGCCGACAACGGCGAAAGAGCTATCTTCTTTGCACGTGGTGTATTGGAAACCGTCAAGAAACTCCGCTGGCAGCCTGACGTAATCGTCTGCCAGGGTTGGGCTAGCGCAGTAGTGCCATTCTATGTAAAGACAGCCTACAGCGAAGAGCCTTCATTTGCTGAATCAAAGGTAATTACCGCTCTCTATACCAACGAACTCAAGGGTGAACTGGGTACCAACTTCAAGCGTTGCGTTGCCTTCCGCGATGCCAAGCCTGAACTGCTCGACGGCTATCAGGACGACTTCGACTTCATTGAACTCGGCAAACTCGCCATCGACTATAGCGACGGTGTGGTAGAAGGTGAAGAAGAAGCTACCCAGATTCTCTTTGATTATGCGAAGGAGAAGAACAAGCCTGTACTGACTTATCCGGGAGAAGATATCCAGGAGCCATACGCAGACTTCATCAACAAGGTTTGTCCTGACGCAGAATAAAATTCCGACAACAGAGACACATACATACAAGGATAATGAAAATTTTAAGACTCTTAACAGTATTAGTAATAGCAGCGCTTACTTTCGCTGCATGTGATGATACCACCGAGGGAATCGGTGGTAGCATCACTAATAAGATAGACAACATTAACATTTCTGACTCAGCGTTCAATGTTACCACAAAGTCTATAGTAGCAGGTGCCGTATTGAGCCGCAACAACACGGGACTCATCGGAAAGATGAAAGACCCGGAAACCGGCAACTATGTAAAGGGCGACTACATGACCCAGTTGAGCGTATTGCCTACTTTCGATGTAGATACACTCGATTACATCAAGCAGGCAAACAAAGGTTCTATCGAAGCAGACTCATGCTACCTCCTGGTTTCATACAATGCCAGCTACGGCGATACCATCGCCCCAATGAAGGTGACAGCCTATGAGATGACAAAGCCGATGGCAGAAGATCAGGAGTATTACTCTGATTATGATGCCTTCAAGGAAGGCTGGGTTAGCGAAAACAACGAGCATTGGAGCAGTAATTACAACTTGAGCAATACATCAGATGTCAAGAACTTCAAGATTTACTTGAATAAGAAGTACACGAAAGATGGTAAGACATATAAGAACTATGGTTCTTACATCATGCAAACATACGCAGAACATCCTGAGTACTTCAAGACCAACTACAAGTTTCTGCACAACGTCTGCCCTGGCTTCTATATCAAGAACGTAGGCGGTACGGGTAACATGGCTAAGATCTGGAATACAGAGCTTATCTTCTACTGGACCCGCCACAAGACCATCAAGGCAAAGGACGGCGTTACAGACAGTACAGCTGTAAGCATCGGATACAACCGTTTCGATGGTACAGAAGAGGTATTGCAGCTCAACAAGATTGAGAACGATACCAAGAACTTGGAGAAGTTGGCAAGTAAGGATCAGGAGAAATGTACTTATCTCAAGTCACCGGCAGGTATCTTCACCGAGGTTACCCTCCCTATCGAAGATATCATGAAAGGTCATGAGAAGGATACGCTCAACACAGCTACCGTCTCTTTCCCACGACTCAACAATGAAAACGAAGACAACCCATACAACTTTGCTACACCAAGCACCATCCTGATGGTGCAGAAAGACAGTTTGCAGTCGTTCTTCGAAAAGAGCAAGTTGGCTGACAACCGTACTTCTTATACGGCAAGCTACAGCAGTACCGGCACCTACAAGAATGCCTATACATTCCAGAACATCGCCAACCTGGTTTCTGCCATGTATAAGAACAAGGGCAAGGGGGAAAACTGGAATAAAGTAGTGCTGGTTCCTGTAAACGTCATCACAACCACACAGGGCTATTCTACCGTCATCTCCAAGATTAATCACGATATGTCACTCGCTTCTACCCGACTCATCGTAGGTACGGATGATCCTGACAAGGATTATACCACAGACAAGAAGACTGGTAAGAAGGTGGCATCTGGTCCGATCCGAATCAAGGTGATTTACAGTAAGTTTAAAGAAGAATAAGCATTCATAACGCAAAGTAAAAAAGGAAACGAAACATGGCAGATAATTTTTTGGAGCGTCATCGCGAAGAATACGAGATACGCAAGGCTGCATGGCTCAAGAAGAAGAAACTATTCATGAAGTCAGGCAAGAAACAGAAGCCCCAGACACAGATGCCACGTCCTGAAGACGAAGCGTTATAAACACGAAAATATTCAGAATCCTGAGAAAGAGGGTGTATCATAAAGCATTTGAATGTTTATGATACACCCTCTTAACTTTGCCGGTTAATCCTTAAAAACCGCCGCATAAGTACAATAAAAGCCATTTAATACAAAATAAAGCAAAATTAATTTGGAGTTTACCCATTTTTTTTATATCTTTGCATTGTGAACTTAAAAGTATTAAATATTAAATAGACAAAAAGCAATAAAATAAAAATAATCAAGATATTAGTAGAGATACTGGTCTATGGGTTTAACTTTTCTAAGAACTTGCATTTAAGGATACAAGATATTTGCAGGATACAAGTTACTTGCAATATATGAGATACTTGGTTTATGTTTATAGATAACGGAGAATTTAATCTCTTAAAGTATTTGTTTTTAAGTTTAAACAAAAATGCTAAAGTTAGATGTTAGTAATATAAGTCCCCGTAGTGACCCTGAGGCTACTGCGGGGACGCTTTTTCAATTTATAGTATATAGAAACAAAAAGGGCAAGACCAGAGATGGTCTTGCCCAATCTATTTTTATAACTCTTTATCAATATTATAAGATTCTACCTGTAAGAGAGAACTTCAAAACAGGATAAACCTATAAATATAAACATCAGACTACTGAACTTAATCTACTACCGTAAACTTGGCATATTTCAGCAGAAGCTGTTTGGTGCCAGAATGAACGAACTCAACCGTAGCCTTCGTATTCTCACCAGTACCTTCAATCTTCAATACTGTTCCCCGTCCAAAACGCTGATGTTCAATCTTCATTCCCTCCTGCAAACCACAAGAAGAACTGCCAGCAGATGATGCTGCAGAAGAAGAAACTGATGCTGCAGAAGATCCAGTACCGCGAGAAGCAGGATGAGAAGAATGCGTCTCCATGTAACGTTTAGCTGCATTCAGCGCTCTAACAGACTTGAAATTGCCTTCAGAGAGAGATGAGCGTCCGGAAACAGACGAGCGTCCGGAAGTACGTGAAGTCTCTGGTTCATCATCAAAGAGAGAAGGCTTAGGATCTGCCACAAACTGCGATGCTACCGGTTTGGAATTCTGATACCTGCTACTGTATCTAGGCTGCTCAGCATCCTCCCACGGTCTGCGAGGGCGTTGCGCTCTCGCCCACTCCGGCTGGTCAGACATCGAATCAGCTCTAGAACCAAACCTTGAACCAGATCTTGAACCAAGCCTTGATTCAGACATAGAGCCAAACAAGCTTCCACCAGCCTCATCCTGGCTATCAATCAACTTGCCGTCAATCTCATCGATAAACCGACTCGGATTATCAAACTCCATCTTGCCATATCGCCAGCGGTTCTTGGCGTTCGTCAGGATACAATGTTTCTCAGCTCGCGTAATGGCTACGTAAAGCAATCTCCGTTCCTCCTCCAGTTCTCGGAGCGAAGCAGCAGAAAGCGGACTCGGGAAGATATTCTCTTCCAATCCTACCACGAAGACCGTAGGAAACTCCAAACCCTTGGCAGCATGAACCGTCATCAGAGAAACACGAGGTTCATCCTTATCACCATCGCTGTCAGCATCGGTAAGCAGCGCCACATCCTGCAGATAATCCTGCAGGAAGAGTTCATCAAACCTACCCTCTTCACGGCGTTCCTCCACAAAAGCCGACATACCGCTCAAGAATTCCTCCAGGTTCTCCTGACGTGCCAGATCATCGGCATCCTTGCCCGACATGATATCCTGACTGATACCACTCTCCTTGATAATGGCATCACCCAATTCATAGACATCCGTAGTTTGAGCCCGTTCGATAAACGAAGAAATCAGCAATCTGAAGGTTTCCAGCTTGTTCATCGTACCCTTGTTTACAGCCAGTCCATACTGCTCAGGAGCACCGATTACCTCCCAGAAACTCACCTGGTTCTGATGGGCACAGTCAGCAATCTTCAGCACCGTAGTAGCCCCAATTCCTCGTGCCGGATAGTTGATGATACGCTTGATAGCCTCTTCATCATCCGGATTCGCCACCAGACGGAAATATGCAATAATATCCTTAATTTCCTTGCGCTGGTAGAAACTCAGTCCGCCATAAATGCGATAAGGAATACCCAGCTTTCTGAACTCCTCCTCGAAGCTGCGGCTCTGGGCATTGGTACGGTAGAGAATGGCAAAATCACTATACTGGCAGCCATCCTCGCGCCGGATACGCTTCACGTTCTTCGCCACAATCGCCGCCTCTTCCTTGTCGCTGTAAGCAGGCTTATACTGAATCTTCTCACCCTTCGCATTCTCGCTGAACACATCCTTAGGAATCTGGTTGCGGTTATGCTTGATCAGACTGTTAGCCGCCTCAACGATGGTCTGGGTAGAGCGGTAGTTCTGTTCCAGTTTGAAGAGACGCGTTCCCTGAAACTGGCGCTGATAGTTGAGAATATTATCAATATTGGCACCACGGAAACTATAGATACTCTGCGAGTCATCACCCACGGCACAAACACGCTGCTTCTCCTGACAGAGTTGCATGACGATAGACATCTGAACGTGGTTGGTATCCTGATACTCATCCACCAGGACATAATCGAAGCGGGCGGCATATTTGTGGCGAATATCCTCATGCTCCCTGAAAAGCTGATAGGTAAGCGTCAGCAAATCATCGAAATCCATGGCATTAGCCTGCTTGCAACGCTGCACGTAAGCCACGAAAATCTTACCAACCTCAGGCATCTGCGCACGCTTGTTCTGCTCGAAGATTGCCGCATCGCTCTCATAAGCCGCAGCACTCATCAGGTTGTTCTTCGCCATCGAAATCTTGGCATGAACGGCAGCAGGCTTATACTTCTTATCATCCAGTCCCAGCTCCTTCACAATCGCCTTGATCAGCGAGCGTGAGTCACTTTCATCATAAATGGTAAAGTTGTTGTTGAAGCCGATATGCTCGGCCTCCGCTCTCAGGATTCGGGAGAAGATGCTGTGGAAAGTACCCATATAGAGATGCTGTGCGAGATCATTTCCCACCAGTTTTCCGATACGTTCCTTCATCTCTCTAGCTGCCTTGTTGGTAAAGGTGAGCGCCATGATACTCCAGGGTTTCATGCCCTGGCTAAGGAGATAAGCTATCTTATAAGTAAGTACACGCGTCTTACCCGAACCTGCACCGGCTATCACCAGCGAAGGTCCGTCTATATATTCTACCGCAGCACGCTGCGCTTCGTTCAAGTCGTTCAGTAAATCCATGAATCAATATTTGAGGCAAAAAACTATTTTAAGGTCACCCCTATCAACTATAAACTATAAACTATCAACTAAGTATTACTTCCCCCTATATCCTCCCACAGCCGTGCCCGGGTCGAAATCTTCACCCTCACGAGGGAAGGTAGGGATAAATCTCATCTGATGTTCTATCTGTCGCTGGCGCTTCTTCATATAAGCGCTAGGATGCAGCGAACTGAATTTGCGCGGATTAGGAAGCGTAGCTGCTATCAGCGCACACTCGCCACGAAACAGATCTTTCGCTTTCTTGTCGAAATGATATTCTGCAACCGCATCCACACCATAGATACCCGGTCCCATCTCAATGCTGTTGAGATAAACCTCCATGATGCGCTGCTTGCTCCACATCATTTCGATGAGGAAGGTAAAGTAGACCTCAAATCCCTTGCGGGTCCATGAACGGCCAGGCCACAGGAAGACATTCTTAGCAGTCTGCTGACTGATGGTACTTGCTCCATGCACCTTTCCGCCACGTGCATTATTCTTCGCCGCACTCTCGATGGCATTGAAGTCGAAACCGTGATGCTTCAGGAATCTCGCATCTTCGCTCGCCATCACCGCCACAGGCATGTGAGGCGAAATCTTATCCATCGGAACCCAATGATGATGCAGGGTAATACTCTCGCCATCAGCTACTTGCTGGAAGCATCGGATAAACATCAGAGGAGTGACATATACAGGAATGAACCTATATGCCACTACAGCAAGAATGGTGGTACTGAAAAACAGCACCACCACCCATTTTACTATATTCTTGATTTTATTCAAAATCATCTATTTATTTTTTCCCTTCCGGGAGCATGAAAGTTATTACTTCAATGTACCGTTGTTGGCTGCGTTAACCATAGCCTGGCTAGCATACATGTAAACCTCTACACGACGGTTCTGGGCACAAGCAGCAGTAGTATTCACTACAGGGTTAGCAGAACCAAAACCCTGAACATTCTTTACCTGACGGCTGGTAACACCGCAAGAAGCAAGATAGTTGTAAACTGCCTCAGCACGCTTCTGGCTCAAAGGCAAGTTGATACCATCATTACCTGTAGCATCAGTATAACCCTGGATAGAAACCTCGCAGTCGGTATTGTTCTTCAATACACCGGCAAACTGAGCCAAATCAGTCTTTGCGCTACTGCTGAGAGTAGAACCGTTAGTTGGGAAGAGGATACCAGAAGCAAATGTTACCTTAACGGCAGACAAGCCATTGGCATCTGTTACAGTCTCAACCTGTGCATTCTTCACCTGTTCAGCCTCAGCCTTCACCTTATCCATGTGCTTTCCGATGAGGTTACCAGCACCGCCACCAACAGCTGCACCGATAGCAGCACCTACAAGAGCACCTGTACCACGATGGCTATTATTGAGCAATCCACCAACGAGAGCACCCAGAGCTGCACCAGAACCGGCACCTACAGCTGTACCAGTCTTCTGATTGGTTCCACAACTTGAGAAAAGCAAGCACAAAGAGAGGCCTGCAACTGCAAAATTAGTCTTTTTCATTTTAAAATCTCCTATATTTATGTTATTTAATTGCAAAGATAACTCTTTTTTCTCCATAATGGAGAGTTTTCTAATATTTTTTTGTATTTTTGCATGCAAATTTAAGGGTATTTGTCGAAATAGAGCTAGGAAATCACCTATTTGGGGGTGGAAAATCCCTAAAAGTAGGATTTCAGACACCTGCAGACAGATGAACTGCCGTCAGCAGATGATGAAGGCTCATGCTTATACCTTAATATATAAGTAACAGAAGAAATAAAAAACAAAATAAATAGAATAAAGCAATATGGCTAAAGAACTCAAGAATTTAACCAAGCGCGCTGACAACTACAGTCAGTGGTACAATGATTTGGTAGTAAAGGCTGATCTCGCTGAGTTGTCACCAGTTCGTGGTTGTATGATTATCAAACCATACGGTTACGCTATCTGGGAGAAGATGCAGCAGCAGCTCGACAAGATGTTTAAGCAGACAGGTGTACAGAACGCATACTTCCCTCTCCTCATCCCGAAGAGTTTCTTCTCTCGTGAGGCTGAGCACGTGGCAGGTTTCGCCAAGGAGTGTGCCGTAGTTACCCACTACCGCCTCCGTTCTACAGAGGATGGCAAAGAGGTTGAGGTTGATCCTAACGCAAAGCTCGATGAGGAGCTCATCATCCGTCCTACTTCTGAGACCATCATCTGGAACACCTATAAGAACTGGATTCATTCATGGCGTGATCTCCCTATCCTCTGCAACCAGTGGTGTAACGTAATGCGTTGGGAGATGCGTACCCGTCCGTTCCTCCGTACTTCTGAGTTCCTCTGGCAGGAGGGCCATACCGCTCATGCCACTAAGGAAGAGGCTGAGGCAAAGGCTCAGGAGATGCTCAAGGTTTACGCTGATTTTGCTGAAAACTACATGGGTGTTCCTGTATTGCAGGGTGTGAAGAGTGAGACTGAGCGTTTCGCCGGTGCCCTGAACACTTATACCATCGAGGCAATGATGCAGGATGGCAAGGCTCTCCAGAGCGGTACTTCTCACTTCCTGGGTCAGAACTTCGCCAAGAGCTTCGATGTAACCTACTTGAACAAGGAGAACAAGCCTGAGTACGTATGGGCTACTTCATGGGGTGTTTCTACCCGACTGATGGGTGCCCTCATCATGGTTCACAGCGATGATAACGGTCTGGTATTGCCTCCAAAGCTGGCTCCTATCCAGGTGGTTATCGTTCCTATCAACAAGGGCGACGAGCAGTTGGCTCAGATTACTGCTAAGTTGCAGCCTGTCATCGACCAGCTCCGCGAGTTGGGCATCACCGTGAAGTATGATGACAACCCTGCCAAGCGTCCTGGCTTCAAGTTCGCAGACTATGAGTTGAAGGGTGTTCCTGTACGTCTCGCTATGGGTGGCCGTGACTTGGAGAACAACACCATCGAGATTATGCGTCGTGATACCTTGGAGAAGGAGAACGTAAGCTTCGACGGCATCGTTGAGCGCGTAAAGAATATGTTGGAAGACATCCAGAAGAATATCTTCGAGAAGGCTCGTGCTTACCGTGATGCTCACGTTTACGAGTGCGACAACTACGAGGAGTTCAAGGAGCGTGTGAAGAACGGTGGTTTCTTCCTCTGCCATTGGGACGGTACAGCCGAGACCGAGGCTAAGATCAAGGAGGAGACTCAGGCTACCATCCGCTGCGTGCCTTTCGCTTACGAGCAGACTCCAGGTGTAGATATGGTAAGCGGCAAGCCAGCCGTAGCCCGTGTCATCATCGCAAGAAGCTATTAATCATCCCCGGTATCAGGAAATTCTCCTGATACCATAATATATTTAATATGAGGCAGTTGATACTATACATCCTTTTTCTGGTGTCCATGGTCTTCTCAGGCTATGGAGAGGTATCTGCTGCCTCTATTTCTTTTACTCCCGAGGATTCTTATACCGAAGATGCAAGCCATAAGAAAGATGGTTTGGCGAAGGTTGAGTATGACAAGAGCCAGCCTGAGGCACAGCTTGAAAACGCCTCACAGCTTGCTTACCGCATCTGTAGCAACCGTCCGCAGCGCTTATTGCCAAGTGGCAACATGCACAACAGTCAGACTGCCAGTAGATTGCTTACAAATAGAATCCGTTATTTATCATCCCTTTTATCAGCTATAGAAGGTGGCATGGAGCCTTTCCGACAGGAAACTGCCCCAATCCACTTTGATGTCGCCAGCAAGTATTATGTCATTTGCCTGCGACATCTGCTCTGTTAGTGCTTATTCTTTTCTCTTTTTAAAATTTCATATAGGTTTATCGCATCTTTCCTAAGATATGTGATAAGACTGGTTACACCCCTATTCAAAACAAAAAACAGTCCAATATATATTATTTTTCAAGAATTAAGAATAAGCAAATAACAGTATAAAATTATGGCAAAGATTAATCATTTAGAGATGGGTGCTGATGTTTTGGCACTCCAGGATGTACAGGTAAAGAAAGGTTTCATGGGTTTGACAGTCAAGCTCATCTATCAACCTACCAACAGTGTGATTAAGATAAAAGAGAAGGAATATTCTGCAGAGGATGGAAGAAAGCTTGAGAACATCCTCAGCGCAGCCCCAAAGGATGTAGAAACAGCGATCAGCAACTTCCCTGTTTCTGCCATCAGCATGGGTAATATGAAGTTACAGGCTTGCATCTCTGACGACCACCAGTTTGTTGCCACACAGCTCCTTGCCTTCAAGGATTTCGGTTACAAGCCGGTTACAGAGATGAAGACCTATACAGGAAAGACAGCCGAAGCTTTCGCTCAGTTGTTTTAGTTATATCACAGTTTCGGGACAGGGGACAGAACAATTCCTCTGTCCCTTTTTTATTTTATAGGTATAGGATGAAATCTTTATTTGAAAGAAGGCGGTTCATTCCCCTCTTCCCAATTGCGGTAATGCTTAGGCGACAGACCGGTATGTTTCTTGAAGAAGGTTCCGAAGGCTGAAGCATTGGGAAAACTGAGTTCATTGGCTATCTGCTGTATCGTCTTCGTGGTGTTCTTCATCAGATAGATACTGCGACGGATCATCGCCTTGAAAAGCAACTGCTGGACCGTCTGACCGCAAACAGACTTGACCAGTACCGACAGATATTTCGGTGTAAGACAGAGTTCGTCTGCATAGAAAGCCACACTGCGCTCACGCATATAATTCTTCTCTATCAGCAGCACCAGCGACTCAAAGATGGCAATCTTCCGTTCCATCTCCTTGCCGGCAGCCTTGAACGATGCCGAGAAGATGCTGCACAAACGGTACGTAACAGCCATCAGCAACAGTTTCTGCTCATGCACACAATAGGCATCCAGTTCACCACTCTTCTCTTTTTCCAGCTCCAGCTTCCTCAGCATCAGGGCATAGGAAGTGAGCATATCCTCATAACCCGTCGTCCTTACATGGCAGGGTTTGGGATAAATCGTAGCATAAAGACGCATGGTAACCACGGTATTGCCCAACATGTGACGAATCTGTTCAGCACGGTAAAAAAGAAGGGTATATTTAAGGTTCTTGCCCGCTTCCTGCACATGAAACATCACTCCTTTAGAGAGGAAAACGGTCTCACCCTCAGATGCAACAAAGGATGTTCCGTCTACACAGAAACGGAACATCCCCTGATGACAGATTACGATTCCGACATAGTCGGAGTAGAAAGGCTGCATCAACAGCTGAGGAAACTCCTGAGCCTCGTATATGATGATATTATCTGTTATTTTCATGATGAATATGGGTCTGTTATCTTCAGATTTAACTGCGAAGATAACAAAAATATCCATTCATCAGATGAGCAGCCTGTATCTTTTATGATATTTTAGCACTCCCCTACCTTCTTCCCAGGGATTTCACATCTACATTCTTCAGCAGATACTCACGCGTCAGTTCCCCGATATTGCGCTTGCGCCAAGGGAGAACGAGCATCAGTCCGGCACATAGCAGACAGCCGTAGAAGGTCCAGCCTGCCATCTCCTTAATACTCACCAGCGTGGCCTGTACCTGTACCTTTCCCTTCGTACTCATGGCAGCCATATTCTGCGCCTCGGTTACACTCTTGCCCTGATATTGCATGCCTCTCACCGTCTGGTCGTAAGTCTTCGCCGTCTCGATGCTCGTGCGATCGTAATCCTGGGCAAAGCGGGTTACATAATACTGCTGTCTGTGCTGCAGCACATTGGTATAGAGCGCCGAGCCGATGCAAGGGGCAATGACCATACGAACGGTAAGCATGATGCAAACCCAGGTTGACATGAAGCGGTAAGGCATGCGCTGGTTGGCTATCGTGGAGATGAGCGAATAGAGCAGCATCATTCCCGTAGAACGGATGATGATAGGCCATTTCATACGCTCATACATGCCGTCGTTCTGTACTTCGAAATACATGTACAGCGCATAGGCTCCGATAAAGAGGAAGCCCAGACAGTACATCCACTTCAGGTGAACATTCTTGGCTCGGGCGATAACTGCGAATATCAGTCCCACGGTGTAGCCCACCATCACCCAGTTGCCTAGCGTGGCGTTCTGCCAGTTGTCTATCTTCATGCTCACATTGGTGAACACGTTGACAAACATGGCGCTCGAATTGCAGACCATCAGCAGGAAGAAGAGCAGGATGCCGTAGTTGATGACCCTGAGCTGGAACACCTCCATGATGAAATAAGGTGAACGCCGCGTCTTCTCCAGATAGATGAACAGGGCGGTAAAGATAAGACAGACCACCGAAGAGAAACGGATGGTTGGATCATCAAACCAGTCGAGTGTCTTGCCGAAAACCATGACGTAAGCAAACGAACAGAGCATGATACTGAACACCGTAACATTGCCAAACTTCGACATCGTTATCGGGAACTTAGGCATCGGATACTTATGATAAGGCATGGTGAAGAACACGATGATGATGCCTGCCAGCATGAATGCCATCATGAAATGATAAACATACTGCCACTCATAGGCATAGGCAAGCCATGCCGTTAGCCAGGTTCCCAACTGTCCGATAATCATGAAGAAGAGATAGATAATCGGCTGAGAAACCATCTTCTCCGAATCTACCGCATCCCAAGCTTCCTCGGTAGTAGGCTCGCATCCCGGCGTGATATTCCTCGTAGCCTCTATTCCGAAACCATATCTGATGAGCACGAAGAGATGCGCCATCAGCAGCGTCTGGCGGACAAAACCCATCAGCAGACTGCACAGTCCGAGTATGAACAGCGAGTCGGTCTGGGCACACACGAAACTGAGGATAAAGAGAATGGAGAAGCCCACGATACACATCATCTTCTCTCTCCGGATGCACACCAGTTCATAGAAGAACGGCGAGAAAGCCGCCATTCCTATCGAGGTGCAGAAACCCGCAAAGGCGATGTATTCCGACTGGATGCCGAGCCCGCTCATCATCTCGCCGCTGTTGGCAGAATAGACACCACTCATCGTAATCATCGGCACGAAGAGGATGATCATGAAGATGATGCCGAGCGGTTTGGGCACCCAATCATAAAACGGATAATTCTTATATTCTTCTTCCATATATTACTTCATTTCCATCTAGCTGTTTTTTACTTTCTCTCAGCCTTGACAACCACCATCATGCCGGCAGCAAGATGCTCATTATCCTCTTTGCTGAGGTTGTTGAAATCGATTCTTACAGGCACACGCTGCTGAATCTTGACAAAGTTGCCAGCCGAATTGTCTGTAGGTACCAGCGAATATTTCGAACCGGTAGCACCAGAAATGGCGGTCACCGTACCCTCAAACTCCTTGTTACTGATGGCATCTACGGTCATACGCACCTTCTGTCCTACATAGAGATTCTCTATCTGGGTTTCCTTATAGTTGGCAATCACCCATTTGTTGTTGGTTGGAATGATGTAGGTAATGGTGGTTCCTGCATTTACCATCTGTCCCTCCTCGATAGAGCGGCGACCCAGTTTACCGTCACAAGGGGCCACAACCACACAGTAAGAGAGATTCAGCTTTGCCATCTCTACGGCAGCCTCGGCACGCTCGATGGAGGCAGCCACATTCTGCTTGCGGGTAGTTACCTCGTTTACTCCCTTATAGGCAGCAGCCTGCTGCTTCTTTACCCCTTCGAGTTTCTTCTTGGTGGCTGCATATTCTACCTCCAGCTGTTCGAGCTGGATAGGAGTAGCCGCCTTCTTTTCTACCAGGTTGCGATAGCGTTCGCAGTCCTTGGCAAGTTTGGCAAGTCGTACATTTATTTCATCGATAGATGCCTGATAGATAGAAGCTGATGTTTCGGTGGTCTGCTCTGTAGCGTTGATGACATTGGCTCCAGCCTTCGCATCCTTGAGGGCTGCTTCAGCCTCCATCAGACGGATACGATACTCCCGGTCGTCGAGTACAAGGAGAGTATCTCCCTTGTGTACTTCCTGATGTTCTCTGAAGCATACCTTGGCGATATAGCCGGATGCACGGAGATTAACCGGTGAGATATATTGCTCTATCTGAGCATCATTGCTCGTTTCGTTAGAGTTATAATCGAGGAAGAGGCATACGATTTTCCAGAGTCCGAAAGCCAGAATAGCAACACCTATCAGACTGGCAACAATCTGTCTTACGCGCTGCTTCTTGAGTTTCTTCCTGGTTTCTTCGTGAGATACCTGTGTAGCCTCTGCTGTTTCTACATTTTTATTTTCGTTCTGTTCCATAGTTATATTGTAATTTGGAATCAGGGAATTTGAAGTAAACTTTTTTACATCCCGTTTTCCTGTTTATATTTTATTTTTTAATGATTTATTCTTCTCCGTTATTTAGCAACCGAAATCTGGTTGAGCTGTCCAGTCAACTTGAGCAGCGAGAGATTGGCAACCTTGTAGCGATAGTAGGCTGTGAGATAATTGTTCATTGCCTCGCTCATACGCATCTCGTCCTGCAGCACCGCTGTCATCGAAGCCACACCCTCCTTATACTGGTCGGCTGTTACGTTGTAAACATCCTGCGCCATGGTATAATTATCAAACTGTTTCTTGTAGTTGCGCTGACTGTTGTTCACCTCGCTCACCGCATTCATATAGTTTGCCTGCAGTCCCTTCAGTGCGTCCTCGTAACCGATGCGTGCATTCTCTTCCTCTATCTTCGCTTTTCTGATTTTAGAACGCTTTTCAAAACCATCGAATACAGGCACTCGCAGCTGGATGCCCAGACCGTTGGAACCATACCAGTGGTTTGATTCGCCCGAATGAATCCAGTGATCAATCCTATCGGTAAAGGCAGAATACATCAGGTTTCCGGTCAGCGAGAGCGATGGCAGATAACCGTCCTTGGCTAGTTTGGTCTGCTTCTGGGTGAGCAGTTTCTTCTGTTCCAGCAACTGGAGTTCGTAGAGTCCCGTATCCAGTCCGTCAGCCTTCACCATCTCTATCTTTCCCGGATCTACGGCTGTCACCTTCATCTCCTTCTCGGCAGGATAATCTATCACATACTTGAGCATGGTATACTGCTGTTCGAGCATGGCGATGGCGTTATCGCGCTGCACGGTGAGGTTCTCGATATTGAGATTCACTCGCTTCAGATCTACCTCCAGACTCATCTGGTTGTCATAGAAAGCCTGGGTGATGTTTCTGAGTTCTACCAGTCGCTTGATATTGTCATCCGTCAGACGAATCTGCTCAGATGTGTTCTGCGCCATGTAATACATCTTGGCAGTCTGCACGATGAGGTCTTCACGCGCCTTCTCATAAGAGAGTTGGTTGAGTTTATCGGCAATCTTGGTGATATCGATGGCGGTAAGAATCATCTGGTTATACAGCGGCATCTGCAATTGTACACCCGCCGAAGCATTATACTGCAACGTCTTGGTTACATTATAAGGCTTGCCGTAAGCCGAGCCGTCGGTAACCGAAACAGGCGGCGTAAAGTTGTCGTTGAGCTGTGCCACCGCATTGATTTGCGGATAGAGTTTAGCCTGATTTTCGCTGATAGCGTACTTTCCCTTAGCTATTTCGTTTCGGCTGCTCTGGAGCGACAGGTTGTTATCCACTGCCATCTGCAGGCACTGGCTGAGCGTAAGCGTCTCCTGTGCGCCAAGTGTATGGAAAGCTCCGAGCGCGAAACATAAGATGATTATTTTCTTCATTTCTTCTTAATGATTTCTATTGATTTACGTTTCATTTATTATCTGGGTGCAAAGGTACGGCTTTTCGGTGATAAATGACTATTCACATCTTATCACAATATGTTCAAAATTTCCGAAAATAACAGGATATGGTTCAGTATCAGCCTCATCGGCCTACTGGCTTTCAGCTATGCGCTTCTCCAGAACCTTCTTCAGGTTATCAGCAGAGCCCATTCCCAACTTCTTTCTGATGTTGGCCCGCTGGGTAGTGATGTTCGATTCCGACTTGTTGAGCAGCGTGCAAATCTCACTCAACTTTCTGTTCTGCAGGATAAGGTAACAGATTTCCTGTTCAGAGGCACTCAACTCGGGAAAGACGCGTTCTATGTTCTGTTTGCTCAATTCGCGGGTTTGGAGATATTGCATCACATTGTCTATGACATTCTTCTGCGAAGCCTCACCCAGAAGATCCAGCAAATGCGCGGTAAGTTTAACATCATGCCTTTCCTTCGCCAGAGCCACGTATGCCTTAATCTGCTTTTTGTTTATCTTCAGCACCTGGAGCAGTTCTTCCTCATCACGCTGCAACGTTCTGTTCGCATTGACAAGATACTCACCGTTTCTGGCAACAGCCAGACTCAGCACGCTGATAAAAAGCAATATGAGCATCATCATGAAGAAATAATCCATGAGCGATTCATCCCCCGTTACAATCACACTCAATATATAAACCCCAAAAGCTATTCCCACCAGCCAGCGTGTGAGACGCGCCTGATAAGCCGCCAGCGAGAAAAACATGTTGCCTGAAAGGATAAGCATATTGATGAGAATCACCATTCTGTTATCTTTCAGCGTAGGCATAAAGGCACTGTAGAGGATATCAGCTCCGATAAAGCACTGGGTGGCGATAGCGATACAAACGATTGCCCTCACCATTGGAATTTTCCCGAAGAGATAAGCCATGAAGGAGGATAACACGACAATAAGAAAAACGATGTTAGACACGGTAAAAAACGGATCAAAGGCTCCAGAAAAGCCCAGGATATTTGACAGGATGCCCAAAGAGAGCATCACGGAGAAACACACAAGGATAGCTTGACGTTGGCGGTCCAAGTAATTAGATTCTCTCTTCAGGAAAGAGAACCCTAACTGATGTATCTTAGATTTCTTTGCGTTCTTTTCTTTCATATTCATAATGGATAGATAAATTATTTCGTATTGACAGATGAGGCTGGTTTGCCCTGACTGACGAATCATTTTGCACAGACAGACGAATCGCTTTTTCTTCTTGCAAAAATAATAAAAAAGATTGGTTTTGATGTATTTTGAGGGATTTTTTTTTATAATTCCAGAAAAATCAGCATTTTTCAGTGTACTTTTCTCCCTACCGAGAATGGTTTTCCATTACTTTTGCATTTGAAAATTCAAATCATTTATCAATCATTTAATACTAATTACGTATGAAAAAGAATATCACTTTCAACAGTAAGCACATACAATGGTTTCTGTTTTTATGCTTAAGTTTCAGCATCACATTCTGTATGTTTCTGCTATCTTCATGCAGCGATGATGACCATGAAGAAGTAAACAATCAGGCACACTATCAGGACGTACCAGCCAGTCTGCTGACCGATGCCAAGAAACTGGAGATGGTCCGGTCCATCCAGGACTTGAAAGACGGAAGATTCTTCTATCTTGACTATACGGAGGATTACAAACTCTCTACCATATCAGGCTATAATCTTACCGACAACACCCAACTGATTGGTGCCGTATTGAAAACCCTCTGCGACAAAACACCATCCTGGCTCAAGGCAAGAGTCAAGCTGGATGCCGGCTGCAGTGCCTTTGCTGTTACGACACCAGATACTGGTGATTATCTGATGGGGCGCAACTTTGACTACTCTCACGATAATGAACCGATTGCAGCAGCCCTGGTTCGCACGGCTCCAGAAGGTGGACTGAAATCCATTAGCATGGTGGATGCCTACTGGATAGGTTACCGGCAGGATCTCTGGCATTACATCCTATATAACAAGGAACAGTTTGAGAAACATAAGACACAAGACCTTTCCTATATCATGGCATTCCCATATCTTCTGATGGACGGCATGAACGAGGCAGGCTTTGCCGTATCCGTACTCCATCTCGACGGCAAGCCAACCCAGCAGGCAAGCACGGGCAAGAAACTGACTACAACCCTGGCCTTACGCATGATGCTGGATCATGCAAGAACGGTAGATGAAGCTCTCAAGATTCTGGACGGATATGACCTCTGGATACCGGATAATGACGGCAACTATCATTTCTACATGGCAGATGCCACGGGCCGTTATGCCATCGTAGAATTCGTATATGACAAGGATCACCAAAGCAAGATTTACATCGACGATGAATATACGGGTGAAGACGGAAAGACTCATTTCAAATATCCTGGCGTATTGCCAAACACCCGCGAGGTGATAGAAAAGCGCTATGCCAGCAACTTCTATGTATCTGAAACCATGGCATGTTCAGATAAAGGTCCGAAACTCTCGAACCACGGCAAGACCCGATACGACATGATGGAATTCGTCATCAAGCAGAACAGTAACCAGTTGTCAGAGGAAGGAGCCATGAATCTGCTCAATGGTGTGAGTCAGGCAGAAACTCCAGGCAATCCAACGAGCCATACCCAGTGGTCGGTGGTATACAATCTCTCCCAGCGCAAGGCAACCGTCTGCGTGAACAGAGATTACAAGAACAAGTTTACGTTCTATGCAAAATAACACATTAACTGATAAATGGACAAGATTATGAAAAAAGTAACATTATTTTTAAACAAGGCTACTTACTTGGTGATGCTTCTCATAGCTTCGCTGACTATGTTTACAGGCTGTTCGGATGATGACAAAACGTCTTCGGCGGAAAACTTTCCACCATCAGATGAAGAAACCCATTTCAACAGCGCTATAACTGGTGTTCAATATAAGGGCAATACTGTAATGCTGGGATTGAGCGAAAAGGCTGAAATGAGGAAAGCCTGTGAACTCCTCTTTCCTAACAGACAAGCCACGGTTTCGGAATCAACCGACCTGCTGATTATCCCTGCCGGGGATAAATACCAGAAGGAAGCTGAGCAAGTTATGGAGCAGGGCGGAATTGTAGCGACCTACCAGCCTTCTGATGATATTCTGCTATCGGCTACGGACGGTCAGGGGTATAGCTACAAGGTATATGAACCTAACCAGGACGAGGTATTCGTTGACAACAGCCAGGAAGCGGCTGAAACCCAATCATATACCAATCTGTTTGATGACGTGGAATGGAATCAGCCAGAACTACAGGAAGAAGACCTGAATAATGACGGCTCCGGTGATGAGATGGCCGACTTGGATGCTGTAGATCCGGAACTTGGGGACAACGACATCTATACCTATCTGAACGGATGGGTAGCAGATATGAACAAATACGAAGAAAAGAAAGTAGAAAATTCAAATGGTGATGATGACCTCAGCAAGGATTTTACCCAGTACCATTATGGTAAGACTTTTACTTATAATGACAAAAAGGAAGTTCGCCATCTGGCATTGTCGAAACGGGATTATATCGAAGGCAGCGGAGCCATCAATGTTTCGTTTGACATCTATCAGGTTCATTGCTATGATGGCCAGGCAGGTTCGGGCGATTACTATATAGTGAACATGTCGTCAAGCGTAAGCAATAATGACATGTACAAGGGTAGATGGTGGAACAGACACGGAGGTTCGTATGTACGTATTTGCGGTTTCTACGGCAAAGCATTCGCCATGGAATGTATCCCGTTGAAATGTGAGACAAAGAATGGCAAAAAGGTATATACGGAATTGGGTACAGACGATATATTTTTTACAGCGAGCGGAACACCTAGTCCACAAACAACAATTAACCAGGTTACCTATACCTCTTCACATACTCGTGGTGTAGAAGCTGGGGTATCCGTAGCAGCAGGAGTAAAGGGAGACATGCCATATGCTGAAAAAAAATACAACCTGAAGGCAGCATGGTCATGGACTCACTCCAAGACCTATACCATTAACGACATGGACATCAAGAATACGCAGAGGAAGAACATTGCAGCCTATGAGCTGGTATTCAAGAACCTGCCATATTTCAGATGGCAAAGTTACCGTGGATTTGAGGAAGGAAATTCCAACATATATAGAGCTACTGCCGAAGTGAATGCTGCATGGGCATGGTATATGCCAAAAATGAAAGACAATTCGGATGAATCGCCTATAGCCATCAGGTTTATCGCTAGGCCAACCTATGGTGCCATGAGTTTTGTCTCATCCAAAAAAGATCTTCATACATTCACCTATACAGACATAGGTAATGTTAATTACGTCATCGACCTGCAACCTTTCACACGAGATCGCTATGCACCGCTTCAGTTCACAAACAATCTGAACGACAAAGTTGCCATCTCAAACATTGAGATTTACAAGAAGGGAGAACAGAAAGCTATCTGGAGCTATAAATCTACCCTGCAGAATGGTTCCAGCATTACAACTCCACCATTGAGAATAGCAGATAATTACGAGGTTAAGTTTACTACAGTAAATGGCAAAACCTATAAATACAAGAAGTACAATCAGGTATTGTCTCTCCAGTGGGATATCTCCAACATCGATTGTAACAAGATTTATGCAAAAGAAGATTTTGCCGAGAAATAATATAAAAATAGGTCTAGCTACACCGCGCTAAGCGGGGTCGCTAGACCTATCTTCTTATAGTTCTTTCTTCAGTTCATTATACAAGTCCACAGGACCTAAATGCCAATATTTGGTACTTTCTGTAGACAGCTTTTTATATAGTTGTGAATGATATATACGATTGATGGCATCTGTAAGACTTATACCCTTGTCTTGCGAGAGCCAAGGAGCAAGCCATCCAATCTTCAATGGCAACAACATATAAAGATTATCTTGTGTTATTTTTGCACTCATAACTGTATGATTTCTGATTCAACAAATTTAATGGCAAGCAGTGACTTCTCTGTATGGAAAAGATACTGGTCAACTAATTTATAAGTTTTCAACTCTTTAATGAGAGTAGGCAAACTGATGATGCCGCCTTCATAGAGTGCGAATTGGGTGTAAACGCTATCGTTTGCTACAGGCCCATACACAACATCATAATCGTGGATAAATTGTCTATCTGTACGATTCCTCATAACAAAATTCACCCATTCTTCTGTTGGTTTTTCGAAGAAGAGTGATTTCATATTCTTTAGAGCGTTATCATCCAACTCGTAGATATTTATGTATCCGACAGCTACTCCCTTATCTTTCATTCTTCTCTCTACCCATTTCTTTGCCTGTTCGTAAGAAGTAGTTGTATAGAAACCGAACCCATAGTCAAGAGAACGGTTAGGTTGACGTATTTCCGGATTTCTAACTTCCTCAATACTTCCATGATATATTTTGCTCATTTTCTTCTTTCGTTTATCATTTTGTCTATTTCTTCTATCAGCCACTGACCACCTTGTGTATGAAGCACTTCATAGAATTCACAGAAATGCTCAGCTATGCCATACTGTTCAAACAAATTCACTACATCTTCTGTAGACATATTCTTTGCCTTAGCATATTGTTCTATGCAGAATGACACAAATACAGCCTTGCCTTGTTTTTCTTTATCCATTATTATTCTCCTTTCTGTGGCTCAGCCACATATAGTTGATTTTACATGAGCTTTCTCTAATAAGAATACACCCTCAGCTCTATCTGTACCTTTCTAATGATCGCATAACTGTTTTATACACAGTTTGAGGAGACTGCTTATAATGCATTACGGCTGAAATTATTATGGAATCACCTTTCACTACATAATAGAGCACATTAGGGAATAGCTGCAAATGTCTAACTGTAAATTGAGAATCTGACAAATCAGAATCTAATATGCCACGATTTGGATTTCTCAGTAAACTATTAACATTAGCATCGAACTTATCAAACACTTTTCTTGCTGTTATAGAACCATATTCTGTTGCTACAAAATCTAAAACATCGTTCAATTGTCTTGAAGCAAGCAGTGACCATTCTATTTCCATCCTCGTTCCGCTTTTATACGACTCATTAATTCTGAATGGGAAATGGTATTACCATTTTCATGATCCTTTAATGCCATCTCCACACTAGCTGCCAAGGCTTCACGAGGAATCTCGTTCACAAAAGCTTCTATCTCATCAGACTCAGGAACGACATAAGGATTTACCTTATCCATTGTTGTATAAAGCAATGTGATAAGCTCATTCTTGTCATCGTCACTCCAGTTTTTCACTTCATTCCAAACAGGAGTCGATGTTATATTGCTATAATCTGATAGTTTCATAATCATCTCTATTTTAAAACCTTTCTGCAAAAATACGGTAATTATCTGATAATTCAAAGAATATTCGAAATTTTAACACAAAAATGTATCACAAAGTATTTGCTTAACAGAAGAGGACAAACAAAGAATGGCGAAACCAGCAGACTGTCAGCCTACTCATTTCGCCACTTACATATTTATTTATCTCGCAAAAAGATGAATTAGTCTTCATCAGCAAACTCATTCAGAGTATATGCACTGCTGCCATCAAAGCAATGGGTACATACCTGGCACTTTGGAAGACCGATGGCCTCTACCAGCTGCTCGATGGTGTTGAACTTCAGGGAAGTCAAGCCCAACTGGCTGGCAATCTCATCTACCATCTTCTGATACTCAGGAGAACCGGTGGTAGCGTATTTCTCAAGATTCTTGTTGGCATCGCCCTCAAACTTCTCGATGATGCGACGGGTAATCAGCTCCATATCACTCTTGGAAGAAGTGAAGTTGATGAACGGACAACCATATACCAATGGAGGACACGCAATACGCATGTGGCACTCCTTCAAGCCTGCCTGGTCGAAAAGCACCTTCACATTGTCACGAAGCTGGGTACCACGAACGATACTGTCATCGCAGAACAATACTCGCTTGCCCTTCAGCATCGCCTTGTTAGGAATCAGCTTCATCTTGGCTACCAGTGAACGCATGCTCTGGTTGCTAGGAGTAAAGCTACGAGGCCATGTAGGAGTATACTTGGCAATACAGCGCTGGTAAGGCACACCCTTGCCGGCAGCATAACCCATCGCCATACCCGTACCTGAATCAGGAATACCGCTGCAGCAGTCTACCTCCACATCATCGGTCTTGGCGAGATTAAAGCCGTTGGTGAAACGCGCCTCCTCTACATTCTTGCCCTCGTAGGTAGATGTAGGGAATCCGTAGTAAACCCAGAGGAAAGAGCAAACCTGCATCTTCTTGTTAGCAGGACGAATCTGCTCCATGCCATCAGCTTTAATCTTCACGATTTCGCCTGGTCCTACCTCATATGCTGTTTCATAATCAAGGTTAGGGAACGAGGTGGTTTCGCTGGAAGCCGCATAGGCACCTTCCTTCTTGCCGATGATGATTGGAGTACGTCCCCAACTGTCACGCGCACAGATAATGCCATCCTCGGTAAGGATCATCATGGTGCAGGAACCTTTGATGTGATGGAAAACGTTTTCGATACCTTCTCTGAAGGTTTTACCCTGAATAATAAGCAGAGCCACCAACTCAGTTGGATTGGTACTACCCGAAGACATCTCTGCAAAGTGCATGTTCTTTTCGAGCAGAAGCTGAGTAAGTTCTTCCTTGTTTACTATCTTAGCTACAGTGCAAATGGCAAAGCGGCCAAGATGAGAGTTCATGATGAGTGGCTGGGCATCTGTATCGCTAATCACGCCGATGCCCGATGTAGCTCCTTCAAACTTGTTGAGTGTAGGTTCAAACTTCGTTCTGAAGTATGAACTTTCCAGATTGTGGATAGAGCGCACGAAGCCCTTCTCACTACTGTAGGTTGCCAAACCGCCCCGGCGTGTGCCGAGATGTGAGTTGTAATCTGTGCCGTAAAAGAGATCAGCGACACAGCTTTTCTTGGAAATAGTTCCGAAAATGCCTCCCATAAGAGTATAATTATATGTTATAATTTTGTAATATGGGTGCAAAGGTAAATAAAAATCAGAAAATATGCAAGTCTTTTTGCTTTTTTTCTGTAAAAACATGATAATGAAGGTAACTTGCTACCCTATTTCGAGAAAAATAAACGGCTACTGAAACAAAAAGCGCTCCGGCAATAATTACCGGAGCGCCATGATATGATTTCCTATGAAATTAATCCAACTTCAGGCTCTTCTTGATAGCCTCGATCTTATCCATTGCAGCAGCTGTGCAGCGGTTGTAGCAGCCAGCGCACTTGAATGAAGGATCCTTAACCTCAATATAGAACTTAATCTTAGGCTCTGTACCTGATGGACGGACACTTACCTTGGTGTTGTCATCGCAGAACCACTGGAGTACATTGCTTGTAGCAGGCATGTCGAGCTTCTCTACGCTGCCGTCAGCATGCTTAGTCTCCAGACTCTGGTAGTCCTTCCAGGTTACCACCTTGCTGCCACCCAACTCCTGTGGAGGGTTGGCACGGAAGTCTGCCATCATCTGCTTAATCTCGTCAGCACCTGTCTTACCTGGGCGAACTACGTTTACAGTGAACTCCTTGCTGAAGCCATACTCTGCATAAATCTGCATCAGGAGGTCGTAGAGAGTCTTGCCCTGATCCTTAGCCCATGCTGCAATCTCGCAGATGAGGCAGATAGATGCAGGAGCATCCTTATCGCGTACCTTATCGTATGGCAAGAAGCCGAAGCTCTCCTCACCACCACCGATGTACTGCTGCTTGCCCTCAGAGATAGCAATCTCGCGTGCAATCCACTTGAAACCGGTGTAGCAGTCGCGCAACTCTACGTTGTTCTTCTTGGCAATCTCAGCGATAACCTCTGTTGTTACGATGGTCTTTACGAGGAAGTCTGTTGGCTTCAACTTGCCCAACTTCTTCTTGTTCTCGATGATGTAGTAGCAGAACATCATGGCTGTCTGGTTACCGTTGATAATCATCCACTCACCCTTGTCGTCGCGGCAAACGATGGCCAAGCGGTCAGCATCAGGATCAGTAGCAACCACGAGGTCAGCGTTCAACTTGGTACCGAGCTTCATACCGAGGGTCATAGCTTCTGCATTCTCTGGGTTTGGAGAAACTACTGTTGGGAAGTTGCCATCTACTACCATCTGTTCAGGAACTACATTGATGTTCTGGAAGCCCCAAGAACGCAGACAGAGAGGAACGATGACACGACCTGTACCGTGCATAGCTGAATAAACGATGTTGAGGTCTTTCTGACGGTTGATGACATCCTGGTCAATCATGGCAGAGTGAACGGCTGTCATGTAGTCGTAATCCATCTCACCACCGATAATCTGAATCTTATCCCAGTTAGCCTCAAACTTCACCTGGTCGATAGTAACCTTGTTTACCTCCTCGATGATACCTGTATCGTGTGGAGCCAGAACCTGAGCACCGTCGCTCCAGTAAGCCTTGTAACCATTGTACTCCTTAGGGTTGTGAGAAGCAGTTACGTTGACACCAGCCTTGGCACCGAGCTCACGGATAGCGAAAGAAATCTCTGGTGTAGGACGGAGGCCCTCGAAGAGATATGCCTTGATGCCATTGGCAGAGAAGATGGCTGCTACGGTTTCAGCGAAGAGACGGGAGTTGTTACGGCAGTCGTGACCTACCACTACAGAAAGGTTCTCCTCACCAGGGAAAGCCTTGAGGATGTAGTTAGCAAAGCCCTGTGTAGCCATACCAACGATATACTTGTTCATGCGGTTGGTACCTGCGCCCATGATACCGCGCAAACCACCAGTACCGAACTCCAAGTTCTGATAGAATGCATCAACGAGAGCAGACTTGTCCTCTGCGTCGAGCATAGCCTTTACTTCTTTACGAGTTTCTTCGTCAAAAGCAGGTGTGAGCCACTGCTGTGCTCTTTCTTCACACTGCTTGATCAATTCTGCGTTATTAGCCATAGTTTGATTATATTATGTAATTAATTAATTCTTATCGAGAATGATGTGCACGAAAACAATGCATAATTTCTCTATTTGCGTACAAAGTTATATAAAATATTTGATAAACCAAACATGTTTGAAGTTTTTTTTGTATTTTTGCACTTTGAAATGGAATTGAAAATAGAATAAGGCTAATATTTAGCAATATTGTATTGGTAAGATAACAAAAGTTGAATGAACAAAATATAAAACAATAGAATATGGAAGTATATTACACGGGCGTCATCATCGCCGTATCCACCTTTTTAATAATAGGTATCTTTCACCCTATCGTCATGAAGACGGAATATTATACGGGCACTCGCTATTGGTGGGTTTTCCTCGTTGCAGGCATCATCTGCATAGGAGCTGCCTTCCTGGTTGCCAACGTGCTCTTCTCTGCCATACTGGGCGTAGTAGGTGCTTCATGCCTTTGGAGCATCGGTGAACTCTTCGAACAGAGACAACGCTGCGAGAAAGGCTGGTTCCCGAAGAATCCGAAAAGAATAGGAACAGGATATTACAGGGACGAGAAGAAGTGAAGAACGAAGAGTGAAGAACTGAAGTTTCGCATGTGGTTCAAGTACGGGCTGAAGGCCCAAAAGCTCCTAGCCCAGGGCATCGCCCTGGGTATAATGGCAATCAGCAAGGCGCCCTGTAAGGGCAAAAGCTTTGTATATTGCCAGGTATTTGAAAGCTTTTGCCCTTACAGGGCGACAGGTTTGCGCCCATAAACACCCAGGGCGATGCCCTGGGCTAGGAGCTTCTGCCCTTTCAGGGCGTGTGGGGCTTACTTGCGAAACTTCAGTGAAGAATTCAAGTGTAAAGTGTATAGGAAGAAAACGCCAACGAAATGAAGACAGAACTCATTCTGGTCGGAAAGACCGTAAACAAGCATTTCATTGCGGGCATCAAGGATTATGCCGAGCGCATCACCCATTATATGCCTTTCAACATAACAACCATTCCTGAGCTCAAGAACACCAAGAGTCTCAGCGAACAGCAGCAGAAGGAACGGGAAGGAGAACTGATTCTGAAACTCCTCCAACCTTCGGATACCGTGGTGCTGATGGATGAACATGGACAGGAATTTCGAAGCATCGAATTTGCCAAATGGATAGAGCGCAAGCAGACCACGGCAAGAAGGCTCGTCTTTGTCATCGGCGGTCCTTACGGCTTCTCACAGTCTGTCTACGACCGCGCCAACGAGAAGATCTCCCTCTCCAAGATGACCTTCTCGCATCAGATGGTTCGCCTTATCTTTACCGAGGCGCTCTATCGCGCATGTACTATTATAAAAGGTGAACCTTACCACCACGAATAAGGGTAAAAAAGTAAAAAGGTAAAAAAAATGGGGAAAGATAAATATATAGAAATAAAAGGGGCAAGAGCCAACAACCTCAAGAATATCGATGTGAAGATACCTCAGGGCAAGTTTGTTGCCATTACGGGTGTCTCCGGATCGGGAAAATCATCGTTGGCTTTTGATACCTTATATGCTGAGGGTCAGCGCCGCTATGTGGAGTCGCTCTCTTCATACGCACGCCAGTTTCTGGGACGTATGAGCAAACCGGAATGTGATTTCATCAAGGGATTGCCACCAGCCATCGCCATCGAACAGAAGGTGATTTCGCGCAACCCACGCTCTACCGTGGGCACCAACACCGAAATCTACGAATACCTGCGACTGCTCTACGCACGCATCGGAAAGACCTATTCGCCTATCAGCGGACAGGAGGTAAAACGCCATACTACCGAAGATGTACTCGCCTGTACCCGACAGTATTCCCAGGGTACCAGGTTTGTCATCCTCGCCCCTATCCACGTCATCGAAGGGCGCAGTCTGGGCAAACAGCTGGAGATGTACAACCAGGAAGGTTACGCGCGTATATATATAAAAGGTGAATTCGTGCGCATAGAAGACTTCATGGAGCAGGCGGATAAGGATCTGCTGGAAGTAAGCGGCGACAAACTGAGAAAGAGAATGCAGCAGAAGGATGAAGAAATCTTCCTGGTCATCGACCGTGCTTCGGTAAGCGATGAGAAGGATGATATCAGCCGACTGATGGATTCTGCCGAAACTGCCTTCTATGAGGGAGATGGAGCCTGCCGCCTCGTCTTCCTGCCAAGCAACATCTGCTACGACTTCTCTACCCGGTTCGAAGCTGACGGCATGCAGTTTGAAGAGCCTACCGACAATATGTTTGCCTTCAACTCTCCTCTCGGAGCCTGCCCTACCTGCGAAGGTTTCGGCAGCATAATAGGCATTGACGAGAAACTCGTCATCCCGAACACTTCGATGAGCGTATATGACGGATGTGTGGTTTGCTGGCGAGGCGAAAAGATGGGTATGTGGCTCAAGGAATTCATCCGCAGAGCTGCAGAATACGACTTCCCTATCTTCAAGCCTTATTTCGAACTGACTCAGCAGCAGAAGGACTGGCTGTGGCACGGTCTGCCTGGCGAGAAGAAACGTAAACAGCAGGAAAGGGTGAGCATCGATGAGTTCTTCAGAATGGTAAAGGAGAACCAGTACAAGATACAATACCGCGTGATGCTGAGCCGATTCCGTGGAAAGACGATTTGTCCTGACTGCCATGGTACCCGACTCAAGAAGGAAGCCAACTATGTGAAGATTGGCGGAAAGAGCATCACCGAACTGGTTGAGATGCCGATTGTGGACCTGAGCGAATGGTTCAAGAAACTGGAACTCTCTGAGCATGAGAAGGAAATCAGCAAGCGTCTGCTCACCGAAATCACCCACCGCCTGCAGTTCCTCCTGGATGTTGGTCTGGGTTATCTTACGCTCAACCGACTCTCCAACACCCTCTCCGGCGGTGAGAGTCAGCGCATCAACCTGACCACCAACCTGGGCTCATCGCTCGTAGGTAGTGTATATATCCTCGACGAACCTAGTATCGGACTCCATAGCCGCGATACCGCCCGACTGATTAAGGTGCTGAAAGAACTGCAGCAACTGGGCAATACGGTGGTTGTGGTAGAACACGACGAAGAGATTATGCGGGCTGCCGACTATCTCATCGATATCGGTCCCGATGCCGGCAGACTGGGCGGAAGAGTGGTCTACGCCGGTCCGTCATCAGAATATTCAACCACCGACAAGGCTGAACAGGAAAAGCTGCTGGCTGAATATCCGGAGAGTTATACCATCAAGTACCTTACCCACAACGAGGAGATAAAGGCGCCAACGAGCCACCGGGCCTGGAACCAGTATATCGAAATCAAGGGAGCCCGGATGAACAATCTGCGCGGCATCGACGTTAAGATACCGCTCAATGTATTCACCTGTGTAACCGGCGTATCAGGCTCAGGCAAGAGTTCGCTCATCAAGGGAATCCTCTATCCTGCCATGCGTCGCCGTCTGGACCTCGTAGCAGATGCACCAGGCGAATATACATCGATGGAAGGCGACTGGAAGAGCATCCATCATGTAGAGTTTGTTGACCAGAACCCTATCGGAAAGAGTACCCGCAGCAACCCAGCCACTTATCTGAAGGCATACGATGCGATACGTGCCCTCTTTGCCAACCAGCCACTGGCTAAGCAGATGGGATTCACGCCGCAGTACTTCTCTTTCAATACCGAAGGCGGAAGATGCGAGGAATGTAAGGGTGCGGGATATGTTACCATCGAGATGCAGTTTATGGCAGACCTCACGCTGACCTGCGAGGCTTGTAAGGGCAAGCGGTTCAAGCACGATATCCTGGAGGTTCGCTATGGCGGAAAAGACGTCAATGATGTGCTGAACATGACGGTAAACGAGGCTATCGAGTTCTTCAGCGATGAAAAGTTGCAGCGCAACGAGGGCGACTTCGACAACTGCCGCATCATCGTAAACCGCCTGAAGCCGCTTCAGGATGTGGGTCTGGGTTACATCAAGCTCGGTCAGAATTCAAGTTCGCTTTCGGGAGGTGAGAATCAGCGTGTAAAGCTCGCCTTCTTCATAGGTAAGGAGGAACAGGAGCCTACGCTCTTCATCTTCGACGAGCCTACCACGGGTCTTCACTTCCACGACATCAAGCGCCTGCTCCATGCCTTCAATGCCCTGATAGAAAGGGGCCATTCGCTGGTAGTGATTGAGCACAATCTGGATGTCATCAAGTGTGCCGACTATATCATCGACCTCGGTCCTGAAGGCGGCGACAAGGGCGGTAATCTTGTTGTAGCCGGAACTCCGGAAGAAGTAGCTGCCTGCAAGGCAAGCCTTACCGGAAAGTTCTTGCGTTAAGAGTTGGGGATATAAAAAAACTGTGTCAAGTTACAACCAAAGTAATTTGACACAGTTTACTTTTGCAACCTCATCACAATCTGATGAAGTATATGGATAAAGAAGCCATTAAACATGTCATCAAGACAAGGTATCTCAATAGTTACAAGGTGATTGTAGCGGGAGGACGTGACTACATCTATAATTACAAGGGTACATGGACTAACCATGGAGGATACCATGAAAGGCACGAAGGATTGCCTCTGCCCACCGGGGCTTCCTGTATGGGTATAGACGTTACAAAGATAAAACTTTTATCTTGGAAACCACTTTGTTTTGCCGGTAAAGTATGGTTTTAAGGTCTGATTTAACATTATTAAATATAAATATATCAAAGAATTCCACTTTTGCGTAATTTTTCCTGCTAAAAAGTTTGTATTATCAATGATTATTCGTATCTTTGCAGCACGAGAACCCGCCAAGCCTCTCAACGATGCTCAAATGTGCGGGTCGTTTTTGTTTTTATGGGTATATGGCAACAAGAATTCCGTTTATAAAAACATATTCCACGCCCCATGAGTTAGTGCAGCTACTCAAAACAAGAGGTATGGAGATAACCGATGAGGAAAAGGCTGTGCATTATCTTTCCCACATCGGTTACTATCGTTTGTCTGCCTACATGTACCCATTGCTTTCTATTCCCAAGGAACAACATCTATTCAAGCAAGGAGTAACTTTCGGTAAGGTTATGATGTTGTATCGCTTTGACAAGAAGCTACGCCTACTATTGTTCAATGAAATTGAAAAGATAGAGGTTGCAGTGCGTTGCGCTATCGTCAACTTTGGAACTGAAATGACAGGTAACCCTTTTTGGATGACTGATGCCGACAATTTCTCAAATCCGCCCAAGTTCAATCGCTCTATACGTCTTATAGAAGATGAACTGAACCATACAAAAGAGGATTTCATCAACCATTTCAAAGAGACATATACCAATCAGTACCCACCTTCATGGATGCTGACCGAGATATTGCCATTTGGTGTAATCACCAATATTTATTCCAACATCAAGAATAAGAAGATAAAGAAGCGTATCGCACAGTCATTTGGCTTGCAAGTTGCACCTTTTGAATCTTGGCTTACCGTCATCACTGTAACAAGAAACTCATGTTGTCATCATGCACGTGTATGGAATAGGATATTCTCTATTCGTGCTACCATGCCAATCAGAATGTCACGTCCTTGGATAACCTTGCCGACAGATCCTTTGAAAGTGTACTTTGATATGTGCATCATCAAGTACTTTCTTGACATCATATCTCCAAATAACGATATGCTTGATAAGATGAACAGACTTTTTGCTACATTCCCAGAAGTAGATAAGGCTGCCCTTGGTTTTCCTTCTGGTTGGGAAAATGAACCATTGTGGCAATAAAAGGCATATGGAGTGACTACTAACCACCCCACATCACCCATATTTTCTGTAATTCTGGTGTAACAAAAGGTTAAAGTATCTGCGAAATCCCACCCGCACAGGGTGAAAATACGATATCAGTGGAATCCGACAACCGCCGGATTCCACTTTTTAATTTAAAAAAACAATTCAAAAGTATTATTTGTTAAAAAAGTAACTATCATCGAAGGCTGCTTCGATAAGACGTTGCTTCACTCGGGCGTATTCTGCCGAGTCTTCGATAAAGTACCGAAGAGCTGAAACAATCCTCACATAAACACTGAGCCGATAATCGCCCTTACCCTTTTAGATTGCATAAACATTTTCCTTGCGCATGTCTGCACAAGCCACTAAATGAGAACCAGTAATGTGATGGTTCGTCATTTCTTCACTCAAAACAGCACCGAAACGGCTGTTGTCTACTTTAAATTTGTCGTAGAACATAATAATTAATTTTAAATGTTATAAAAATATGTAAAAGAGTTCCCGACGTCGGGAACTCTTTTTTATTTTCTTTTTAGTATCTTTGCACCATGTAAAACAGATTCAACAATCTGCTTACCTATAAGGAAACGAATAACCGATACATATATTGTATAACAATATAATATTTTTAGGAGATTATGAACATAACTACATTCAGCAACATGGCCAGCAAGATTCCTTCACCTGGCCAGTTGGAAGGCCTGGTAACCTTCATGAAGGAAGATGAGAAACTCAGGTTTTTCACCGAGTCTTACCGGAAAACGGGGAATAAGTCGTACAAGCACGATGCACCCCTCTTCGCCGTAGCCTGCATCTTCGAAGGCGGAAAAGGCAAGGACAACATCCGGAGCCTCACACATCTGTCACTGGTCGACTTCGACCACATCACAGAAAAACCGGATGACGGCACCCTGCGCTCGCTCAAAGAGAGAATCTGCCACGATGCCCACACCCTGCTCTGCTACGTTACCATGAGCGGCAACGGACTGCGTGTCATCTACCGCTACGAAGGCGATGATTATCCCGCCGCCTTCGCCATGGGAAACGACTACTACGCGCATCTCATCGGCAAGGAAAGCGATCCGCTCTGCAAGAACATCACAAGGCTCAGCGGACTCGCCTACGACCCCGAAGTCTATTTCAATCCTGAAGCCACAGCCTTCAGCGCCGAGGAAATCAGCCATTTCCATTCCGCTACGCTCAAGACCGCCCAGAAGAAAAAGAAACAGGAACGCATCGCCGACTACTATGAGCAGATCGTCAAACCCAAGCTGGAAAGCGAAAAAATCAGGTACGAACCCGGCAACCACAACCAGTATGTGATGCGGGTGGGCTACATGATGGCTAAGAAACGGTACGACAGGAAAGAAGCCACCCAGTGGGCTATCAGGCAGTTTCCCGAATACGACGACGTAGAACAGGTGTTCAAATCGTGCTACGACACCACCTCTCACCCACAGAAGGCGAGGGCAGAAACCGGAAAGATTCCCTATGCCACCGTAGATGAAATCAAAGACTTCCTCGACGGACATATCAAACTCCGCTTCAACCTCATCACCCTGCGCTACGAGTATCTGAAGGGGAAATGGCGAATCCTCCAGGACCGCGATCTGAATACGCAATGGAGCAACATGTCGCTAACCGCAAGGGTGAGCAAGAGCGACATGATCAATGTCATCGAGAGCGACTATACCCCGCCCTACAATCCCTTCACCGATTATCTGGAGAATCTCCCACCCTGGCAGGAAGGCGACAAGGACTATATAGCCGAACTCGCTGCCACAGTAAAGATGAAGGGCACCCCCGTGATGCCCTTCTGTGAAGCCCTCAGGAAATGGCTCGTGGCGATGATAGCAGGATGGATAGACGAAGGTGCCGTAAACAATGTCATCCTGGTGTTCATCGGCAAACAGGGCGCCTACAAGACCACCTGGTTCAACTATCTCCTGCCGCCGGAACTGAAGCAATACTTCTATACGAAGGCGAATGCCAGGCGCATGACGAAGGATGATATCATCGCCCTTTCGCAGTATGCACTCATCTGTTATGAAGAGCTCGACACGATGAGTCCGTCGGAACTGAACCAGCTGAAGGCTGTGGTAACGATGCAGTATACCAACGAAAGGGCGGCATACGGTCATTATGCCGAGCAGCGCAAGCATATCAACACCTTCTGCGGCACGGGCAACAATCCCGAGTTTTTGAGCGACCCTACCGGTAACCGTCGCTGGCTGCCCTACGAGATAGAGAGCATCCTCTCGCCCCGTGAGCATCCGTTCAATTACGAAGGCATCTACGCCCAGGCTTACGCCCTCTACAAGAGTGATTTCCGCTACTGGTTCACCGATGAGGAGATAGAAAAGCAGAACCGGCACAACCGCGCTTTTGAGGCGCCCAGACTAGAACAGGAACTTGTGGATCTCTACTTCCGAAAGCCAACGGAGGCGGAGACAGGGGAGTTCGTGTCCATAGCCAGAGCGATGCAGATCATCAGTTGCAACATCTCCCAGAAGCTGAGCAGCACCAAGTTGGGCAGAGCTTTCAATGATCTCGGATTCGAAAAGATGCGCACCACCTACAACCGTGGTTACAGGGCGATTATACGTACTGCCGAGGAAATCAAGGCATACCAGGTATCCCTCTGCATCAACTCGCCGCAATCCGATGATGATGCCCCGTTCTAGCCGTTCCCAAGCCATCGGTTCCCACTGGTCAGATTATGACACTATGACACTTATGACACTAGTTTTTCAACATTTCGCCTCGCACGCGGGCAGGCAGGAACTTTCGGCCTGATTTTTCCTGCCTGCCCGCGCGAGAGCAAATGTTCAGAATTCACTGTCATAAGTGTCATGTGTCATAGCAAAGCCAGTTACTTCCGAAACGGAAACCAAAGACTTACGGTGCAAAAGTCAGAGACTTATGGTTCAAAAGTCAGAGACTTACGATGCAAAAGTCAGTAGCTTATGAACCGCATCATCATTCATTAACCCTCATAAAAATCAAACAAAACTATGGATTTAAGAAGTTATACCAAGCAAGAGCTAGCTCTTCTGTATTTTCCCGATGCTACTCCAGCAGTAGCCAGTGCTCACCTGATGCGATGGATCCAGCGCATCCCCGACCTTCTCCAGAAGCTCGCCGCCACCGGTTACGGCAAGAACTGCAAGGAGTTCACCCCGATGCAAGTCTCCTACATCCTCTACTTCCTCGGTGAGCCCTAACCCTGTTTCCTACACCAGACGTAAAGAAGAAACGCACCCCCGCTAGGCGTTCCGGCGGATTTGCAATCCGACGTCAAAAAAGGCTCGACCTATTTCCTTGCGGATTTGCAATCCGCCTCAAGCGAGAATGCTGCATCACGATTTTGGCGACTGCTGCCCCTCAAAAAGTAGACACAGAAAGGTGGAAAACTGATGGAAAATGATTA